>Ga0209542_10006248_pt1 | contig 23263 bp, 28 predicted proteins | sample RifCSPhighO2_01_FD_184028 | JGI IMG/M metagenome (GOLD analysis project Ga0209542, IMG submission 184028) | Soil microbial communities from Rifle, Colorado - Rifle CSP2_plank highO2_0.1 (SPAdes) (version 2) | ecosystem: Environmental > Terrestrial > Deep subsurface > Rock core/Sediment ... | reverse complement strand
TGAAGCTTTGGAAGAAATTGGTTTAGAAATAGCAGAACAAGCAGTTAAATTGAGCAAACATTCGGGAAGAAAGACTGTGCAGCAATCTGATGTAAAGCTTGCATCAAGAGAGTGAGTAGATAAATTTATAATATAAATAGATTTATAATAATTGAAGGTGAATAAAATGAAATGGTATGAACTTTTAGGTTGGATTTTAGTTTTTATGACTTTTATATTGTTGATATTGAGGGTTATTGGAGTGATTTAGATGAATAGAACTCTAAAGATTTTTATATATTTATCAAGTGTAGCGTGGTTGGTATTTACTTTGATTACTCTTCCCAATACTTTTGATGCAAAAGTTAATGGAATCATAACTGGAGTGGTTTCCCTTGTAAATATGATTGTAAACGATTTGAATAATTAAATCCATAGATATATTTTTATATTAGATGAAAATTAGGGGTGGTAAGATGAAAAAGGTGAATACATATTTGTTTTTTGTGTTGCTTGTTTTGATTTTAGCAGTTTCTGGCTGTAGTTCTGGTGGAAATGTTGATGAAAATAGTAATGTAAATGATGATAGTAAAGTAGATAATGACAAACCAAGTATAGATGATAATGATGAAGAAGTTATTGGTGATGTTCAAAATGGACTTCCTTCAGATGTTGTGACTTTGTTAAAGAAAGGTCAAGAAAAACTAAAAAATATTCAATACGAACACAGAAGATTTCCAGACAATCAAGAACTTCACATTATAAGTATATTAGGAGATAAAATGGTTTATGTTCTTCCAGAGTCGCAAGCGTTTATGAAAGACGAATATTTTGATACAGTCTATTTAGATATTCCAACAGGAACTGCTGTAGCTTATTGCGAGCATAAAGGAGATCAGAAGTGCCCTGAACCGAATAAAGCATTTAGAGATATAGACTTCTTTATAGGGATGGTATTATATGACGATTGGGTTGATAAAATAATCGATGGAACGAATTATATTAAAAGGGATCAAGAAACTTTGTTTGATAGAAAAGTTGATGTATTTGATGTAGATATTAATGGAGTTACTCACAGAATTTCTGTTGACCAATTTTATGGTGTTCCTCTGAAAATTGAAAAATATCCTGATTCGGATGTTGACGGAAGTCGACCTGCTGAAGAGTATACATACAGAATTATATCAGTAGGAAAATTGGGCTCTGCAGATATGCAACATAAGGTGGTGTCATGATGAAAAAGAACGTATTTTTTATTTTATTGATTTTTATTACTTTGATTACATCTATTTTGTTGGTTGGATGTAGTAATTCGAATACTGATGTTAGTGACCAAAATAATGATGTGAATAATGCAAATGTTGATACTAAAAATCAGCCCGATTATGAAGTGATTGTTGAAGAGACAAATACTCAAGTTGATGATGGTTTAAGTAGTGTGACTGGAAAAGCTATTGTTGATTCTGTTGAGTCTAATGAAGAATCTTATTTAGATGATGGAATAAATGTGATTGATAATAAGCCAATATTAGATTCCAAAATTCAAAAATTAGTTGATGTTGCAAGAAAAGTTAAAAAATATAGTTACAAAGCAAGATATCCGGAAAGTTACGGAAGAAGGCATATTGAAGTAAAAGTTTCTGACAATAAAATTAGAATATTTTATCCACAACAAGAATTTATTGTTATGAGGGATTCTTATGATAATATTTATTTAGATACAGAAATAAATGAAGCAATTGCTTATTGTGAAGAAAAGATTAGATGTAGTGATCCAAATAGTGGATTTGAAGTGGATTATGATAAACATTTGCCAAAAACTCCTGTAGATTGGACATTAGAATTGTTAGAAGCAGATGAACTTAAAGTTATAGGAAATGAGTTTAATCATGACAGAAGTTTGACTGTAATTGAATACGAATTAAACGGAATCTTGTATAGGCAGTCTTTGACGGACAGATATGGGGCAAGTAAAGTTTATATTAATTACGGACCAAAAGTAGAAATTATTGATTTCGAATTTACAGGGGAAGGATTTGGTGAAGATGAAATAGTTCATCAGTATGTTTATTAGATTTCTTTTTTTCTTTTTTTGGGTTTGTTGAGATTTGATACTAAAAAATTAGCTTTCCTTCATAATTCCATTCAAAGAGGGCTTCGCTAAGAAGCATTTTTAGATTATGATCGTGCTTCTAAATCGTAAGTAGACTATTAATTAAAGAAATCTTTATTAATATCTCTTTATTTCTTATACAAATGGAATATTTATTAACACCCAAACCAGTCGTTCCAAACGACGTAAATTTGACTTTCACAGTAAGAGAAGTTCCTAATTTTCTTGAAAAATTGTTAGGATGTAAAGAAAGAGTTGTAGAATGTGCTGGTCATGATGAAGAATGGAGAGAAAAACCTTCTGGAACGCTTGTTAATGGAATATTACAAATTCTTTTGTATGAGTCATATGTACTCCGATTTGGCTAATACTAATTTGAGATATTATAAGTTAAAATTAAACTATTTTCTAACTTAGTTCAATCATGGCTACACCAAGAAGTAGTTATAACTTTATTATGAATTGAAGTTAATTTTGTATTTTGAGATGGAGTTAGATAAAAAGTGGATTTGAATATTTGACTATCTCATAAGCATAGATTATTGACAAATTAGGCAGACTATCTCTCAAAAATCATTTTTTTTAGACACAACCTTTATAAATCAATCTTCTAATTTTAGATTTATGGGAGGTAATAATAAGTCACCATGCTTCGCATCATATAAAACTTGCATAAATTACGAGTAACATAAAAATATCTATTAAGAATTTATGCTTCGCTTGATGGTGACTTATTGAACGTTATGGGAGTCTTTAAAACAAATATTCATGGAAACTCAAATGTAGGTCTATATTTGTTCTGCAACGACAAATTCTGTCTTGTTGGAAAGAGTGTAGAAGACTTTAAAGTAGCTGAAATAGAGAGAGCTATGAAAGTTCCTGTACATAAAATAACTATTGCTGGGACTGATTTGATAGGAGCATTTGTTGCTGGAAATAATAACAAAATAATAGTTCCAGAATTAGCTTACGAACATGAACTTAGGCATCTTGATAGTTTAGGAATAAGTTATATTGTAATTAGAACGGATTTGACTGCTTTAGGAAATAATGTATTAACAAACGATACATTTGCGATTGTAAACCCCGAATTTAGTGCAGTTGTTAAAAAACAAATAAGGCAAGCATTGAATGTAAAAGTTGTGCCAGGTACATTGATGCAAACTGACGTAGTTGGTTCTATGGGGATATTAAAAAATGAGTGTGCAATTCTAACTGAAAATGCTGATAAGGATGAACTAGAAAAAGTAGAAACTTTATTAAACCAAAAAGCGTTTTTGACAACTGTAGGAACTCATAATCAGATTGGAAGTTCGATTGTAGCAAATTCATATGGATTTGTTATTGGAGAAGATGTTAGAAGTGATGAAATATTGATTATTGAAGATGCTTTAAGTGGGAGAGAGTAAAATAGATAGGTGAAATTTAAGAATGACAAAAGATCAAATTACGGAAATTGATGTTCAGCAAATATATGGAGAATATCAACAATTAATGCAACAAATGCAGTTATTCGACCAACAATTTCAACAATTAGATAATCAAGGTTCTGAATTTTTATCTGTTATAGAAACATTGTCTGAGTTACCTAATGCTCAAGAAAATAATGAAATTTTGGTGCCAATCAGTTCGGGGATTTTTGTGAAGGCAAACTTGCAAGAAAAAAACAAAGTTTTAGTGAATGTTGGAAGTTCCGTTGTTACTGAAAAAAGTGTTGAAGAAACTAAAAAATTAATTGAAAGTCAATTGGGAGAGATTGAACATTTAAGGAATCAAATGATGCAAAATCGTCAAATAGTAATTGCTAGAATTGAGCAAATTAGAATGTTATTAACAGATAAATAGGTGAAAAATGTTTAAATTCTTAAAAGACAAATTGAAGAATGCAGTAAGCAAATTTACTACAGCTGTTTCTAAAGATGTTGAAGAAGAGATTATTGATGAGCCAGTTGAAGAGATTGAAGATATAGAAAATTTTGAAAATATTAAAGAAGATATTAGAGAAAATAAAAAACCACAAAAGAAAAAGTCAAAGTTAAAAAAGGATGTTGACATAAGTGATGAAGATGTTGAGAAATTTCTTGATGAAAATATTAAAGAAAATATTGAAAGTGATGTAAAAAAAAGCGATTCTGAATTTGTGCAAGATGATAGTAAAATACTTGAAGACATTGAAAATTATGCTGAAAAAAGTGAGGCGAAAAAAGACGATTCTTCTATTTTGGCTGAAGAGAATGAAATACTTGATGATATTGATCAAAATGTTAAAGACGAATTTGTAAATGAAGAAGTTAAAGAAAAAGTAGAAGAAAAAAAGAAAGGTTTCTTTGGTCGATTGAAAGATAAATTTACTAAGAAAGATGAAGAATTTGAAATTAGCAAAGAAATTGAAGAAGATGTAGAGAAATCATTAGAAAATGCAGAAAAAGAATCTAAATCTGAAATTGAAAGAAGCGAAGATAAAGAATTTGTAATTGACGAATCCCAAGATATATTTTCAGAACATGACAAAGCAGTAATGGAAGATTTAAAGCGAGTTGAAAAAGAAATTGAAGCTGAAAAAGAAGTTTATGTTGAAGAAGATAGTGAAGATGAGGAAGAAGTTGAAGAAATTAAAGCTGAAGTTGAAGAAAAAGCAGAAAAGAAAGGTTTTTTTGGAAGGCTTAAAGAGAGTATAACTCACAAAGCTTTGTCTGACGAAAAATTTAATGACTTATTTTGGGAATTAGAATTAGTTTTGCTTGAATCGAATGTAGCTTTAGAAGTAATTGAGAAAATAAAAGACGATTTGAAAAAAGAATTAGTTGATTCGAAAATTGCAAGAATTGGTGTTGACAAGATTGTTGCAAATACTTTAAAGAAAAGTATTGAAGAATTGTTTGATATAGAAAAAGTAGATTTAATTGGGCGAATAAATGATAGAAAAAAAGAAAATGTTAAAGAGAACAAAAAAGATCCTTTTGTGATATCTTTTGTTGGAATTAATGGTGCTGGAAAAACTACAACTCTTGCAAAGATTGCTAATTATTTACAAAAGAATGATTTTTCTGTAGTATTTGCTGCAGCAGATACATTTAGAGCTGCTTCAATGGAGCAATTACAATTTCATGCTGACAAATTAGGAATAAAAATGATAAAACACGATTATGGTTCAGATCCAGCAGCGGTTGCGTTTGATGCGATTGCTCATGCAAAGTCAAAAGGTATTGATGTTGTATTGATTGATACTGCTGGACGTACAAATATGGATTCTAATTTGATGGAAGAGTTAAGAAAGATTATAAAAGTTGCAAAGCCTGATATGAACATTTTCATAGGTGATGCTGTTACAGGAAATGATGCTGTTGAACAGGCACAGAAATTTAATGAATATGTTGGTATAGATTGTATAGTTTTGTCTAAAGCGGATGTTGATGAGAAGGGGGGATGTTCTGTATCGATATCTTTCGTTACAAAAAAACCAATTTTGTTTATTGGTGTAGGACAAACATATGACGACTTAAAAGAATTTGATAGTTCTATAGTATTGGAGAATTTAGGGTTGGCGTAGAAAAAGATTTTTATCAAAAAAAATAATCTCACGAAACAATCTTCATTCCATCTTTTTCTGGAATTATTGTAACTTCTCCATCATCCCTTAATTTGTATTTATCAACTAATTCTTTTGGAATTCTAACACCTAAACTTAAACCCCATTTAGATAGTTTAACATGATATTTTTTTAAAGTCCTATACTTTTCAGCAACATTATGTAACTGTTTCATGTCAACAATTTCTTCATTACATTTATCGCATCTTAAATAATTATATTCTATCCCATCTGGAGTTTTTCCAGTAAGCTCTTTCATCTTTTCGCCACATTCACATTTTTTTATTTTAGTCATTTCAATCTTTTTCTTCCAATGTAATTATATTTTCTTTATAGTCAATAACAATTTCGAAATGTTCAAGTAATTCTTTAAATCCTAATATTAAAGGTGTGCTATCATTTGGAGAAAAATAACATAAAAATTTATGCTCTTTTGATACATTAATCACATCTGCTAAAATACCAGTCAGTTCGCCAACTTTAACATCAAATATCACACCTGGAACGAGTCCAGCAATATGATGTTCTCCAAAAATCTGATGTTCAGATGTTTGCCAAGCTTCTAATGGTATTACTGATGTGTGAGCTCCTGTATCAATAATAGCAGGATAAGGTTCTGAAAATCCGTTCTTTGTCTTAAATTTGATAATGCAATTTACTCTAATAACTTTACTTCTTTTTTGAAGTTTATTATAAAGTTCTTTATCTAAAAATGTCTCAAAGAATCCGTTAATTTTTACCATTTTTAATATATGTGTGCGCCACATTCAACGAACATAACAGTAATTTCATCTTTTCCTGTTTTTTCCTTAGCTTTTTTTTTAACTTCACTCAAATCTTTACCAGCACTTACGACTTTCTTATTAGATATGGCAACCCAGACGTCTTTATATTTTTCTAACAACTCGGTATGGTGCTGAAATCCCCATTGCTGATCATCCCAAAACTCTTTTGATATAGTTTCCATATCTATACCTATATTCCCTACATATTTAAGCTTAACTATTGCGAATTTAAAGCTGAAATAAAAGCATCAAAAAGCTTTATATACCCCCTCAGAACTTTAAAGAGTATGTCAACAAGATATTATTCAAATAGGCTAATCAATAGGAAGATTAAGAAGCAGCATTGGAATAGAGCTGTTAGACCTAAAACATTCAAGTCAGAAGCTTCTGCTAAAGCGTATGCTACAAAAATGGATATTAAAAATTATGTTCTAAGAAATCTTAAATTTGAAGGCAACAAAGAAAAGAAGATTAGAATTGAATTGAAGGATTAGATATTGTTATTCTAAATTTATGAAAATTCAAAATATGCATTCTGAATAACTTCATTTTAAGATGCACATATAACTTCAGTTAATAATGAAATTAATGAATGCTTCTAAAATTGCATTAAAGAATGGAGTTAAAACTGCATTAAATTTTGAATATCATAAAAATCTACTTAAGAAAGGTAAACAATTATAAAAAACCACAGTTAACTTTATAAACCAAAACATTCTCATAAATTTAGGGATATTAGATGGCTAAAAAAGGTTCTAACAAAAGCAAAAAAACTAAGAAATCTAATAAAAGTTCTATTAAAAAATCATCAAAGCTATCAAAAACAAAACCTAAAGAAACCTCTTTTGAGACATATGATGATCAAGCTGATATTCAAGAAGATGTTGAAGACAAATCAAGTACAAATTCAGACAATGTTTCCAACAACGATATTGATTCAGAAATTGAAGATTTAAGAAGAAGAGTTCTTGAAGAAGAAGATGATGCTAAGTATGCTGAGGATGATCAGTCTAAGAAATCGATAAGTAACGAATCTAAATCTGGCTTAAGTGCAGCAATGTTTGAGCTTATACCTGGACTTTTCTTAAGCACTTTAGGTATTGGTCATATGCATAATAGAAAAATCGTGAAAGGTTTTTTCATACTGATTGGTTATTGGCTTTTTTTGGTGGTTGAGTTATATGTATTATTTAATATTTTTACAGTAATTGGTATTTCAGATTTATATGGATTAATTATATTGTTAGTTATTGTAAATTTGTTGATGATATTTATGTCTACTCATTCGGCATTTCATGAAGTTAGGGATTAAATTTATAAAGGATAAATTACTCACATAAAATAGTACAAATAAGAGGTGAAAAGATGGCTTTATTAACGTCAATTTTGTTGGGAGCGCTTATTGCGATTATATTTATATTATTAAACTCATTAGTACTTTGGTTAGTGTCTGACAAAATTCTGAAATTTATTGTAAATGACTGGAAAACTGGTTTTAAAGTAGCAGCATTTGCAGGTATTGTTTCTTACGTTTTAGGATTAATATCAATAGCATTTTCTGGTATGATGCTTACAATTTTTAGTGTAATTGCCTTAATCATAAATACAATCGTTTTAATATGGCTTATAAGAAAATATTATAGAGTTGATATTAAAGAAGCTGTATTTATGTGGGCAATAGACTTTGTAGTATTAGTTTTATTAGGAATCTTAGTAGGACTTTTGTTAGGATTCTTTTGGCCACAAAGTGTTTAATGAGATAAGTTGAAAATTTATATTAATGATTAATGAATGTTGCTATTGGAGATAGAGTAATACTTAAAATTTGCTTTTGTCATACTATCATTCCAAAATGCAATCTTTACATCATTTTATAATATGTAATGTGTGACTTTAATATAGCATCAAATAATGAAGTTAGAAAGTGGTCTGATTTTTATTAAATTGTTTAACTTTAAGATGGAATTAATTTTGCAATGTTTTTTCTAGTTTTTTTATGAATTTGTTTTCATCTAATTTCAATCTATTTCTATATTTAACTAATCTTTTTGCAATTTTGTTTCCATTTTTAACAATCATCCATAGGCCTAATAAAAGTCCTGCGAATATAATAAAAGGCCAACCTGATTGTATATTTCCAGTTAACATATTAGCTATAGTTGTTCCAAATAACTGAAGTAATATGCTGTTTAAAGCGTAATCAAAAAATATTACTGCCGGAATTAGTGCAAGTTCTAATCCAATTTCTTCTCTCCAGAATACAATAACTAGTAAATAGTATACAAAATACATAACAGTTTCATATAATAAAAATGCAACCCAATTTGCACTTCCTGTGTATGCAACAATTAGAGGTGTAAATAGTGCAGCTATAGATATTGCAATAGTCGCTCTAACAGTATAAGGAAAATATTCATATGGACCAAATATTCTTGCAAACATTGTTACAAAAGTACCAAAAGCTACTCCAATCCAGCCTCCTAAACTAACAGCAACAATAAATGTAAAGAAATCGTTTAATGCCAATCTGTTGAAGATATAGTGTATAAATCCTGGTACTCTACTCCATACACAGATTAGTGCTAAAACATTTACAACAGCCCAAATAGGACTAAATAATAATAAAATTAGGGTTAAAATGAAACTTAGAAGACTATAGTAATATAGTGGTTTTATTAATACGTTTTCCATTTTTATACCTTATTTAGTAAATTGTTGGTGAGAGCGTCTAAACTTAGAAATTGCTCTGTATTAAAATAAAACAACAATAATGCCAATTATGAAGACTATTGTTACAGCAGTCTTAATGCCTAGTAATTTTTTAGAATGCTTTCTATAAGAATGTTCGTAATCAAGCATATCTTTGCCCGCATTTGATAGCCCAGATTTTCCGCCACTATCAGATGAAATTCCACTTCCTAATCCAGGTCCAGTGAGTGCCATAAGATCAGATTGAGCTTCCTACTATTTAAACCTTTCGGTATTAGTCATTTATTAGTGGTGAAGTTATTCTTAATTCTGCAAAAATCGTTCAATTTTTTGAAGGTATACATTCTCACTTATCCCTAACTTTTCTTTAAATTTGTAAAATTTGCTTGCAATTTTGTCTGAGTTCTTAGCAGCTGTCCAAAACCCTAACATGATTCCAACAAAGATTACTATTGGCCAACCATTAGTTATGCCATTTGTCATCATATTTGTAATTGTATCTCCAAAAACGGTTAGTAACAAATTATTCATGAAAAAATCGAAAAATATAACTGCAGGTATTAATGCAATTTCTAAACCTAACTCATCTCTTGAAAATATAATCACTAATAAATAAAATATTACATAGTATATAATTTCGAAAAATATGAATGCTTCCCAGCCAGCTCCTCCAGTATAAGCGATTATTGAAGGTGTTGCTAATGCAGCAATTGTTACTGAAATTGTTGCCCTTAATGTGTACGGAAACCATTCATATGGTCCAAAAATTCTAGCAAACATAGTTCCGACTATACCAAAAATTGCCCCAACTCCGCCACCTAAGTTTGCAGCAACTATGAATGTAAATAAATCATTTACAGCCATTTTGTTTAGAATAAAGTTCGCAAAACCAGGAACTCTGCTCCATATGACAAAAAGTGATAGTGCCATAACTATTGACCATTTTGGGCTAAAAAAGTATGTTAATATAACTGCAATAAACACTGTCATACTGAAGTAATACAATGGTTTGAATAGTACAAGTCTCATTTTTCACCTCCGTTTTTTATTCATAATAATATTATTGCCAACATCAATAGTGTCGCAATTATCAAACACGTTTTTATCCCCAACAATTTTTTAGTTTCTTTTCTGTATGAATGATCATAGTCAAGCATGTCTTTTCCAAAATCACTATTTCCGTTCTTTCCTCCTGTGGAGCAAGTTACCATACTTCCTGCACCAGGACCCGAAAGACCTCCGCTATGCGCTGTTCCCATTGAAGTTCCCATTGTCATGTTATCACCATTATATGATGACGAAAGCCTATATATTAAACTATTTGGAAAAATGTGGGCTAAATAAGGAAAAACTTATAAAGTTATTCGACATTATGACAGATATTATGGTATAAATAGAGCGCAAATATAGGTTTGTGAATAAAATGGATATTAAGCTTGATAAAAAGGACTGGAAAATACTATACGAGCTATGTGAGAATTCGAGAATAAGCCGAAATTTATTAGCAAAGAAACTTGGCATGAACAAAAACACAGTTGAGTATAGAATTGAGAGATTATTAAAAATCAGTTTTATAAAACGATTTTTTGTATCTATCAATTCAGAAGTATTGGGTTATATTAATTTTAATCTTCTTATAAAATTAAAACGAGAGTCGCAAGAATTTAAGGATTATTTGGTTAATAGTCCCTTTACATTAGTTGTAGAACCATTTATTGGAGAGTGGCATTTTCTTGCGGACATAACTGTTAAAGATATTCGGGATTTATATGGTTTAATTGCTAATTTGAAAGAAAAATTTTCAGAAATTATTGATTCATATGAACTTCATCCAACATTATATTCTATAAAGCTTGAACAAATACCTTTTGAGATAGAAGGTATAGAAAAACCAAAGGCCATTGATTTTAAGCAATCAAAAAAAGTAGATTGTGACGAAAAGGATTTTAGTATTTTAAAGGAATTATCGAATGACGCAACAATTAGTTACATTGATCTTGGGAAGAAACTAGATATGACGTATGAGACAGTTTCATTAAGAATCAAAAGGATGCTTAATGAAGGGATTATAAAAAAATTCAGCAGTCTTATTTCTTTACATCTTATAGGATATGATTTTTATTTTGTTATAGTTAGTTTGAGACATCTTTCCAAAAGCAGAGAAACAGATTTTACGAATTATATACGTTCATCAAGCAATATACGATATGCTTTTGTTAGTGCTTCTGAACAAAAAGTTTTTATGTACTATGTTTCTAAAGGAACTATTGGACTTAATGATTTTCTTAGAGATATGAACGATAAATTTTATGATATTGTATTTAGTCAAACATTCTTAGTCTCTTCTGGGTTGTATAAATATAAATTGTTTCCTGACTAAGGGCTCTATCTAGAAAGTGAATGATTTTATTCATTTTAAAATTATAGTACTTCTCAGAATCATTTTTAGATGACTTCGTCAAGAGTCATTTTCAACTTCTTGAAGTTAAAAGTAAAGTAGATTAGTATTAAAATAGAAAGTTATATGTGATGTGAATTTTAAATTTCAATTAAGTTTCACTCACAAATTCATTGTGCCTAATGTCAATTAACTTTATATATTCATTTATAGTTTCATCTTGAGGTGACTTTGTATCAGAAACGATAAAGGATTGATAGGAATAGTGACTGTAGGGATTGCGAGTGCGATTCTTTTCGCTTCATATATATTGAATATTGATTCTTTTAGAGGAATCATCCCAATTTATAGACAAAAAGATCAAAAAGTGAGTGAATTATCAACTATTTCAGAAAATCAAGTATTCTCAATCAATCAAACTAATAATCGACAAAATATTGAATCTTTGGTGGAACAAAAAGAAGCGATTGATGAAGAACGATTAGTTGCACAAAAAACACAAAACGCAAAAAATAATTCTTCATCTGCTAGCAGTCAATATACTTATACCAATCGGAAAAATAATCGCAGAGAAGATAATTTTATTAATGATGATTGGCAATCAACTAACAAATTACCAAATTATGCTGCTGATTATTTTGATTTCAGAACGTATTTGTTTTTTGATTATTTTAAAAGATTTGTTTCTGAAAATGAACAAAGATTTGATTACTCTTATATAATTATAAGAATTTCTAGAATGGAAAATTTAGCTGTTGAAGCATCAAGAATATTGAGAGATGATTCAATGCCTTTTGGAGACAGGGAATTAGAAGCACAGAAATATATCAAACAAATTAGATATGAAGTTATGTCAGATTTTGTAAACCCTTCAAATGAAGAAGTTTATGAGGAAGTTTTAGGTGATTTTGATAATATGGTGGGAAGTATTGGTAGTATATCTTTGATTTTTTTGTTTGAGCTATTTAATAGACCTAATACAACTATTCATTGGTATGATGATGATTCACAAAGACCTTATTTAAGAGTTATAGATTGTTTGTATAATTGTATGTATTAGAAGGCACAATTGATTTGTATTTATCCAGTGTTGTGAAGAAGATTTTTACGATTTTCAAAATTTGCTACAATTCTAACTTCATTTTCTGATGTAATTTTAAATGCAGTTATAACTTCATTAGCTTAAAGTTTGCATCTTAAAATGTGTGATGAAATGAAGCTTATTTTAAAATTAACTACAAATAAACTTTAGATTTGATGGTATGTATGAATTATCCCAATCGTCTTTTTGTAATATTTCTAAATATAGAATTAGCTTGTTGCAATGTAATTTTTTGACCTACTTCTTTTGCTGTATCAATTATTCTAGAAAGAGCTTTTCTCTTTAGAATCAAACCCATTTGTCTCTCAACTTCTCTTATTAATGTTTCAGAATCCATTCTTAAAACTGACATGTTTTGCATCATTCTTTGACTTAATCTTCCTTCCAGAATTAAATTTTGTTCATTCCTTAAAATTTGATGGATTTTTTGAATTTGTCTCATTTCCATTCCTTGCTTGCCTTTTTTTGAAGAAGATTCAGTTGAAGATTCATATTCTTTAGTTAATTCTTGTTCAATAAATGGGTCAGATGTAAATAAATCATGTCCATAAATTAATTTAAGCGATTGAAATGCTAAATCAACATTTTCATAATCATTGTGTTGTGGAACAAGTGTTAGTCTCGTTCTTCTTGTTGTTCTTCCTTTATAATTTGAGTTTTTAGTATTCGAACCTAATAATTTAATTCCTTTTTTGGTGTATAATGTTCTTCCTTTCAAAGAAAAATCAATTTTTTCATCTTTTAATATTTCTTCTAATTCTGAGAAATTAATTTCAGAAAGTTCTAGAACAGGAGAATTATTTTTTCTTTTTTTTGTAACAAAAGCTCCTTTAACATCTACATCAAAAGGAAGTTCACCATTTCTAACAACAAATCCCCATCCTATATCTAAGAAATAATTTCTAGCCAAAACTGATGTAGCACCTGTAAAATTATAAATCGGTTTATTCAAATCTAAACCATTTGCTACAAACTGGTACATATTCATAGCAAGTCCTGCAATAGGACCATATTCTGTGATTTTTTGAATTTCTTCTTGATTCATTTTATTCTATGAAATTGAGGAATTTATAAAGGTTTGCTCACATTTGGTTCGAAAATAATTTTAGCATAGGCTAACTATTTACTAAAGAATATCAAATTAGATTTTTTTTCTAAAGCATTCTTTGATGCAATTTTCAGATGCATTTATTACTTAACTAAAGTTATGAGTGATGTATTGTGAAGCCATTAAGAAATGAAGTAAGATAAATATCTGATTTTTTAATCACATATTTATTTTTTACTTAGTTCAGAGATCATTTAAGCTTTTCTAATAATTTAATCACATTTTCTTGCCCAATCATCAAAACAAAATTCGCCAAATGAGGACCTCTTTCTTTGGAAATCAATACTCGATAAGCTCCACTAAAAAACTCACTTGTCTCCATATGAAACTCCGCAACAATCTCTTTAAATAAGTCGTGTAAAGGTGCGTAATTATTGAATTTTGTCTCTTTCAAATTCACAAGAACTTCTTTAAGCGCTTTTTTTTGCTTTTCAGACAATTGAATATTTGAAGGTATTTCAGTATTTAATTTAAAGATGTATTGGTCGGGAGCGTATTTAGAGATCCATGTTTTTGCTAAATTCATTCTTCGTTTTACATATGCAATATCTTCTTTAGATGCGTTTAAAGGAATATCTCCTTTTTCTTTAAATCTTTCAATAGCTGAATCAATATTACCCAAAATTTGTATTAAATTTGCACATTCTCCAAACGAAACTTGTAAAGGCATTTTTTCTATAGGTTTACTAATTTGTGATAATTCATAAATTCTTTTTTGTTTAATCATATCTTTTTCAGGGACTTCGTGCTTTCCATAATAAATTCTTTCACATTTGTCATAATCGTCATAAACTCTAATTACATCTCCATCAAAAGCTACTGATAGTTCTTTGTTAGGTCTTGTACACGCGAATATATATCTAACAATTTCTGGATCATATATCTCTAAAAAATCTTTTAGAGTAACTACATTTCCAGAAGATGATGATATTTTTTTGTTTGCTCCTTTAATTTTGACAAAATCATACATCACATAGCTTGGAGCTGTCCAATTAAATATTTTAACAATTTCTTTACCAGTATCATAAGATCCACCTGCACTAGAATGATCTTTTCCGCCTGGTTCATAGTCGACTTTTTCGTGAGCCCATCTCATTGGCCAATCTACTCTCCAAGGCAGTTTTATGAAAGATGCATTCCTTATGTCAACTTCAAATTCGTTATTACAAGGTACACATTTCATACTAATAAAAAATTCATCTCTATAATTATAGAAAATAACTTCATCTTTATTACAATCTGGGCAATATCCAGATATAGGCATCCAATCATTTGAAACTTCCTCAGTTTTGTGTTTATTTAAAACCTTAACTATTTCATTTCGATTTTTTAGAGCAGTAATTATTCCTTTAACATATTCATGATTTCTATATTTTTTTGCTTGATACAAAAATTCTGGACGGATTCCTACTATTTTTGCATCATTTTCAATTTCAACTTCGTGATATCTCGCATAACTTTGTTCAATACCAAAAGGATCTGGAATATCAACGATAGGAAGTCTTAAATGTTTTTCAAGCATTTCTTTATTAGGCATATTCCCAGGAACTTTTCTAAAAACGTCATAATCATCCCAAGAATAAATAAATCTAACTTCTTTTCCTAAATCTCTTAAAGCCCTAACTACTAAATCAACAGTAATTATTTCTCTAAAATTACCTATGTGAACTGTTCCAGATGGTGTAATTCCAGCAGCACATGTATATTTATTTTTGTTTCCTTTTTCTTGAATAATTCTTTTAGCTGCAACATCTGCCCAATGATAAGTTGTATCTTCTTCGTCATTCTCAGCTTTAACATTATTTTTATTATTACTTTTATTAGGGTTTTGAATATTTTGTTTGTTCTTATCGTTATTTGCTTTAAGCTCATTTTGAATTAGTTCATTTCCAAGTTCAGAATCTTCATCAGAAGAGATTAATTTCCCATTAAATTGTTTATCTATATCAATGCAATTCTTATTTTTGTCTAAAAAGAATTCATTTGCTGATTTTGTAAAATGTTTTAAAAGCATATTTTTTAGTTGATCTGTCGCGTTTCTCACTTTTTCTTCATCAAAACCTTCAACATACAATATTACATTCTTTGTTGTATGAGATATTTTTGTTTTGTCTGCTTCTCTCCAATTCCACCTTCTACACAAAATGTCTTTATTATCTTTGTAAACAACTTCAGCTTTTTCTGGATTTTTTGTTTCTTCTGAATTAATTTCTCTGTAACTTTCTTCGCCATTTGCGAATGTTAAAATAATATTTCCATCTACTAAATCTAAATCATCGCCTCCAAAAGGAAGTATATTTGAGATTGATACTAAATTGTATGCGTCAACTAAAGGATTTATTGAAGGAATCTGATTGCCTTCTAAAATTCGTGTTAGAAGTGCTTCAACACTTGATTTATGTTTTTTGGGTTTAGCACCAAATTTTGAATATGCTTCTCTCCAAGGCTTTATTTGTGGATGTTCTGATAAAGTTTCTTTTTTAAGAGTTTGATTTATTTCTTTTTCTATTTGTCTTAAAGATTTAATAAAACCATCTTCTTTGATTAAATTGTCTATATTTTTAGCTATAACTACACCTATATTAAACTTAGGAAAGACTTTGTATATGGATTTTGAGACTGTGAATTTCATAATGTTTTAAAAATGAGTTTTGATATATAAAGGTAACGAGAAAAAGTCTCATAATTTTTCAAAGATATATAATTATGATTATTCTAAAAATTCACATCATTTTTACACACATTTTCACATACAAAACATACATCATTTAATAATAGTAAGCAATGCACAAAAATAGGTTGAAGAATAATATTAAATTAGGAATCTACTTTTTAAAATTTCACATAACAATACTGAATTAATACAAGCAAAATTAGAATTTTGAATTATATAATTTAATTTATTTATCATCTAAAAGATAAATAATTCCTTCGTCATTTGAAACAGCGATTCCAATTCTCATACCTGAACGAATTGTTGCGAGCAAATTTTGAACATTACTATTTCCTCTTCCTAAATATATAATTCCTTTTTCTACTGCTATAGCTGCAGCGTGACCAGTAGTTCCACATTCAGTGGCATACATAGCTTTAGCATTAGAAACGTGTTGTTCTAATTGAGGAGGAACTTCTGGTGTCAAAAGAATGTAACCCTCTTTAAAGTCTTTATTTAATTGAATTAAGTCTCCGTCAACATCAAATCTTCTATTTACGTGATCAATCCCTCTTACAACAACTACTGGACCTTCGTAAATACCTTGGTTTCTTGTATTTTTACTTCTTACAAGAATTCTTGATGGTGGTACATCTGGTAATTCTATATTTACTTCATTTCGTACAATTCCGGTTAATGGTCTTGCCTGAAGAACGTAAAGATTAGAATTTTTATCATACGCAAACTCCATATCCATAGGCATTCCGTAAGCTCTTTCAATTGATTTAATCGTCTTGGCAACTTCTAAAGCTTGTTCATCTGTTAATGAACTTATACCTATTTTAATTTTAGAAACCTTTTTTGTTTCAATTCTCTTTTTTATAGGAGAAAATACATCCATTTCGTTTTTCTTTTGAGAAATATCTGATATAATATTTTCAGTTACTGTATCAACAACTCTATAAATATCGCAAGGTCTACCTTCAACAATTGAAGTGCATAAACCCCATGTACTTTCAATTAAAATTTCGTTTAAATCTCTTGGAGAAGGTGAATATGCAACTCCTGAAACAATAGGATTAACCATTTCTTGAACGACAACAGCAATTGCGTTACCATTAGTTAATTCATGACGATTTCTGTATTGGATTGCTCTTTGTGAGAATAAACTTGCATAAACATTTTTAACTGCTGTTAAAAAAGCATTAAAGTCAGTTACACCAAGTATAGAATCATGTTGTCCTGCAAATGAATTTGTTGAGCCATCTTCATCAATTGAACTTGATCTAACAGCCATTGGTTTTTTAATTTGTTTAAATTCAATCTTTAATCTTGCGACTAAATCTCTTGAAAATTTTGCTTTATGAAATATATCTTTTATCATAGAGTGTGCTTCTTCAGGAGATGATTCAAGAGCTTCACTTATTTTATCAGATAATTCAGATTTATTTACAAATTCTGTGAATGTCTCAGAAGAAATAATAAAACCTTGTGGAACATTAAACACTTCGTTTAATTTAAGTAAATTATCTCCCTTACCTCCCCAAGATTGAACATCTGTAAATAAGTAAGGTTTTCCACTTTTTAATTTTGCGATTTTCATTTTAGTTAAATATGATAGGATGTATAATCCTTTTTACCTCTTCATCTGTTTCAGTTTCTTGCCTTCTTCTTCTTTCAATTGCTTTTACTGGAGTAATCATTGATTTGCCAGCATATGTTAAAACTTTGCCACTACTATCAACTAAACTTAGATCTCCAAGTTCTTCTAGTTGTTCATCAAGTCCACGTGGTAAAGTTCCAGAATCAACAAGTCTAAGAATTGTTTGTAATCTATTAAGTGGAGAATTTGTTCGAAATCCTCTCTCATTTCTTAATAAAATTGTTCTATAGAATGCTATAACTTCTTTAGGTTCTAAGACTTTGCCATTTACTTTTAATACAGAACCTAAGAGATTTCCCCATCCATTTACGCCAGTATCAAGGTGTTCTCCATCTGGATTCCATGTATCTAAATGCCATGATCCATTTTGGTATAAAGCCCACCATTGAACGTCAGCAATATCTGGGAAATTTATCATGAATCTATTTAGAGCAAAAAATTCTTCGCCAGCTAATTGAACATTTCTCAAAGAAAGTAATCTATTAACTTCAGTAGTTTGAGGATCATTTAAACATCTTATTGCATTGAAATGATATGTTGCTCCAAATCTAGCTCTTATTTGACCATCAATAAAATATCTAATTTCTCTTGTAGCTTCAATTAATTGTCTTTGAACATCTGTTGGAAGTTTTTCTACCATATGAATTGCTTCAAGAACTTTTTCAACATCCGCTTGAGACGGTTCTATATATGCTCTAGGTTCAGAACTCACTAGAGTATCACTACCCCAATTAATTGCTCTTTGTTGAATAGGTGTATACGTTCTTTGTTGAATAGGTGTATACGTTTTAGATAGAGAGCTATAAGAATTAGTCATATTGCTTAGGTCATAGTCAATTTTCTTATAACTTTTATTATTATAATTTGAATTTATTCTATCAATAATCAAAGAATTATTATACATCATATCATCCAAATTTGTCATTTTATGTATAGTTTGAATTAGTTGTATATAAAGGTTTCTCTTTTGTAATTACTAGTGAGTGGCACTTTAAAAAGTGTAGCTTTTTGTAAGAATGATATTAAATTAAGATATTGGAATGTGTGTTTGAATGATGCTGATTTTAAACATTCAACTTAAATTTCGCTTCAGATTAGTGAGGTATTACAATTCCATTGTCTCGTGAAATAATAATAAATTGATTCATAATCTTACTTATTTTCCTTTCTCATAGATTCTATTTCTAAATCTCTTCCATCAATACTACGACTGAATATATAATTCAATGATGTGATTGGTTTTTCTTTTATTGTACCATCATGTAATACTTTAACACCAACATATCTTGATTCATTATTAATAAGTCCGCGTGCGTAAGTAGTAAGCTCCTCTTGAGTCCACTTTGCTAAAGTCATTCCGTGGTTTGTTACATTCCCTAATCTATCTGTTTCTTTCTGGATTATTTTTATAATCTCATCTGCATAATAAAATAATCTTGTTCTAAAGTCGTCTTCAATTGTTTTTTTGGCACTTTCAGAGTTTGCATATAATGGATCTGTTCTAAGTGTATCTAATAAATCTGCTAAACTTGAGTAAACTCTTTCCTGCACAATATCTGCAGGTGTTCTTTTTTTAAAAGGCAGAAGTAGTTTTCTGCTATCTTCAATTTTTCTTTGAATTATATCATCAATATTTTCTTCTTTTTTGCCTTTTTCATCACGCTTTTCTCTAAAACCTCCAGATTTGTTGTTATTATTGTTAAAATCTAATTCAAATTGTGTATCATATTCTTGTTCTCCTTGCTCTTTTCTTTTTTTTAGAATTTCTGCAAGTATTTGTTTAGCCGATTTTTGTGGTACTTCAGGTTTTCTTAAAAGTTTGTTTACTTCATCATAAGATTTAATTTTTCCATGTTCTAATAGTTGTGCAAGATCTTCAGGTTCATCATGTTCTTCACTTTTTTTTAAATCATCAAGTATTTGTCTAGCCGATTTTTGTGATTCTTTAGGTTTTTTTAATAGTTCTAGTGCTTCATCATAAGATTTAATTTTTCCAAGTTCTAATAGTTGTGCAAGATCTTTAGATTCATTTGCTTTTTCTAGTTCATAAATTGGAACTTCTTTACTATCAGGAATTTGTGCATTTACAGGATTTGGTTCTTGTAAAAGACTTTCATTATTTTTTTGTTTTTGAGAAATTCTTCTCGCATCAATTTTTGCGAGAAGATCCTTTCTTATTTTTTCTCTTTGTGCAAACTTTATTTCCATCACTCTTCTATTTTCGTCCAATCTTTTTTCTAAATCCTCTTTTTGCACTTTTCTTTTTTCATCATTGACTATTTTTTCTTCTAACAACTCTTTCATTATTTCGCTTGCTGATTTTTTTGGAGTTTCAGAAACTTTGATATTATCATATTTAGATGTTTGAATTGGTTCAGTCTTGACTGCAGTATAAGATGGTTCAGAACTGTAATAAACTCTTCCATTAATATAAGATGTTGAATGGCTTCTTGGAACAAAAATTTCACTATTTGGTATGTCAGAAATTTTATTATCAATAGTTGTTGTAGTTTTGCATCCAGAAGTAAATAAAGCTACTGCTGTTACAATACTTGTAGTTAATGTCTTTAGATATTTTAGCATAGAACAACTCATATGATGAAATTTATAAAGATGTTGTTTTTATTTGTGATTATGAAAGACAATTATTATAACAAAATCTCCAAATCATATAATGAATTATATGGAGAGGAACAGAAGAAAAAGATGCAAATTATTTCTAAATCTTTGCCTAAAAAACCTAAACCTAAATCGATTTTAGACATAGGTTGCGGTTCGGGATTATCAACCCCTAAAAATCAGATAGGTATAGATCCTTCTAAAGAATTAATTAAATTGCATAAAGGATATAATAAAAATCCGAATAAAAGTTATGCTTTTGTTGGAAATGCAGAAAAGTTGCCTTTCAAAAATAGTCAATTTGATTATGTGATTTCTGTAACTGTATTACATCATTGCAAAATTAGAAAAGCATTAAATGAGATTAAAAGAGTTACTAAGAAAAGGAATGATAGAGCTGGAAAAAAAATCGATTCAAAGCCAAACGTAATACTTTCGATATTAAAGAAAGCAAAAAATTTCGAGCAAATAGAAAAAGAAATAAAAAAAGTATTCGAAGTTAAAGAGAAAATTGATGAAGGGAAGGATGTGGTGTTTGTATTAAGAAAATTTTATGATTTAAAAGAATGATGTTTATTTAAATCAATATAAAAAAATAATATCCTTGAGGTTGTTTTTTTATAAATTTCAATATTAGCTACATTTTTAACTTCATTTTCTGATGCAGTTATAACTTCATTATATAATGATGTAAAAATTGTATCTTAAAATGTGTGTATGATTTGAGCTAATTTTTCAAAATTCACATAAAGTTTGCTTCAAGATACCGAACAATTACGTATTTAATTTATTGGAATCTCAATTGGATTATTTTGTGAAATAATATCCAATAAATTTTTAGCATCAATGTTTGAAGGATTTTTAAGTATCGCAATATTTAAAAAATATTTTGCAAGAGTTCTTAACAAATGGACTCTTTGATTATATTTTTGTGATGAATATTCTTGAGTTAATAAATTATGATGCGGAACTATGAAATTGTATGTAGACATATCATATAAAGTTATAGCCGCTGCAAAAAGATAATTGTCATTTCCTGTTCTTGCACGTTTATCGATTCTTAATATAAAATCTATTATTTTTGTATCTATTGTTCCATTTTGACTATAAGACGCATTAAAATCGTCATTTAATTGTTCTTGAATTTTTCTTATATCGTCTATTGATATGTTCAAACTAAAATTAGGCATTTTAAATCCTCAATTTTATTTTTTCCAAGTATTCAATTTTCTTCTCTAAATCTTTGACTCTTAGCTGTAAATCTCTTTGATTTGAGTCTAGAAACATAATCCATTCGCCTATATTTTCTTTTAAGGACAATATATCCATTTTTAGCTTTCTAAATGAGTTTTTGACCTTGTTTTTGAAGTGTGTGCCTATCATGTTAAGTATCTCATCCATATGTTCTTGCCAAATTTCTTTCATCACTATTGAGTGAGATAAGAGGTATTTAAAGGTTTAGTTTTGTGTTTTACTATCATGAAGTGGGTTTGTTTTCTATATAGTAAATAATAGATTAAAAGTTTTAGTCTTTGATTGATTGTTTCATCGTTAAACACAGACTAATTAATCATTAAATATTTAGTTGTTGCTTAAAAGTATTAGTTGATGTTTTAATTAGATATTTTGAGCAAAGATTGAAATAAATGTGTTAGAGGATATCTAAAAATGAAATTAATTATTCGTTATGATAGAAAGTTATGAATGAATCGTGCCTTGACTATCTATTTTTCAATTTTATGTCGCCTTCTAAAGTATGATTTACCCAACATAACTCAATTTATTTCTCTCAGAATGTTCTTGAACTTCTTTTGTTTTCGTTAGAATTCCTCTAATTTTTTCTTCAAATTCTTCAGCACTTTTTAATAAAGGTCGTGTATCTAATCTTAAGCCTAAATATTTGCTTAATGAATCAACAATTTGTGCAGCTGCTTTTGAGTCTGGCAATTTTGAATGAGTTTCAGCAAATATACAAGTTATTGGAAGCTTTGAATTCAAGATTAAAGCACCTGTCAAACCTACAACTATGCCTTCTTTAAGCTCTTCTAAGCCGATTCTTTCTAATTTTCGTGCTGCTTCTTTATCGTTCGTATAGAAAAAGCCATTTGATAATCCTGGGGGCATATTTGGTGGAGTTCCTACAGATTCTAACGAAATTATCTCCTTCGCATTCAGCTTTTTAGCTTGATTTGTGAGTAATTCTGCAATATCCCATTCAGACCCAGGCACGCCTGAAATAACGTGTAAAATCAATATATTTTCCTTTTCTGCATAAAAAAATCCCATTGGTTTGACTACAGTTCCTGCATGAATTGCAGCAATCGGAGGTATTTCATGGCCTTTTATTGTTCCTACAGGCTTTGCTTTAAGATGTTCAACAAGAAATTCTGTAGCTATAGTTCCAACTAAACCCATTCCAGGAAAACCTTGTATTATTCTACAATTCTTTTTAACTTTTCCATCTAGAACTATATCCATATTAAATATTTGTAGCTGTTCAAGATTTATAAGGTTATCGATTCTCAAAATAGAAATGAAAAATTTC
>Ga0209542_10006245_pt1 | contig 23273 bp, 22 predicted proteins | sample RifCSPhighO2_01_FD_184028 | JGI IMG/M metagenome (GOLD analysis project Ga0209542, IMG submission 184028) | Soil microbial communities from Rifle, Colorado - Rifle CSP2_plank highO2_0.1 (SPAdes) (version 2) | ecosystem: Environmental > Terrestrial > Deep subsurface > Rock core/Sediment ... | reverse complement strand
CTTTGAGTACCATACCCGAGTCCTCTACCAAAAAATTGTCCTGACCCGACTGCGATAGTTGATTGTATCAAATTGTAACCAACTCCAAGCGGATCATTTTGGGGAGTAATAAAACTTGTAATTCTTTGTTTTTGATAATCTTGCAGGCTAAACCATATTAGAGGTGTTATTACAAGAGTAGCAAGTATTAAAATCGCAATTTTTTTAAAGGAAATATTCGTTGCAAAGAGCATTCCTGCCCAGATTGCACCGATTGTGAGCGTAGTTCCTAAATCAGGCTGCCTGAAAATAAGGAAAAGAACAGGAAGTAAAATTAAAATGCTTTTTAAAATATTTACCCAACCTGGTTGATTTAGTGCCCAAAATCCGGAAAGTAAAAGTATAATTACAGGCTTTGCGAACTCGGAGGGTTGAATATTTACAGGTCCTAAGGGAATCCATCGAATTGATCCTCTCGTTTCAATACCCAATATCATTACAAAAATAAGTAAAAGTATAATTAAGATATACATCCCTTTAACTAAGACAGGGTTAATATTGTAATTAATTTGAGAGATTAAAAAAAAGATAAGTATTCCAATTAAAGCAAAAATAATCTGCAATATTGCAAGATTTTGGGAAGAAGAATAAATTACTAGAAAACTGACAGATAGAAGGAAAGTTATGGATAGTAATAGCGGCAGATTAAGAAAATTAAACTTCATTAAACTTGGATTACTTTAAGCTCCTTAGCTTTCGTTATAGACAAAGAAGCTGTTGATTTTAGTATCTGGTTTTCAAAGCTCTTAGGCCATAAAGGAGCCTCGATTTTAGTCTTATCAGATAAAGTTAAATTTGCCTCTTTTCTAAGTTGCTGAATCTGACGTATTAGCTCTCTTGCTTCACCTTCTTCTTTAAGCAAAGGAGTAATTTTTGTATCCAATTCAATATTTAAATCACCCGTTGAGAACTTTTTGTGTACAACATTTTTGACGTTTAACTCATCTGAGAGAATTTTTTCCAATTCATCTGACAATCTAATTTCAGAAAAGTAAGTTAAATTTGAAAGCGGCTGTCTAAGTTTAACCCCGGCTCCTTTTCTCTTTGCATGAGAGAATTCAGCAAGTTTCCTAAGTATTGTCATTTCAGAAGCTAATTTTACATCAATTAAGCTTTTTTCTGGGGTTGGGTAATCTTGAAGATGGACGGATTTTCCCCCTGTTAAACTTTTAAACATTTTTTCTGTAATAAAAGGAATAAAAGGCGCTGCCAGCTTTGTTAAGGTTACTAAAACCTCGTATATAACAGATAAGCAAACTTCTCTATCTTCTCTATCAGATTCCGGTCCGACTCTATCCCTGGAACGTCTTATATACCAGGTAGAAAAATCATTTAATATAAAATCTTTTAATGCTTGCGTATTCGTAACAGATTCATAACTATTTAAACCTTTATTTAATTCATCAGTTAACTCTTCAAGGCTAGAAATTATCCATCTATCTAGAACTGATAAACTATTATTATCTACTTTGGAAATATTCCATTTGTACAAATTAGCATAATCAACAAAAAATTTATAAGTATTCCAAAATATTAATAGAAATCTATAGTTTTCAGCTACTCCATCCTCAGAAAAATTCATATCTTCGCCATGCATTAATGGTGAACCGCTAAAATAAAGCCTCAGTGCATCTCCGCCATATTTTTGCATAACCTCCTTAGGATCTGGGAAATTACCATAATTTTTACTCATCTTTCTCCCGTCAGTTCCAAGAAGTACTCCCTCTACTAAAACGTTTTTAAATCCCGAACTATCGTAGAGTGCAGTTGAAATAACATGAATCACGTAAAACCATGCTCTAATTTGACCTGTATACTCTGCTATAAAATCTGGAGGAAAGAAATCCTCAAGTTTTTCCTCTGAAAATGGAAAGTGTCTTTCTGCAAAAGAAGCACTCCCTGCTTCAATCCAGGAATCCAGTACCTCTGAAACTCTTTCTACCAGATTGTTACATTTTTTACATTTAATTTTAATGTCATCTATTTCCGGTTTATGTAAGGTTTTAATTTTTGCACCACTTGCATCTTCTAATTCTTGAACAGATCCTGGAACAAAAACCTCACCACACTCACATTGCCAAACTGGAACAGGTGACCCCCAATATCTATTTCTTGAGATATTCCAGTCAGGGGCAGACTCCATACTTTTCAGGAAACGACCCGTCTTAAAATGTTTCGGAAACCAGTTTATTGATTCATTGTTTTTAAACATTTTTTTCTTTAATATTTGTACGTTAACAAACCATGCATCAATTGGAGCATAGTAAAGCCTTGTTCCACATCTCCAACAATGTGGAACCGAGTGTGTGTATTGGTCAATTCTATAAATCAGGTCGCGACTTTCTAAATCTTGTATAACAGCACTATTCGCCTTTAAATAATACATTCCGCCAAAATTCGGAATACTTTCTAAAATCATTCCCTCCTCGTCTAAATGGATTATCTTTTGAATATTCTCTTTTTGCATTACTGTTAAATCTTCTTCACCATAAACAGCTAAGGTTACCACTCCAGTTCCCTCATCTGAAGTTACAAAATCCCCTCCAATAACAATAAATGCTTTATTTCCTTTGTCAATTTTGTAGAAATTATAATGTGGCTCGAATTTCTCTCCAATTAGTTTTTCCCCTTTAAACTCGTCTAAAATTTCATATCTATCATTTAAAATTTTTAAGGTGGGTTTTGCCAAAATATAATACTCACTACCCTGTTTCACTTTTACATATTTTAGTTTTGGATTTACAGCTAGCGCAGGAGTTACAAGCTTATTCCACGGCGTGGTTGACCATGCCAAAAGAAATGTATCTTTTTGTTCACTTAATGGGTATTTATAAACAGCTGTTGCCTCTGTTACGTCTTTATAATTATCAGCATCCATTGCGACTTCAAAATTTGAAATTGGGGTAGAACAGTGCGGACAATAAAGTGAAACTTTAAAACCTTTATAAATCAAATCTTTTTTATACATTTGAGAAAAAACCCACATTACAGATTCCATATATTCCAAATCCCAGGTTTTATATGCATTTTTAAAATCAACCCATCTACCTATATGATCTATATACCACTCCCATTCCCCAGAAACCTTATTTACATACTTCAGACATTCTTCAATAAAATTTTTAACCCCGACTTTTTCTTCAATATCTTTTTTTCTTTTTATATTAAGTTCAGTTTCAACCTTATTTTCTATAGGAAGACCATGGCCATCCCATCCCCAAACACGTCGCACTTTAAAGCCTTTCATTGTCCAAAATCTACCATATATATCTTTTGGGATACTAGAAAGTAGTGTTCCATAATGTGGGGTCCCTGTGATAAATGGAGGCCCATCCAAAAATGTCCACTTTTTACTTTCAGGGCGAGATGAAATGGATTCCTCAAATATTTTTTCCTCTTTCCAGAATTTAAGAATTTCTTCTTCCAGATCCGGAAAACTTATTTGTGAACTAACAGGTTTAAACATATGCTAATTTTATCTGAATATCCCTTTACTAGCAACAATCAGGAGTTTATTTTTTCTTTAACCAAATTTAGTGCATCTTCAATTGGCGCAAATGCAAATTTGTAAGTTTTATCTACTGGTATCCATAAAAATTCTCCTATCTCATCTGAAGCCTTTGGAGTTATCTTTTTATCTAGGAGTGTTGTGTAAATAATATTAAGAGTTGAATAAACCTCACCTTTAAAAGGATACTTTCCCATAAATATCCCAAGATATTCTATATCTTTACTTTTCAACTTTATTCCAGTTTCTTCATAAAATTCTCTTATGCCACCTTGAAGCGGATCTTCTCCATACTCTAAAAATCCCCCAATTAAATCTATTTTTCCAAGGGATGGATTAAATGCTCTTTTATAAACTAAAATGCTTTTTTTAAAAATAGGAATAATTGATGATGTAGGCCTTGGATTTGCATAGAAAGAAAATCTACAATCTTTACAAACAAAATTTTTATTAACTCTTTTATTTATCTTTTTACCACAACTAGGACAAAATTTATACATGCCTAGAATTTTAACATAAGTGAAACTATAATTATTTATGGGGATTAAATTACTTTAATAATCCAGATCCCAAAAGAATACGAGGATTCGGTCTCTGTACGCCTTCTACTCCGCATAATGCATTCACAATAGCGGCATAAGAAGATGTGTAGAAATCTAGCGAACTTTTAAAGGCGGCTGGTTCTGTTAATCGAACTCCTCCGATGATACTATCCACAATTTCACTTGAGTTTGTACCTTCAGGCCCCTCTAATTCTAATCTAATACTTCTATTCCTTAGATCCTCATCTACAAGACAAATACTTCCTGGCTTGATATCCAGAGCTTCTCGAGTCATTGATAACCAAGTTTCTTGCCATTCTTTTTCCTCTGGACTTGGTTCTTCATCTAAATCAGGAAATACTTCCTCTCTAAATTGTTGTACTGGATAACCGAAGCTATCCCTCACTATATCTTGATTTTTTTGACAAAGATGAGTTATTATCAGAATATGACTAATGATGACTTTAAGCAGATGCTAGATGAAGCTCTAAAGCCAATTAAGGATGAACAAGCTGAATTAAGAAACCTCGTAGAAACTCGTGTACTTCCTCCTCTGGTTTATATTGAAACCACAGTTAAAGGTTATGCTGATATGTACAAAGTAAATGACTCCAATATTAGAAGAATGGAAAAAAGATTAGAGACTGTAGAAGAATAGGAAGATATAGTTGTATCTCCTGAACTTAAACTTGAACCTCTCTCTGAATCACCTGTATAACCCTAGCCCTATATTTCATCAGGACTTGTTGCTACTTCAATCCTTAAAATTGCAGGATTAATGACCCCACTACTTTCGTTAGCTTTCTCTCCTTCGCCCCCGTACTTAGTGTTGTGCCATCTTCTCAATTGTTCTCCGTGTTTCCAACTCTGAGCTAAAGTGAAAACAGCTGCCCCATACATAAATCCTGTAACGCCTTCCACATCTGCATCAGATGATGTATCATCAGCAATCTCTTCAATAGACTTTCCTTCTGTCATCTCTACCTGCATAAGTCTTGCCCAAGTTTCAGCATAGGAAATAACAGCTGCTCCCATTTCATCTTGATTTTTGTCTTTAAATGATTGCCAAACTTCCTCATTAGCTAACTCTATACCAGGAGCATCTTTTAATTTAGCTTCTAATCTTCTTCTATGCTCTACCTCTTTTGCTCTTTGTTCTTCCCAAACTCTTTTTTGTCTTTCTGCATTTTCTGCTTCAATCCTGGCATCATTTGCTTTATCTTCTTCGGTTAATTCTTGGGGGTATGGTCCAACCTCTGAAACTATATAGCCATTTAAGGCACGGTTCCAATCTCTTTTAATTAAACTGGGATCTGAGTCTTCTCTAACTGAGACATTCACACCATTAAATTCAAAAGTTACTTGTGTTGGCATCATATGGATACCAAAAACATTTGATCTTTCGATAGCTTCAGTAATAATGGTATCAATTTGCTCACCTACGGCTACATACATTCGTAAATATCTTAGTTCCTCACCATCTAAATTTGGCTGCTCAGATTTACCTTCAATGTTTTCAGTCATAATAAATTAAGTATATCAAAATACATCAATAATGTCAACAAAGGAGTAATCCTTGTTTTCAAATTTATGTAGCTTCTACTGAGTAAATTTATGTATCAGAGAATAATATATGTGAGATGATTGACATATGTGTACTAGTATAATATAGTTCATCAAATTATGAACATAGACAGAGAGAATACATCTGAAGTTCAGAAGGATCAACCCTATAAAATACCTGAGAAGTTTGCATCTGCAACAATTCATTATCTATATGGCCTTTCTAAGCCAAGTAATCATGAATCAGTTTATAGCTACTTAGAAAAGAAAAAATATGCCCTCACTGCCGATTTAGTTCAAGAGGGTTTCTCACCCCAACTGATAGAGAACGCAGTAAATAGCGGTGGAGATGGTACTGATCCAAATGCTCCAGCTTTCGGTGATGTAGCTTCACTTGGTGGAATTTTAGGTAATCAGCAAATCGCTCTCGCACTAATCGCCTATGCGGCAAACAAAGGATTATTGATTGAAACTGGAATTGATAGAGGAATAGGTGTTGGCCCGTTATTTGTAAGCAAAAATAATCCTTTAGCTTCCATATTTACACCTGAAACTAAAAAAGAATAGCTGCTATGGTTGAACGAGCAAAAACTGAATTAATTAGAAACCTTGCTGAATTCGGAAGGCATGGAGATATAAGAATGAGGGGTGAAAGACCATTTTGCCTTTATTTTGCTGATTGGTTAAAAAAGCATCCTACAAATGACAAGTATTATGTTGGTACAGGAATTTTTCCATACCTTCCTCAACTTATTACAGATGCATTTGAAAACTTAAGAGTAGGTGAAGATGAATCTACACTCAGTCGCCGCCAGAGTTATCTCAGAGAAAAAGAAAGAGATACCTTACCAGAAATATTGAATATTGAATCAGGAGGATTGGACCGTGTTTTAACTATTTCTAAGTTATCAAGTCTAATGGGAAAAGTAACAGGATACCCTTGGGTTGAAACGCAAATCGAATCATATCTTAAAGGCCAAGATACAGTTTTGGAACAAGAGTTTAATGGTTTCGTTAAAAGGGTATACCTCGAAGGGCTTGCAGATCTTCATGAGCAATCCAGAACTAATGGAATGAGTGGAGTTTTTGATTTAACTCATCTACGAGGATTTACAACTGCAGGAAGACTTATGTTAACTTTTGCAAGAAAAGATGACAACGGCCATGATTCTCATTCAATTTCTTTTGTAGGTGAAGATGGTGACATAGCAGGATTACGATTTGGTACACAATCAATATATGCACCCCTAGATATTGCTACAGGCATGATTAGAGACGTAATTCGCAACTGGCCACAAGAACCTAATTTAAGAGCAGAGATATACCATCCAGATAGACAAGTTAGTATTTTATAAACCAATTTCCATTAACCTAAATGTGGCTAGCAGTGATTTCCAAGTTACTAATTATTATTAGGTTCAATTTAAATCAAGGACTTAAGTTTAAGAAAAAAACTTTCCTAAGTTACAAAGTACATTCTGATAGTATACTTCTGAAAATCAGAAATCAATAGTGGAAAACAACCTATTAGTCATCCAGACTCTTCGGGAAACTAGGACGCAATCTTATTCCTGTCTGTGTAAGTATTCTTCTTTTGAGAAATATTGGTCCTACTTTCAAAACAGCTTCTGATCCACTTGGGGAAAAATGAGGTCTTACCCAAGTTTTGCCTGCAGGTATATTATCCACTATTTCTCCCTCAGCAAGACCCCATTCTCTTTCTATATCATAAATTTCATCTCTATGTCTCAAAGTCATGTTAGTATCTCTTAAGTGATTTGTTACTCTATGAGGTTTTATTGGCCTTGGTGGACCATCATATCTTGGTCGTGGATCTTCGATTAATGTAATTTTTCTCTTTCTAGGTATGTATATAACCTGGGGATTATTCAGATCCCAATCCCCAAATCCATAAGAATTAGAATCTAAACTTACACGTCTTCTACTTCTTGTGGAATAGATCTCTTCTGCAGTGACTAGATCATGATATGTTTCTGCAACAATTCCAACCCAAGGTGATTTTTCTCCAGGCTTCAATAATTTAATATCGGGAGACACATACGATGCTTCCTGCAGATCAATAAGTACAGTTTCATCCCCATACGACGTAGAAACTTTTGCTATGAATTCATCTCCACTCTGAACAGCAAATATCCTAGCAAGATCACCAAATCTTCTGAATCTAACATCTGCACCTTCAGGTGGTACAAAATATCTTTGGCGAAAGTAAGCATCCTCTAAAATCTTATCCAATGGAAGTTGAGTTGCTTTAAAATGAATTCTAGAAAAATCATCTGGATGTACAAGCGATTCCGGAACGGTTTCAAGTTCTCTTTTACCAACTCTCTCTAACATGCCTAAATAGTGACTTGCAAGATTTAAAATCGCTGGATTTGTCCCATCCGGGTGTGATGCTATATTTACTTTTTTCCAATGTACACCCCCTTTTAACCCCACCAAAAATCTGTTTGGCTCACATGCTAATAAAAATAAAGTGCGTATTCCAGATAACATAAAATCATTCATTGAACTTGCTAAATTAGGTCTTATTCTTTTTAGCTCCTTATAGATTGAGCCAATTAAAGGATACTGCCTTGTATTTCGCACTTCTCTACCAAGAGAAGCGAATAAAAGGCTTTTTCTTACTTCACTAAGATCACCTCTTGCCAATTTACATTCCCATTCATAGAATTCTGCTAAAATACTCAGACTTTTGTTTCTGGTCACATCGCCGATTCGAAGAGGAGGATAACCTTGATCATGCCCTAATGTATTTAAATGGTAGCTTCTTAAAGTTCCTTCAAATATCCTACTAGCTGCCAATACGTGGGCATCCCAATATTCTCTATTCATTGACTTTACATCCCATGCATGAAAATTAGATTGGAATTCCATAGATCAGATTATATAGATACTCTTAGTAGCATTCAATAAGATAATTTAATAACAGATTTGAAAAAATGTCACGAGGGGTAACCTTTGGTTACCCCTCTCTGCTCATAAGTTACTCCCTCTTTATTTTTTGAAAAAAATTAAGTTATAATTACTTTGTGGAATTAAAAAAGCACCTCTTATCTTTAGGTGCCTTGAAGTTATATGAACCTAAGTTGTGGCTAACGGTTACTTCTTAGAAATGCTGGGATTTCGAGATCGTCTTCTTCCACTTTAGGAGTTTCTTCAGACTGAGCTGTAACCGGCTGATTCTGATTATCATCTGTTACACTTGAATCATCCCAACCTGACTGGGTTTGACTTGGCTGATATGAAGTTTGCCCTAGTGAAGCCGAACCAATCCCCACCCCGACATATTCTCTAAGTTTTCTTCTGGTTTCATCAAAACCTGTTGCAATAACTGATATTTTAATTTGATCAATTTGATCCTCTTTAATTGTTGCCCCGAATATAATATTTGCATCCGGGTCTGCAGCCTGTGCTATAACCTGGGCCGCTTCATTAACTTCAGTCATTGACAAATCCGGCCCCCCAACAATATTAAATAGAACTCCCTTTGCTCCCTCAATTGATACCTCCAAAAGCGGTGATGCAATTGCCATCCTTGCTGCAGCAGATGCTCTATTTTCACCTCCTGCAACCCCAATTCCCATAAGGGCTGACCCTGCACTGCTCATTATTGTTTTAACATCAGCAAAATCGACATTTATGAGTCCTGGCATTGTAATCAGATCGGAAATTCCCTGAACTCCCTGACTTAAAACCGAATCTGCAAGTTTAAATGCTTCTTGTAAACTCATATTTTTTTCTACAACTTCCAACAGTCTTTGATTTGGAATTACAATCAGTGCATCTACTTTATCTTTAAGAGAATCTATACCTTCTTCTGCAACAACCATTCTTCTTGTACCTTCAAAAGCAAATGGTTTAGTAACAACTGCAACAGTAAGTGCACCTAAATTTTTAGATATTTGTGCAACTATTGGAATAGATCCAGTCCCGGTTCCTCCGCCCATCCCTGCTGTTAGAAAAACCATATCTGCATCTGATAAGACATCTTCTATTTTTTGAGTGGATTCATCTGCTGCCTGCCTTCCTACTTCCGGATCTCCACCGCTCCCCAGCCCTCTTGTTAAATTTTCTCCAATTTGAACCTTTGTCGGAGAAGGATTAGTCATTAAAGCCTGTGCATCTGTATTTACTGCCACAAAATCAACACCTTGAATTTGTGCTAGAGTGATCATTGAGGACAATGCGTTTGTACCTCCCCCGCCAAGTCCTACTACTTTTATTTTTGCAAAACGCTGAACATCTGGTTTAATTAACATAGTTTAGCTAGTCAGTACACCTAGTGGCAGCATATTAGCAGATTAATATTACTTATTGCAAGAGATATTTATTAAGTCAGAAGAGATTTTACCCAATTTACTCCTTTTTGAAATACCCCCCTTATTGGCAGGTTTGATGAGAGAACAGGAATTCTAAGTTCCCCCTGATTTCCCTGAGATGCACCATAAAGTATAAGACCTGCTGCCGATGCAAATTGCGGGCTGTCAATCTCTTCAACTAAACCTGATAGCCCTTCAATTTTCCCTATCCTTGCAGGGAAACCTAAAACATATTTTGCTTGTTCTAACACTCCAAGTGTAAGTGCACCTCCTCCACAAATTACCAATCCGGAAGGGGTAGCTGTACCAAATCCGCTCTTTTTAATCTCTTTACCTACATATTTAAATATTTCCTGGAGTCTCGGCCTGATTATCCCGTCTTTTACAGCTTTTGAAGATATTTTTTGGACGTCTTCTGTTATTCCTAAGCTCTTTATATCAAGTAAATCTTCTTCTTTTTTCTTTGGAGTATCGCTATCTTCAGATGTTGCAGGCGTTTTCTGTAACTTAGCAAGTGAGAGTTTAATTTTTTCAGCTGATTCAAGTGAAATACGAAGACCAACTGCCAAATCAGAAGTTACATGTCTTGCACCAATGGGAACGACAGAAGAATATGCAACTGATCCATCAACGAATATAACAATATCTGTTGTTTCACCACCAATATCAACCAAAATTACACCGAGTTCTTTCTCTGTATCTGTTAAAACAGCAAAAGATGAAGCTATACCGCCGAAAACAAGCTCTGTTACGTCAATTCCAACTTGTTGCACACATTTTACAAGATTCCTCATTGAAGTTGATGAACCAGTAATTATATGTGTTTCGGTTTCAAGCCTTACACCTGTCATTCCAATAGGATCTCTAATTCCTTCTTGTCCATCCACTGTGAAAGTACGCGGAATTACATGTAAAATTTCTCTTGAAGACGGAAGAGGAATAGCTCTTGCAGCCTCATTTACCCTTAAAACATCTCCTTCTTTGATCTCCCCTTCAGGTTGAGCTACAGCAACCACAGCATGCTGATTAATACTTTCAATTTGAGGACCGCCCATGGAAATATAAGCAGAGGACACTGAATATCCAGCCATTCTCTCAGCTGCCTCAACAGATTCTGTAATTGCCTCAACAGCCTCATCAATATCAACAACCTGACCTTTTTTGACTCCTTTTGAAGGTGTGGCTGAAACTCCTATTAGATTTATTTTGTCGCTTCTTCCGCCGCTTGGAAGCTCATCGCCAACTGAAGCGATTAGTGTTGCTATTTTTGAAGAACCTACATCTATTGCACAAATTACTTTATCTTTAGCCATAACTAATTCTTTTTTTTGGGAATATATTTTACAATAGGTTTATCGTATCTAAGATCTATAAACTCCATTTCCTGCATATCTATTTTAGCTTCTTCCAATATAAGTTGTAAAGAAGCAAGTTGAACATTTATATCTTTATTTAACGCAAAAATTAATTTGGGTAAATTTGTTGTTGGACTTAAATAAAGAGTATTTTTCGAATATATTCTTGCTTCTTGTAAACTTAGTCCGAAAGTTTTTACTTTCTCAATAATATTTAAAGAATTTTTAATTACTTCTTCTTCTATTTTTTTACCAATATTTAAATCAGAGGCGGTAAGGAATATTTTTGGTAAAGTGCCTCCTTCATATTTTGAAAAGATAATTCCTTCGCTATCAACTAAAACTTCTTGTGAAATATTATCCTGGGAAACTAAATAACTTGACGGGGTGGATAAATTCTCAAGTAATCCAGAAATAGAAGCTTCACTAGTTTTAAGCGAGACTAAGACAACTACAGCTTCTCTTCCGGAAATATTAAGTTTTATTTTATCTGGAAATTTTTTTTCCAGGTGAATATCCTTAATGCAAAAATACTTATCTTTTATTTTTTTTTCAAAATCCCCGGATAAGAGGAAAAAATTTTGTCCAATTAAACTATTCTCTGATAATATTTTATCTTTGGTTACACATCCGATCTTTTCGAGATTAACTTCTAAGGATTTAATTTTAAAAAAACTTGAGTCAAAAAGTAAATAAAGATCAAGTATTAAAAAAAATATCAAAACTAAAATACCAATTTTCCAGAGTTTTTTGGAAAAACTTTTCTTCTTCCTTGATTTTCTTCTCATATTTTATTTTGATAAAAGTATAGTTTCGAGTGCCAATCTTTTAGATCCATCCGGGATAATGACTTGTTTAGCTTTTTGGGCATTTTTATTTAAGACTTCTAAATTATCTAAACAGCTTTTTACAGATTTTAATAGATTCTCGCCATTTAATTTAGTCTGAGACAAAATTTTAACAAGTCCTATTTTTTCAAAATATCTGGCGTTTTTTTCCTGTTCATTTTTGTAAAGATAAGGTATTGGCACAACTAATGCAGGTTTTCCGAGGTATGCCAATTCACTTAAAGTTACAATTCCTGCTCTTGAAACAATTAAATCCGCTCCTTTAATTATATCGCCAATATCATCAATCCATTTATAGACTTTATATTTTTTATTCTCCAGATTAATAAGTCTCTCAAAATCTTTATACTTTGAATCCCCAGTTTGATGAATTAAATTTGCTATCTTAAGTAACTCTCCTAAACATTCTTCAACTGCTAAATTTATTACATGTGATCCCTGATTCCCGCCTGTAATTAAAACGGTCGGTATCCTAAGGTGCCTATTTACCACACCCCTGGGGTGTGGTAAATTTACACCTAAGGAGTTATCCAGAATTTCCTGTCTAATGGGATTTCCGGTTAAAATAGATTTTGGATTTTTGGATAGTTTACTCTCAGGGAAAGAAATAGCTATTTTATCAGCAAATATTAAGCTTATTTTGGTTGCCAAACCAGTTACTAGAGTTTGCTCATGTACAATTATTGGAACTGAAAACATCCATCCCCAAAATACTACTGGAACACTAATATAGCCTCCAAAAGATAAAACTACATCCGGTTTTTCCTTTAGTAAAATAAAAAAAGATTGTATAAATCCTATCGGAAGCTTTAACAATGAAAGAATTGTATAAATTGAAAAATATCTTTGGAATCTCCCGGCAATTATAGGTCTAAATTTTACCCCATATTCGGGTATTATCCTGGATTCAATGGATCTCGAGCTGTCCCCTTCCTTTGTAGTTTTTCTACCAACATAAACAATTTGTGTGACCCTATATTTTTTTAGCTCTTCAATTGTTGCCAGGGCGGGCGTAAAATGAGTACCAGTAATTAATATCTTCACAACCTAAATTATACCTATTAAGTTGCCTAAATCCAAATTATTAATTTGTTGAACTTTTTTTTGAGATATTAAGAAGTATTCCTATCGCTGTTAAGTTAACAACAAGAGCTGATCCCCCGTATGAAATAAAAGGTAGCGGTACACCTGTTAAAGGGAAAAGTGAAACCATGGATCCAAGATTTACAATTGCCTGAGCCCCTATCCAAGTCGTTATACCTGCTGCAAGTATTTTCCCAAAATTATCACCACTTTCCTTTGCAATTTTAAATCCTCTAATAACTAAAAATGAAAATAAAGAAATAATCAAAACTCCACCAAAAAGTCCAAGTTCTTCACCTACAAGTGCAAAAATAGAATCTGTTGTAACTTCCGGTATATAAAATTTTTGTCTGGACTGACCAAGACCAAGGCCCAAAATTCCACCGGATCCGAGTGCCACTAAAACCTGTGAAATATGATATGTAAATCCCTGTGGATCAGAAAAAGGATCTAAAAATGCCAGAACTCTTTTTTTTCTATATTCTGATGTAATAATAAGTACGATAAAGGCTGTCAAAAGTACTGGAATACTTAAAAAAATCTGCCAGAGTGATCCTCCGGCGACAATATAAATTAAGATAGATGTAATAATAAAAACAACTGTGGATCCCAAATCTTTCTGAAGAAAGGCCATTATAAATGCAACAATAGCTAATACTATTCCTAGAGGCTTTAAACTTATTTTTTTATCAAAAATAGTTGCAAACCAAATAACACTCGAAAGTTTTACAATTTCCGCGGGCTGAATAGTAAAAAATTTAAGATCAAGCCACCTGTGAGCACCACCAGCAGAAGAACCAAGTCCAGGTATAAAAACTCCCAAAAGAAGTATCAGGGAGAATAAAAAAATAACATTAGCAAATTTTTTTAAGTTTTTGTAATTAAATGTTGCAAAAAAACTTGCAGATAAAATCCCCAGGGAAGCCCAAATTAACTGCTGTCTTATATAATAGTAGCTGTCACCAAAATCTCTGAATGCTTGAATTACAGATACATCATAAACAAATATAAGCCCCAAAATTACAAGTATTAAAACACAAATTAAAAGAGGAATATCGTAAGTTTTTTTTTGTGTCTTTAGAAGGATTTTTCTCATCAAAATTATCCTGATAAAAGTCCGAGCCAAAGTCCGAATACTGCAAAGATTGCTCCAGTTAGCCAAAGTCTCATTACAATTTTTGGCTCCTCCCAGCCTATATACCTTAAATACATGTGAAACGGAGATACAGGAAACATTTTTTTACCTGTTAACCTTTTTGTAAGTATCTGTATAGTCGAACTCAAAACTATCAGGACATACACCCCTCCGATAATAGTAAGTGCCAAAATTTTACCTGTTAAAAGCCCAACTACCGCCAAAGTTGCCCCAAAACTAAGTGCTCCTGCATCACCTAAATAAATTCTTGCCGGGTATATATTAAAATACAAAAATGCAAACAAAGACCCTACCCAAATTCCCAGAAAGCTTGCAAGGGTAAGGTTAAGAGTTGTAGATGCAAGCACCAGCAAAGCAAAAAGACAAATTAAAAGCAGCCCTGAAGACAATCCATCTAAACCATCAGAGATATTATATGCATTTGAAAAAGCAACAATTACAAAACTTGCAAACGGAATATACCAGTAGCCTAAAATAAAATTTCCCAGTATTGGTATGTATATATTATTTATCCCGGCAATATAGTAAAGTCCCCCAGCAGTTAAAATAGCGAAGAGTATTTGTAGAATAAGTATATATCTACCTTTAATCCCGGCATATTTACCACTGAAAGCCGTAAGTATTTTTTTAACATCATCCACAAGCCCTATAAGTCCAAAAGTAAGAAAAACAAAAAGCAATATAAAAAGATAGGCCGGTTGTTCAGTACCATAAAATCTAAAATATAATCCAATAAGTAAAGTTACCAGAAAAATCAGAAGTATCCCCCCACCAACCGGAGTTTCCAAATCTTTTCCGTGTAAAAGTTTGTTGTGTATTGGAGTCCCGGCATCGTCATAACCCTTAGGCATTGGTTTTCTGTATCTCATACGGAGATAATAAAGTAAGTCAATAAAGGGCACCATGAAAAAACTGGTTACAATAAAAGATAGTAGAACTAATCCGAGTAATTCGATCATTTTGATTTTTTCTCTACACGCTTGACTATCTCATCCATTCTCAATCCTCTTGAACCTTTAATTAAACATACATCACCTTTTGTAAGTACCTTTAAGAGTTTAGATACAATTTGGGGGTTTTGCAAATTAGATTCGAATTTTTCTTCCCAGAACCCTAAGCTTTTTAATTCCTCATCAATAATTTTAGTATCCCCTGTTCCAAGGAAAACCAGATCGAGTTTCTCATTATATATTTTTCTAGCGACTTGTCTGTGTAGTTCGTCAGAATATTTTCCGAGTTCCCGCATCTCTCCAAAAACCAGTATCCTCCTTCTTGCAGGAATACTCATTAAAGTATCAATGGCCGCCTCAGCTCCAACTGGAGAGGCATTATTATAGGTATCATCAAGTATAACTGAACCATTAAATCCATCAACTGCCTGTAATCTATGTTCAGGCGGTTTTAGTTTTTCAAGTCCTTTTTTAATTTGTACTAGAGATAAACCTTCAGTAATACCAACAGCTGCAGCAGCCAAGGCCGGGTAAATTTGGTGCTCACCTAACAGTTCAAAATTAACTTCTACTCTTTCAACACCATAATTTAATTCGAATTTTGTTTTAAAATTTTCGATTCTTATTTTATCCGCCCAAATTGAACAATTTTTTTGATCTTTTCCAAAAAAAACTACTTCTGCCTTTGTTTTTTCAGCCAATTTTCTGCAATTTAGATCATCCCAGTTTAAAATTGCCTTACCTTTTGCAGGAAGTTGTTCAATAAGTTTACCCTTTTCTTCGATAATTTCATTTATATTTCCTAGAAATTCGCTGTGTGCAAAATATATCCTTGTTATAACAACCGTTTCCGGTCTTACCATCTCAAGATAGAACCCCATTTCTCCCTTATACTCAATACCCATCTCAAGTACTACTTTCTTAACACCGGGCTTGATTTTTAGTATTGTTGAAGGAATGTTTAAAATCGGATCCAAATTTGGTACAGTTAACAAAATTTTGAATTTTTCAGAAAGAACACTTTTAATAGCTTGAGTACAGGTTGTTTTCCCAACTGAACCTGTTACACCTATAAATAAACTTCTTGAAAACAGTTTTGAATATTGTTTTGCAAAATAAATCCTGAGAAGATGAAACGGTTTCTTAAGAACTGAAATTCTTGATTTATATGGCGTAATCTGAGTCCATATGGGGTGATTTGATATATTCATTATTCTTCTCTTTTAATCTTTGCACCCAGTTTACTAAGTTTCCCAACAACATCTTCGTATCCTCTTTCAATTAACTCAGCCCTATTTATTATGCTTTTTCCATCAGCAACTAATCCTGCTAAAACAAGCGCCATACCTGCTCTAAGGTCCGGTGTCTCGAGCTCTCTTCCTGTAAGCTTGGATGGTCCATAGACTACAACTCTATGAGGATCCGCGATAATCATTTCTGCTCCCATACCTATTAATTTGTCCACAAAAAACATTCTACTCTCATACATCCAATCATGACAAAGAGTCTCCCCTTTTGATTGTGATGCCAAAACTATAAGAGCTGACATTAAATCGGTTGGAAAGCCCGGCCATATATTTGTAACTACTTTTTCAACACCTTTTAGCTCTTTTACCTCAACGCTAAAACCACCTTCCACATCTATTAAATCAATACCAAATTTTTTCAATACTAAAAAGACTGGTTCTAAATCTAAATCTGATTTGAATAAAAACTTTATCTTCCCGCCTGTGATAACAGCAGCTATTACATAAGTTGCAAGTTCAATATAGTCATCACTTATTCGAAATGAGCTCCCGTGAAGTTTATCAACTCCTTCAATTGTTATTGTCCTTGTACCAGCTCCCTGGATCCTAGCTCCCATAGAAATTAGCATTTGACAAAGATCAATAATTTGCGGCTCGCTTGGACAATTTTTTAAAGTTACAATTCTTTTACTTAGCACTGAAGTAAGAATCAAATTTTCTGCAGCAGTATTTGAAGCTTCTTCCAAAAAAATAGAAACATTATCCTTCAAAAATTGGCCTGGGTACTCTAGCGCAAATCGCGAATCTTTCGTTGAAACATTTACCCCAAGTCTGGAAAAACCTTCCAGATGAACTTCTATATTCCTTTTACCTATTACATCTCCACCTGGAAAAGTAAGTTCAACTTTTCCCATACGATTAATTAACGGTCCAGCAAGCAGAATTGATGCCCGGAGTCGTTTAACCAACTCATCTCGTAGCTTATAAGTCTTTAAATCCCTGGCCGTAATTACCATTTTGCTGCTATCTTTTTCTACTTTTACCCCAAGTTCACTAAAAATTTCAATCATTACGTCAACATCAGAAATATCTGGAACATTTTCCAAAACTACTTCTTCATCTGTCAATAGTGCGGCAGACATACAGGCTAGAACTGAATTCTTATTACCTGAAATTTTAACTTCACCGATTAATTTTTTACCACCCTCAATAATATATTTCATATTCTAGCTTTAAATTTAAGTACTGCAGATAAAATAATGTGTTTTCTTAAACTCAATTCTTTTGCATTTATTTCTTCAATCTCTGAGTACTGATTAATAACTTTAATAGTTTTAACTTTATTTTGCAAATTGCTGTTTATGAATAAATTCCCTCCAAGTGTACCTGGAAGTCCTTGAATATCCTCTACCTGAAGGTTTTGACCATTTAAAAAATCTATAAGTAAACTAATACTAGCTCCGGAATCTATTTCAACTAGAGCTTCATCTACACCTACACCAATCTTAGAAACTTTACCTCTTACTCCAACCACGGAAATATTTTTAGATCTATTTTTAATTATCAAACCGTCAAATCCGTTGTCTGAAATCATCATTTTTGAACCAGTACCAAAAATTAGAAGCGGAATTTTTAATTTTCTTGTTTCAGTCACAATTCTAAATATTTCTCTTTGGGTAACTGCTACAAAAAAGAGTTTAGCGGGTCCTCCTACCTTAAGAGCTGTATGATCTGAAATAGGTTCGTTTTGCTTAAATTTTTCCTTCCCAAAAGTGTTTACTATCAACTTAAGTTTATTTTCCATTTAGCGCCTTTTCTACTTTATCTTTATCTAGCCATGGAATTTCCTTTTTTCCATCAAGATTCATTGAAGTTTCATGACCTTTTCCGAAAATTCCAATAGTATCACCCTTTTTTGCTAGTTGTTTAATTGCAAAGTTTATAGCTTTTTCCCTATCAGGGACAATATAGAAATTCTTTCCAGACTTTGCACCAGATTTAAGAGCTCCCTTTTTGATTTGTTTATTTATCTCTCGAATCTTACCTCTTGGGTCAACAGAGGTAACAATCACAATATTAGATAGTTTTTGAGCAATTTCACCCATAATCGGGCGTTTCTTAATATCTCTTTCCCCTTCAGCTCCAATCAAGGAAATTAACTTCCCAGGCAGCGCCTGGGAGCGTAAAGTTTCCAGTACATTCTGCAATCCATTTGGTGTATGAGCAAAATCAATAATTATTCTTACACCCATATTATTCTTTACTTCTTCCATCCTGCCAGGGAGTGACTCAAAACTCTCCAAAGCATGCTTTATGCTTTTATTATCTATTCCAAGAGCTCTGCAAACACTGGCTGCTGCTAAACCGTTTAAAATATTAAACACACCTGGAACTTTAAGCTTTAAAGGAAAATTTTCTATATTAAATTCAGCATTTTTTGATCTTCCAAAACTAATTACTTTACACGTCCGGTTTGTAATATGAGAAAGTTTAGGAAAGTACTTCTCATCCCTATTTATAACAGCAATATCTGTATCCTTAATGAGTTTTGCTTTTGTGTTGAAATAATTTGTCCATGTTCCATGGTAATCTAAATGTTCATGGGTTATATTAGTTACTACAGCAATATCCCATTTTATTCCCCAAAATCTAAATTGGTTCAGCGCGTGTGATGTCACCTCTAATATAATATACTCACTTCCTCTACTAACAGCTTGTCTGATTAATTTCTGCACCAAAAAAGGATCTGGTGAGGTTACATGGAATCCAGTTTCCATAACTTTACCTCCAATCACTGCATTAATTGTTGAAACCATCGAAACTTTTTTTCCTGAAGCTTTTAAGATTTGGTAAACCATATTTACTGTTGTAGTTTTACCATCAGTTCCAGTAACTCCAATATTTTTTATTCCATGGGATGGAAAACCATATATTATATTGGCCAAAAATGCCACGGGTAAATGATAAAAATAATTTATAAACCACTGGGGCAGAAAATGTTTAATAAAATCTTTCATCTGAACTTAAATTATATCTTATTTATTCACTTGGAGCTATTTTGTAGTATGTAAAAAGTTCTCTTGCTATCTGGAAAAAAGTTGGGGCTGCAGTTTCAGATCCGAAAGTTGAAGAAGTTGGTTGATCAAAGCGCACTAACATTACAAATTTTGGATCATCTGCAGGTGCGAATCCAACAAAAGAAGCTATTGTCTTATTGGGATCATAATGCCCTGCAACTGGAATTTGTGCAGTTCCAGTTTTCCCTGCAATTTTAAAGCCCTTTGGTTTAGCAAATTTTGCTTCTCCTTCATCAACTGCTGCAACCATCATTTCAGTTATTATCTTTGCAGTTTCTTCTTTTATAACTTCTCTCACAACCTTTGGTTTAACTTCAAAAGTTCCATTTTCATCTGAAATTTCTGATACAACTTGTGGTTCCATCAATTTCCCTCCATTTGCTATAACCCCTACCGCTCGTATCATTTGAATTGGGGTAACAGCAATCCCCTGCCCAAATGAAGAAGTTGCAAGATCTATTTCTCTCCAATCTTTTTTTGCTCTTATATCAGGAGAAAGTTCATCCTGTAAATCTATGTCTGTTTCCTGTCCAAAACCAAAATTTTCAATATACGAGTACATTTTTTCAAGCCCGATTTTCTTCCCCACGAAAACCATTCCGGTATTATCTGAATGTACTATTACTTCTTTCATTGAAGCCCCTGGTAAATATTTATTATTCCATGTCCTGATTTGAAAACCTCCTACTTCAACCGGACCCTCGCAAATATCACAGTTTGTATCCACTTTAACTAAATCCTCATTAATTGCAGCCGCCATTACTAAAACTTTAAAAGTTGACCCCGGCTCATAAGAATCGGCAACTGTTGGATTTCTGTATAATTCTTTCGGAAATTTTTCAAAACTCCCAGGATCATAACTGGGAAAGGATGCTATAGATATTACTGCACCTGTCTTTGGATCCATTACAATAGCTGACGCAGCTTTTGCCCCGTATTTTTCTATTCCTTTAAGTAAATTTTGCTCAACGATAAATTGCACGGTTCTATCTACATTTAATTTTAAACTTTTCCCGGATTTTGACGTTTTACCTAAGAAATTTCCTATTAGAATTGGCAATCCAACTGCGTCTTTTTCAATTTTTATAAGTCCTGAAAAACCTTTTAACTCACCGTTATATTCTCCCTCTAAACCAAAATATCCCGTTCTTTCCCCTCTTTCATTAGATCCAACAAAACCTAAAAGATGAGCAGAAGATGAACCTTCTGGATAAAACCTACTGCTTTCTACCTCAAAACCAATTCCTTCAAGTTTTAAATCCTCAATTTCTTTTTTAATTTCAATACTTAAGTTTTTCTTTAAAATAACCCAGTATAAATCTCTGTTTAAAACTTCCATTAAATTCACCTCCAAATCTTTAGCTTCATCCGGCCAGGAAAGTATAGGAGATAATATTTTTGCTATTTTTTTCTTTTTTTCATCACTTAAAAGTTTGGGCTGACCGTAAAGTAGAAAGGTGGGTTTGTTAGATGCAAGAATAGCCCCGTCTGAAAAATAAATACTACCCCTTGTTGCCTCGATTTTTTGGTTTTCAAAACGTTGTTTTTCAGACAAGGCTTTTAATTCATCAGCTTTTATTACCTGCCAATATGCAAGTCTTAAAAGTACCCCAAAAAAAAGTAGTAGAAATATACTTTTTACAAAATAAATTCGCATCAGCGGATATATTTTACGCTTTTTGAGGAGGTAAGTCCAAGTTTAGAAGAGGCACTGGCAATATTTTGAATTGAAGAGAAACTCGCTATATCATTTTCTAAAATTTGGTTTTCCTGTTTCAACGCAACTTGAAGTTCATTCAACTTTTCAAATCTTTCACCAAAATTTGCCAGGGTATTCGCCACCCAAATTTCAGCAATAATGAGAATCAAAAAAATAAATCCTATCAGACCAAAAAACTTTTTAGTTTTCCAGAGAAGTACTTTTTGTTCTTTTTCAGGTTCAAATTTTTTAGTAATAGTCATTTTTCAAATACCCTCATTTTTGCTGATCTTGATCTTTGATTATTCATTATTTCCTCGTGAGTTGGTGTAAAAGGCTTTTTTGTAATTACTTTACCTAAACCAACTTCCTCCCATGTCTTAAATGTTTGCTTCGCAATCCTATCTTCAAGAGAGTGAAAGCTAATAATAACTATTCTTCCCTTCTCCTCTAGAATATTCAGACACTGAGGAAGAACTTCTTTCAACGCATTTAATTCATCATTTACTGCAATTCTAAGAGCCTGAAATACCCTCGTGGCTGGATGCTTGCCCGCCGTAGATTTAGCGTGGGCGGGGATCCTCCCACTTCTTACTCCATGCTTTCTATAAACTCTCTCCACTAAATTTGCTAAATCGACTGTATTTCTAATTTCTAATCTCTTCTGACCAGTTCCTATTTTATTGGGGCTGACCAAAGCACCAACCAATTGTTTAGCAAATTTTTCTTCACCCAATTTAGAAAATAATTCATATAATTCTCCTTTATTTAATACTTTAATTAAATCCTCTGCTCTTACACTTAAACTCGGGTCCATTCTCATATCAAGCGGACCATCCTTTGAAAAAGAAAATCCTCTTTCCGGGGATTCGAGTTGTAAACTGGATACCCCAAGATCAAAAATAATGCCACTAAACTTTTGATCCGTAAGACCCATCTTTTGTATTAAATTTTTAATGTCTCTAAAATTTCCCTGAATTAGTTCATACTCTCCTAATCCCCTTAATCTTTCCTCAGCTCTCATTAATGCATCAGGATCTACATCTATTCCAAGTACATTTCCACCTGCTTTAAGTATTTCCAGCGTATACCCGCCATCTCCAACTGTAGCATCTATATACCGTCTACCGGGTTCTATTTTTAAAAACTTTAAAACTTCTTTCAGAAGAACGGGCTCATGATATCCTTCCATGTCTATACTCCTCCTCAATCTTTTTTATGTGCAAAGCCCAAAGATTAATGTTCCAAATCTCAAAATGATCCCCGGCCCCGATAATAACTACATCCTCCATCAGACTTCCATATGTCAGCAGGGTGGATGGAATTATAAACCTACCTTGACTATCCAACTCCACTGGTTCGGATCCTGAAAACAAATACCTTCTCAAATACCTTGCCCGTTCTTCTGTAGCTGAAATTTCAAGCTGTTTTTTTGCCTCTTTTTCAAAAGCTTTTTCATCAAAACCCCAAATGCATCCTTCAAAACCACGGCTTAATATAATAACTTTGCTATTTAATTCCAAACGAAGTTTTTTAGGTAGGATTACCCGACCGTGTCCTGTAAATTTGGTTGTATACTCGCCCAAAAACATGAGAGTTTAATCTCTTTCTGGGCAGTATAGATCCTGAAATAAGTTCAGGACGGTGATAAATCACCGTTTTTCACCATCTATATCCATTTTCTGCCATTTTAATATAACTTGTCAATACCCTAAATTCATGCTAAAATTCATTTAAGATGAAAGAAAATCCTACCGAAAAGCTAGAATCCTATTTAGTTATTCGTCCTGAACTAATAGATCTCAATAGACATCTATTGGATACCTTCACTACTCCTGATGCTGCACTAAGGTGGATGCAAACACC
>Ga0209542_10006243_pt1 | contig 23274 bp, 20 predicted proteins | sample RifCSPhighO2_01_FD_184028 | JGI IMG/M metagenome (GOLD analysis project Ga0209542, IMG submission 184028) | Soil microbial communities from Rifle, Colorado - Rifle CSP2_plank highO2_0.1 (SPAdes) (version 2) | ecosystem: Environmental > Terrestrial > Deep subsurface > Rock core/Sediment ... | reverse complement strand
ACAAATCTTCCGGGTCCACAAATACATTAAAAGCGGGGGGCAGGGTGAGGAGCTTGTCGAGCAATACTTCGTCGATGGAGGAGTCCGGGGAGAGGGCGGGGAGGGACCACTTTTTCGGGTCTAGCCGCAGGAGGGCGTTGGTCACATATTTATTTTTTACTTTGGCAACGAAGCCACTGAATATTTCTGGCGCGTAGTTTTTGAAAATTTCTTGTAAATCCTTCTTTGCCGTTAGGGTTTCATTTTTGTCCCCCAGGTGAGTGATCTTGATAAACCGGCGGAAAGGCGGATAGCCCAAATTTTTTCGTTCGCCGAGCTCTTCGCGCACGAAAGGCAGGAGGTTTTCCCGGGTGACGGAGAGTATTGCCGGGTCGTTTTTGTTCCTGGTTTGAATTATGAGTTTTCTGTCAGTGGCATTTATAATCGAAATTAAAATTTGCACTACCCGCTCGCTCATCTTGAAGGAGGGAATGCTCCAGAGGGAGTCGAACGAAGCGATGACTGAAAGCGGGATCTTGTTTTTAAAATAGGAAAATGCCATTTCGGTGCCGACCAGGATGGCGCTTTTTTCTTCCCCGAATTCTTTTATCATTTTCTCGGCTTGCGCGGCGGTTCTGACCGATTCTTTGTCCAGCTTGAACACTCTATTTTTCGGGAAGAGTTTTTTCACTTCTTCCGCCACTGTGTCCGTGCCGATGCCGAGCGGAAAGAGATTCCAGCTACCGCAGGTCCGGCAGATACTGTCAGCCGGCATGCTTGTGTGGCAGCGGTTGCAGGCGAACATCCTCTTCTTGCCGTCACGCGAAAGGTATAACACCGCCGGAGCTCCGCAGGCGCTACAGTGGAGCACTGCGCGGCAGTCCCGGCATATCGTCATGGTGGCCAGGCCTTTTCGAAGTGAAAAAATAAATACATTCTTTTTTTTATTGAGCTCTTTGTGTATTTCTTTTACCGCTTCTTCTGTCAGCACTTCGAATTTATCGCCTCGGGACGGGGTGCTGATCTCTCCTTCAAAGCCTGTGCGGAAAGATAAATTGCCTATTTCGTGAAATCCGTCCGCCTCCTTGCGCCCGATGGTTTCAAACCGCAGCAATGTATCACCCAGGATCAATTTGGCGTTTATCTTTGTGGCAAAAAGCTCGGCAAAAGTCCGCAGGTCGATGTGCGGCCGGCCGATCATTTTGTATCCATTCGAGCTTTCGTGCTCCAGGATTATGATACCGAGGTCTATTCGAGGGAGTGAAAGGTAGGGCGCGGTACCCAGGATGAGCACCGGGTGTCCAGTACTTATTATTTTTTCAAACAAGGCCATAGATTTTTTTGGAGAAACGCCGCCTCCAAGCGGGAAAGTAAACTGCTCGATGCCCTTGCCCAGGAGCTCGGAGAGAGTTTTGAGGTCGCCGTCTCCCGGCACTACGATGAATATCGACTTTTTTTGGGCGAAAGCTCCGCGGATAAGGGTTTTGTAATAGGAAATTCTTTCTTCGAGGGGGGCCTGAAACAACAATTTCTCCGGCCGAATTTTTATCGATAAATTTTCTTCCCCTTTTTTAGCTTCCGGCATGAATTTGGCCGCCAGGTCGTATTGTTCCCGGAGCGCTGCCGGTATCAGGGAAGTAATGGCGCCATTTTTATTTGAAGCGAAGTATTTTGCGGCCTCAAATATGGAATCGAGGTATTCGGTTCTGAAAATGGAGTGTGTTTTCACCTCGGTTATTTTTTTTAGATTAAAACGCAGACTTTTTATTTCCCCCTTTGCTTCGCCCGCGTCCTTCGCCTCGGTGACCAGCCCCAGCACTTTTTTGTTGCGAAGGGCAATACTGACGATACTGCCTGCCGTAAGGTCCCTAGTGCTGAAATAGGTCAGGTTTCCCTTAAAAATACCCTTCGCCAGGGGTACGACAGTCACAATTTTCATAACTATGATTTTAGCACGGATGTGTTATATTATCCCTTATGGGATTATTTTCTAGAAAGCTTGGAATTGACCTGGGGACCGCCAACACCCTCGTGTTTTTACCGGGCAAAGGCGTTGTACTAAATGAGCCTTCGGTGGTGGCCGTGTCGCTCCAGGATAATAAAATCTTAGCCATCGGATTCGAAGCGAAAGACATGATCGGCAAGACCCCGGAATCCATCGTCACTTACTGCCCGATGAAAGACGGCGTGATCGCCGACTACCGGGTGACGGAGGCCATGCTGCGGTATTTCATCAGCAAAGCCATGGGTAAATTTAATTTATTCAAACCGGATGTAATGGTCTCCGTGCCGGCAGGGGTCACCTCGACCGAGCGCCGCGCCGTGGTGGAGGCCGCCATTCGCGCCGGGGCGAAAAACGCATATGTGGTGAAAGAGCCGATACTTGCGGCTATCGGCGCCGGCATCCCGATCTATGAATCCAATGGCTACATGGTGGTGGACATCGGCGGAGGCACGACCGATGTGGCGGTGATATCTCTCGGCGGGATCGTGGCTTCGACATCGGTGAAATGCGCCGGCAACAAAATTGACCAAGCGATAGCCGACTATATCAAGAAAACTTTCAATCTGGCGATCGGGGACCGTACGGCCGAAGAAGTCAAAATAAAGATCGGCGCGGCTATCCCGCTCGAGGAGGAACTGCGCGTTACCATCAAGGGTCGCGACTTCATCCAGGGCTTGCCGCGCTCGGCTCAAGTGGGTACCAATGAAATAGTCAAGGCCATAGACGGCGAGCTCAAACAGATAATCAAAGCGATCAAAGATGTACTGCAAGAAACCCCGCCGGAGCTCGCCTCCGATATTATGGACTATGGCATTATCATGACCGGCGGTTCGTCTCTGCTGCGCAATTTCCCTGACCTGGTTTATAGGAAGACGGGCGTGAAGGCCACGCTCGCCGAGGATCCGCTCTTCTGCGTGGTCAAGGGCACCGGCATCGCCCTTGAGCACCTCGATGTGTACAAGAAAACCGTTCTAAGTAAAAAGTAAATGAGCATAAAGGGTCATTTTGACAAAAATAATCTGCATCACGCGTACCTCATCGAAGGGACGGACGAAGAATCATTGCCCGAAATTACGGAGCTGGTGGGGGGCGGCGAATTAATACACATCAAGCTGGATTCGTTTAAGATCGATGATGCCCGCAATTTGAAATCTTATACGTCGGAAAAAAGCCTCGCCCATGCGCAGAAAAAGATATTTATCATTTCCGCCAACAGCGTGCTTGTTGAGGCCCAGCAGGCGCTACTCAAGCTTTTTGAAGAGCCGATAGAAGATACGCATTTCTTTTTGATAACGCCGGACGCGAGCGCGCTCTTGTCAACTTTTGTTTCCAGATTTTATAGGATTAAAGTCCCAACCAGAGTCGGGAATGCGGAGAGCTTTATCAAAATGCCTTTAGCGAAGAGAATTGAGTTTTTAAAAGAATTACTTGCGGTCGAAGATGAAGAAGATTTGAGCAAGGACTCCCCTCGCTCAAAAGCCTTAAATTTTTTAAATGAACTTGAATCAACACTCGTGTCAAGGATGCCCCTTGACACGGAAGCCCTCAACCAGATTTTCAAAGTCAGAGAGTTCTTGCGCCAGCCGGGGTCTTCAACTAAGAGCCTTATGGAATCAGTGGCTCTGATGTTGAAATCGTGATAAAATAAGAATATGCAATACAACTTTTCTGTTTTTAAAGTGGATTTAAAGAAGATAGAGGAATTTTTAAGCAAGGAATACAGCCAGCTCAATGTCGGCCGGGCTTCTCCTTCGGTGCTCGACGGGGTGTCGGTAGAGTCATACGGATCGCATATGCCGCTGAAAAATGTCGCCTCAATAAATATCGAAGACCCAAAAACTCTACGCATTGCGCCATGGGATAAGAACCAGATCAAGGAGATCGAGAAGGCCATAGTTTCGTCAAATCTGGGGCTGTCTGTCGCCACTGATGATATCGGCATTCGGGTGATTTTTCCGCAGTTGACCACCGAGACGAGGCAGAAGCTGGTAAAGGTTTTAAAAGAGAAACTCGAAGAGTCTAGGATCACTGTGCGCCGAGAACGCGAGCGCATCTGGGAGGATGTACAGGCGAAAGAGAAAGCGGCGCAATTGACCGAGGACGAACGATTCCGTGCGAAGGACGATCTGCAGAAGATCATCGACGAGGTCAATAAAAATCTCGAAGCGACTTTCGGAAGAAAAGAAAAAGAAGTAATGGGGTAGCCGTATGAACATACTGATATTTTTTGTAATCTTACTAGTTTTGGTCATCGTGCACGAATTCGGGCATTTTTTTGTCGCCAAGAGGTTTGGCATACGGGTGGATGAGTTCGGCTTTGGCTTTCCGCCGAAATTATTTGGTATTAAAAAAGGGGAGACAGAATACACCTTCAATGCATTGCCTATCGGGGGATTTGTGAAAATTTTTGGCGAGAACCCGAATGAGGAGAATACTAATGGCCCTGACGCTGCGCGAAGCTTCGTAAACAAAGCGCGGTACAAGCAGGCCCTGGTGCTTTTCGCCGGAGTGTTCGCCAACTTTCTACTCGCTTGGCTTTTGTTTTCTTTTAGTTTGATGTCCGGACTTCCGAGTTCTGCAGGCAGTGAACCGGAAGGATCGGTACTTAAAGATGTGCATTTGGTAGTGCTCTCCGTGATGCCGGATTCTCCAGCCGAAAAAGGCGGACTGCGTTCCGGCGACAAGATAATTTCGCTCAAAAGCGGCGGAGATACTCTGACCGACCCCAACCCCGATACAATAAAATCTTTTATAGTCAGCCACGGTTTCAAGGAGCTCGAAGTGAACTATCTGGGCACAGACGATAAAGCAATGATCGCTAATATTATCCCCTCAAAGGGTAGTGACGAGAAGCCGGCCATCGGCATAAATATGGACGAAATAGGCAGGGCCAAATTCTCCTTTTTCCGTAGTTTTTACGAGGGAATGAGGCTCAACCTGATTATTACCAAAGAAACCGCCAAGGGGCTTTATACGCTTATTATTGAGGCCGTAAAGGGCAACGGCAGCCTGGATTCCGTTACCGGCCCGGTGGGCCTGGTGAAAGTAGTGGGGGACGCCTATCAATTCGGCTTTGCGTACCTGCTCTCATTTGCCGGACTGATCTCCGCCAACCTCGCCATCATTAACCTCTTTCCATTTCCGGCGCTCGACGGCGGGCGGCTACTCTTTTTATTAATCGAAAAAATTAAAGGGTCGAGGATGAATGTGCGGGCGGTGAACATGGCCAACACCATCGGTTTTGCCCTGCTTATATTCCTCATGCTTCTCGTCACTTATCACGATGTCGTCCGCCTCTTCTAAAACACATTCGATTGGCTCAGTGCAAGCTTGCCAGAGCTGTAAAAAAGAATTCGTAATAGAGACGGATGATTTTTCTTTCTATGAAAAAATAAAAGTTCCGCCGCCTACCTTCTGCCCGGAGTGCCGGAGGATGCGGCGTTTTGCTCAAACTAATGAAATTGTCCTATATAAAAGAAAATGCGATTTAACCAGCAAAGATATTTTCAGCATGTATCCTCCGGATGCGCCGTTTACGGTTTATGAAACTGACGCATGGTATTCGGACGCCTGGGATGCATACGAATACGGCATGGAGTACGATTTCTCGCGGCCCTTTTTCGAACAATTTTTAGAGCTTCAAAACAAAGTTCCACGCATGGCACTGGTTAGACAGGGGTCGGCGGTCAACAGCCCTTATGCCCACCGAGTCACGGACCCAAAAAATTCATACATGACTTTCCGCTCTTCCTACCCCGAGAATTGCCTGTATATCTATAATGCGAAATATACGAAGGACTGCGCGGATTGCTCGTGGGTTTTTGATTGCGAGCTTTGCTACCAAGGTGTAAACATCGAGAATTGCTACAATACCAAGTTCTGCCAGGAGTCCAAGGATTGCCGAGATTCTTCTTTTCTTTACGCCTGTCGAAATTGTTCAAATTGCGTAGGCTGTGTGAATTTGGTCAATCAGAAATATTGCATTTGGAACAAGAAATACACGCGAGAAGAATATTTTGGAAAATTAAACGAGCTTAAATTAAATACCCATTCGGGGATTAAAAAATTTCAAAAAGAATTCGAAGAATTTCGTAGAAAATTTCCGGTCAAAGCCATCGCCTCGGTTAAATCCGAAAAAATTTCTGGCAACTGGCTATCGAACTGTAAAAATGTACACCAATCATTTGACTGTCAGCATATCAAAGACGGTAAGCACCTATTCATGGTTTTTGGCGCGGAGGACTGCATGGATTATTACGAATGGGGCAATAAGGCCGAGCAGATATATGAGTCCGTAAATTCAGGACTCAACATTGCCCGGCTATATTTCTGCAATCAATGCTGGATGGGGGCCTCCGACCTGTACTATTGCAACACCTGTCCTGGCGCGCGCAATTGCTTTGGCTGTGTGGGGCTCAAGAAAGGCGAGTATGCCATCTTGAATAAAAAGTATGCCAAAGAAGAATATTTAGCATTGAAAGACAAGATAATAAAGCAGATGAGCGAGATGCCTTTCATTGACAAGCGCGGCCTCAAGTATTATTTTGGAGAATTCTTCCCGGAAATGTTTTCAGATTTCGCTTACAATGAAACCATTGCCAACTATCATTTTCCATTATCCAAACAAGAAGCGCTTTCTCGGGGATATACATGGAAAGATGTAGAAAAGAAAAATTATGAAGTGACGATAAAAGCGGAGGACCTGCCGGAGAGTATCGCGGAAGTAAGCGACTCAATCTTAAACGAAGCCATAGAGTGTGAAGATAAAGATAATCCAAATTCGGTGGGAGCTTTCCGGATAACTCAAAACGAGCTTAATTTTTATCGCAAAATGGACTTGCCTTTGCCGAGAGCGAGCTTCAATATCCGCCATTTGCGCCGGATGGACAAGCGCCCAAAACTCGACCTCTTAAAGCGTCATTGCGCAAAATGCAATATTGAAGTAGAAACTATATATACTGAAGAGTATGCTCCGATAATATACTGTGAGAAATGTTATCAACAAGAGGTATATTAGATGGTCTTATTCGCGCGAATAGGTAAATGACAAAATGAAAACACAATTAGTCCACGAAATCCGGGCGGTAAAGAGTAAAAAAGAATTAGCGAACATTATTAAAGCCCAGAGGATAAGCGAGCGGGTCTTGCACTATATATTGACGAAGTTAAGAAGCGGCATCAGTGAAATCGAAGTTGCCAATTTAATTAAAAAGGAATTTATAAAACACAGTGCGCCAATTTTGTCATTCTCACCCATTGTTGCTTTCGGCAAGAACTCTGCCAATATCCATCACACTCCCGGCAAAACAAAACTCAAGATAGGGGATTTCATAATGTTCGACTTCGGAACTACGGTGAATCATTATTGCTCGGACATGACGCGCACGTACATCTGGGGCAAGCCTTCGAAAAGACAGGTGAAAATTTATAATGACGTGCTTCATGCGCAAGGTTTAACCTTGCGCAAATTAGCCTCGGGAGAAAAGCGAGCAAAAGTTATAGATAAATCCGTGCGTAGTTTTCTTGGTAAAAAATACAAAAATAATTTCCAACATGGGCTCGGCCATGGCATCGGCACGGTGATCCACGAGTGGCCAAACTTCAAGCCCAAAAGTGAGGATGTCTTGCCGGCAGGCTGTGTGATGACTGTTGAGCCGGGGATATACCTTAAAGGCTTCGGCGGGGTGCGCATCGAGGATATGGTGCTCATTACTCCTAAAGGAATCCGCAATCTAACCAATGTTCCCAAAGATATAAAATCTGCTATACTAAAGCCCAATGAAAAATAAGCCAAAAAAACTACTCAGAGTCGCAGTACTATTCGGAGGCAAATCCGCCGAGCATGAGGTTTCTATCGTATCTGCCGGAAATATTATAAAATCATTAGATAAATCTAAATATTCAGTAACGCCAATAAAAATAAGCAAAAACGGTCAATTTTCTTTTGATAAAATAAAAAAATTCGATGTTGTTTTTCCTGTGCTTCATGGCCCTTTCGGCGAAGATGGCAGTATGCAGGGCCTTCTCAAGCTTGCAGGAGTGCCTTTCGTTGGCCCCAGCGTTTTAGGGTCAGCTTTAGGCATGGATAAAGATATAATGAAACGCCTTTTTCGGGATGCCGGTATGCCGATAGGAAAATACATTGCAGTAAGAGCAGGCGAGAAAATAAATTTCAATAAGATAAAAAAAGAATTGGGCCTGCCTATGTTCATCAAGCCCGCCAACATGGGTTCGTCTGTGGGTATCAGTAAAGTAAAAAATGAGAAAGAATTTTCGGTTGCAATAAAAGAGGCATTCAAATACGATACGAAACTGGTGATCGAGGCGAATATAGTTGGCCGGGAGATAGAATGCGCCGTCTTGGGCAATGAGCATCCGATGGCGTCAGTGCTGGGTGAAATAATTCCAAGCGATGAATTTTATTCTTATGATGCGAAGTATGTTTCGGATACCAAGACGGTAACAGATGTAAAGCTTGATTCCAAATTAAAAAAGAAAATTCAGGAGATGGCGATAAAAGTTTTCCAGACTCTAGAATGTGAAGGCATGGGCAGGGTGGATTTTTTCCTAAAGAAGAACGGCCAAGTGCTGGTCAACGAAATAAATACGATTCCGGGGTTCACTAGTATTAGCATGTACCCAAAATTGTGGGAAGCGAGCGGGATATCCCAACCCAAGCTGCTGGATCGCCTTATCGAGCTTGCCATTGCGCGCTTTAATAGAGAAAAGAAATTAAAAACTAGCGTCAAATAGCCATGGGTAAGCAGCCGATTGGAGTATTTGATTCGGGGGTGGGCGGGCTTTCTGTGCTTAAAGAGCTTCACAAAATTCTGCCGAACGAAGATTTCATATTCCTGGCGGATCAATTATATGTGCCTTATGGCGAGAAAACAAAAAAAGAACTTATAAACCTTGGCCACCGGGTAGTAGACTATTTTATAAAAAAGCACGATGTGAAGATGGTAGTGGTGGCCTGTAATACTTCCACCTGCTACTCCATAGATGCCCTACGACAAGGTTTAACCTTGTCAATTGTGGGCACAGTGCCTGCGATAAAGCCGGCGAGTGAGCGTACGAAAACTGGCACCATCGGGATTATATCTACACCGGCCACTTCTAAAAGTCCGGCTGTTAAAAACCTGATTAGGGATTATTGCAAGGGGGTAAAAGTAATTAATATAGGATGTAAGAATCTGGAGAATGCAGTTGAGAACGGTAATCTGAATGACAATAAGGTTAAAAAATTACTGAAAAAATATTTGGAAAAAATAAAAAATACAGATGTAGATTATTTAGTTCTCGGATGTACACATTATCCGTTTTTAAAGGAGCCGATAAGAAAAATACTTGGATCGAAAGTAAAACTCATCGACGGGGGAACCGCTATCGCGAAAAGAACCGCATCGCTCCTAAAAACTCATAAAATAATAAATAAGAATAAAAACAAAGGAAGAACTCAGTATTTTACCACCGGAAATCCTAAAAAATTCTCCAAAGTAGCAGGGAAGCTACTAAACACCAAGATTTTAGCTAATAGAGTAAAAATATAGGTCGGGCCTGCCCCGTACGAAGCTCCGCTTTCGTTCGGGGTTGCAATTTAGCCTTTAATATATTAGTATATTGCCATGTCACAAGATCGCCTTATAAAGCTCGCCTGCTCGACCTGCAAGCGCATCAATTACTGGTCCTCGAAGAATAAAAAGACTGTCACGAAAAAGATAGAACTTTTGAAATTTTGTAAGTGGTGTAAAAAGAAAACCAAGCACAAGGAAATTAAGAAATAATTTCCCTTTTCTCCTTATTTTGCTACAATTGCCTTGACTATGGGTCTATAGTTCAATGGTAGAATAATCGTCTCCAAAACGATTGATCCAGGTTCAAATCCTGGTGGACCCGCATGGAACAACGCATCCAAAAACTTGAAGAAGAAATTGAGCTCATCAACGGAAGGAATTTAAGAGTGGAAGGTGATAAAGCGTGGGAGTTGAGCTGGGCGAGGCGGCTTTTTATTACGATAAGTACCTACATTATTGCTGGGGTCTGGCTCGTTATTATTCATGATACCTTCCCATGGCTGAAGGCCTTAGTTCCAGCTGTCGGCTATCTACTTTCAACCCTATCTCTGCCTTTTATCAAAAAGTGGTGGATCGAAGAATATGGAAAGTGATTTTAAAAATTTACTAGACAAAGACAAATATCAGGTTTTTCTTTGTCATAGCAAATGCGCATTTCCGGCGATGTTCGCCTCACACCCGTGGTTTGTTTTAAATAAGAAAGGCAAGATCGTAAGGTGCGGTATAAGCCACTATAAAAATATTACACCCGAGAGCAAGGGTCATTTCACCGTAAATATGTTGCCGCCGTTCGTCGGCTTGCCGTGGTTTCTTTTCTATAAAAAATTCCGTTACCAAGCTACACTCCTGGGCTTCATTGAGGGTGATGAAAATAGCGTAGCCAAACAAATCATAGATTTCATAGAAAATTCAGTAAGCAATTATCCGTATGTCGATAAATATCATTTCGTCGGCCCGAACAGCAACACTTATGTGCAGTGGGTCTTAAATCATTTCCCGGATTTCCCAGCAGCCTTGCCGTGGAATTCTCCCGGCAAAAACTACAAAATATAGAAAAAGTGCTAGAATTCATCTAATGCCGCAGTTTTTAAATCCTGAATACATAGTTACTTTCGGATATGTCGGGATTTTTGTCGTTATATTTTTAGAGTCGGGAATTTTCCCGCCTTTACCGGGGGACAGCCTGCTTTTCGTCATTGGGCTCATGGCCGCAGGCGGGGTCTTCAATCTGTATGTTTTAATTGCGCTGGTATTTCTGGGGAGTTTCCTAGGTATAGCTTCCGGGTACTATGTCGGCTCTCATCTATATCGGCTTCGCAAATTCACTTTTTTTGACAAAATTCTCAAGCCCGAATATTTCGAGCGAGCCAGCATCTTTTTCGCCAAGCACGGCAACTTCGCCATTATCCTTTCGCGTTTTGTGCCGATTGTCCGCACATTCGTGCCGATTACTGCCGGAGCTGCCCGGATGAATTATTTTTCTTTTATCTGGTCTAGCATTATCGGCTCCATCATATGGGCCTTGGTATTTATACTCGGAGGTTTCTTCTTGGGGAAGACATTCCCGGAAATTATAGACTATCTAATGTGGATAATTATCGGAGTTGTTTTTGTATCCATTTTACCGGGGATTTACGAGCTATTTCGGAAGCGTTAAACCACTTGATCTCTCTGTCGCGCTTGAACCAGGTCATCTGCCGTTTGGCGTATTTTAGAGTTTGATTGCTGACGCTCTCTGGTGTGGGATTATAGTATTCAAATCCAAGTTCACGAAGTCTTTTATCTGACACCCCGCTCCTTTTTAATTTCTTTATTTCATTAAGTAATCCATCATCAAACATTTGCTCCATCCTTTTTTCTATTTTCTTTTTCAATTTATCCGGTGGGAGATACAGCCCAATTTTTATAAATTTATACACAGGATTATCCTGTATAATTGGTGGAACTTTACCGAGAGCTCTTGCTATTTCTATTGCCCGGATGAGTCGGACTTTATTGTGAGGATCAATGTTCTTTACCCGAACTTTATCCAGTTTTTGTAAAATTTTAAATAATACAGCCACAGATTTATTTTCTAAATTCTTGCGTAGTTTGTTATTGGGTGGTACTTTCGGCAAAACTATACCCTTTGTCACTGCATCAATGTAAAATCCCGTACCGCCGCAGATTATCGGCACTTTGCCCCTTTTTACAATATCAGCCATGGCGGAGATGCAGAGCTCCTGATATTCTGCTACTGTAAATTTTTTCTTCGGGTTGGCTACATCGAGTAGATGATGAGGCACACCCTTCATTTCTTTCTGGGTAATTTTACCGGTGCCTATATTCAGGCCCTTATAGACTTGCCTTGAATCAGCTGAAATTACCTCCCCGTTAAATTTTTTAGCAATCTTTCCCGCCAAACTGCTTTTACCAGTGGCTGTTTGACCCAAGATTACAATTACATTTGACTTAGCCATTCATTATCCCTGAATCATTTTTATATCTGCACCGATAGAATTGAGCCTCTTGGCTATGTCCTCATAGCCTCGGTTGATCATGTACACATTGCGCAAGATTGATGTGCCTGGGGCAGCGAGCATTGAAATAAGGATTATCATTGATGGGCGTAGTGCCGGAGGGCATACTACCTGCGCCGGCCTTAGCTCCGCGCCGCCTTGAATATATACTCGGTGAGGATCAGCGAGGTTTATATTTGCCCCAAGCCGGTTGAGTTCAGTGAAGTATATAGCTCTGTTTTCATATACCCAGTCGTGAATCATGGTCTGGCCTTTAGCCTTAATGGCGATAGGTACGAAGAAGGGCAGATTGTCCATGTTTATGCCAGGGTAGGGATTAGAATGTATTTTGTCTTCGAGGGCAATGAGCTTGCTTGGAAATATTTGAATGTCCGCGAGCTTGGTGCGTTCATTGTAGGAAGGGTATCTTTTTAGGATTTTAAATTTCAAATTCATCCGCTTTAGTTTTTCCAGCTCTAGGGCCAGGAATTCTATCGGACAGCGCATTATTGTAATCTTTGAGTCCGTCACCACACAGGCCGAGATGAACATCATGGATTCTATTGGGTCCTCACTGTTCCAGTACTCAATGTTTTGGTTTATTTCTTTGACGCCGTGGACGGTGAGGTTGGCCGTGCCTATGCCCTCAATCTTCACCCCGAGCGCCTCAAGGAAGAAGCAGATTTCTTGCACCATATAATTCGCGCTGGCGAAGCTGATAGTCGTCTTGCTGGGTATTAAAGAAGCGGCAGTCAGCACGTTTTCACAAGCGGTGTCGCCGGATTCATACATCACTATATCCGCAGGCTTCAAGTTGTCGGCAGAGATTTCATAGTCGCTGGTGTTCGTTTTTATTTTAATTCCAAGTTCTTCGAGCGCATAGATGTGGCCCGCGATGGTGCGTTTGCCTAGGTTACACCCGTGCGCATGAGGGATCTTAAATCTCTTTAAATAGTGCGCCAGGGGACCCACAAGCATTATTACCGATCGAGTTTCTATAGAAGACTTCACATTTATGTTCTCTGCTTTAAATTTCTTAGGCGGTGTAACGACGACGGTGTTCGGGCCAGTCCAGACAACTCTAACCCCGATAGACTCTATGATTTCTATGACTCGGTAAACTTCCTCAATTCTGGCTATGCCGTGAAGAGTGGTGATGCCCTTATTGATGAGTGAAGCGCATAGAAGCCCGACAGATCCGTTCTTGGAAAAGTTCGTAGTGATTTTGCCGTGGAGCTTGCGTCCGCCTCGCACCACGAAGTCGCTTGAGGTTGAGTTTATGGAAACAATATTCCTTTCCAGGACATTACTTATCTTGTCGAGTAGGTCGGTGCTGAAATTCTGCTCACCCTTTTCCATGCGGGCTACTGCTGACTGAGAGGTAGTAAGAGCCTTGGCAAACTGGCCTTGGGTCAGGCCCTTGCGCTCGCGGAGGCTCTTTATAAAAGAACCGATTTCTCTTTGCGACGTATTTTTCATGAGTAAAACAAATATATCATATATGATATATTATGGCAAGTGTGTTGATTAAAGTTATATTTTTTAGTATATTATGGGCATTGCCGGAGTGGCGGAATTGGTAGACGCGCACGACTCAAAATCGTGTATCGCAAGATGTGAGAGTTCGATTCTCTCCTCCGGCACATTTTACACATCTTATAAACAAATCAGGTGTTTTTCTGTATTGTTTTCTTGTGCTAGAATTACCGCATGTCGAACTTGTACTCCAATTCAATTTTCTGGATTGATACGGATAAGATCAAGCCGAATCCCTACCAGCCGAGGAGGGAATTTGACGAGGCGCGTTTGGCTGACCTGGCGCTCTCCATCAAGCAGTACGGAGTGCTCCAGCCTCTTACCGTCTCCCGCCTGGAGGTAGAAAAAGAAGGGGGAGGCCTCACGACCGAATATGAACTCATCGCCGGCGAGCGCCGGCTGCGCGCGGCAATACTGGCCGGTGTTTCCCAGGTGCCTGTCGTCATCCGCACGGGCGACACATCCATGATGAAGCTCGAGCTTGCGATTATTGAAAACCTCCAGCGTGAGGATCTCAATGTAGTGGATCGGGCGCGGGCGTTTTACCGCCTGGCCCACGAATTCAAATTTACTCACAACGAAATCGCCAAGAAGATGGGCAAGAGCCGGGAATACGTTTCCAATTCACTCAGGATTTTATCCTTGCCGGAAGAGGTTCTTACTGCGCTCGGCGAGGGCAAACTAACCGACGGCCATACCAGGCCGCTACTCATGTTGGCCGACCATCCCGAGGAGCAGATGGTTTTGTTTAAGGAAATAGTCTATAAGAAAATTACGGTGCGGGAGGCAGAGAGGTTGGCGCGCAAGATCGCCTATGACCGGGTGCGCAAGAAGGAGTTTATGCCGGATCCGGAAATTACCGAGCTCGAAGAAGAATTTCAGGAAAAGCTCGGCACCCGCGTGCATATCGAGAGGAAGGAGTTGGGCGGCCAGGTAAAGATCGACTTTTTCTCCACCGAAGATTTGCGCATGATCCTTGACCTTATCGATAAATCGGGCGAAAAGAAGCCGGACGAAATGCTGGATAATTTTATCACCAGCCAAACGGAAACTCCACCGGAAGTTCCAGCTGAGGCTGTGGATGATAGGAGTAAAGATGAAAAAGATGTCCGACCAGGGTCGGACTCCGACAACAGGTCGGAGACAGACGATGCCAAGCTCTACGACATCTCCAACTTCAGCGTCTAGGATTTACCGAAGGACTTAAGTTTAGAAAGCAGGCTATTTTTCTCGAGGTACGATCGTATGTGTTTTTTCGCAATAGTGGTTCTCACCGACTCGAGCCACTTGCTCGACGGATGAGCGTCCTTTTTGACGACTATCTCCACGATATCGCCGTTTTTAAGCTTGGTAAAAATTTGAGACATTTTGCCGTTTATTTTTGCGCCGGAACAATGCTCGCCGATGTCGGAGTGCACCGAGTAGGCGAAATCGATCGGGTTCGAGTCCTCCGGCATGTCGATGACATCGCCTTTTGGAGTGAAGACGAATATCCTATTATTAAAAAAATCCATCTTCAAGTGCTCGATAAACTTATGCGGTTCGTGGGGCGCATAGCCCAGCTCCTTCAATTCCTCGATCCACTTAAGAGTAGATCTGCTGCTTACATATTTACCGTCCTTTTCTTTGTAGGCGAAATGCGCGGCGACTCCGTAAGCCGCCTCGGCGTGCATGTCGGCGGTCCTTATTTGGATTTCCGCCACGCCGCCCAAGCCGGTCAGCACAGTGGTGTGGATGGAGCGGTAGCCGTTGGGCTTGGGCACGGCAATGTAGTCCTTGATTCTGCCGGGCAGGGGATTCCAGAGGGAATGGACGATACCGAGAACCCTATAGCAATCTTCCACCGTATCTACAACTACCCGCAGAGCCATGATGTCGTAGATTTTTTCTATATCCATGTCGTATTTTAGGAGTTTTCGATAGAGGCTGTATTTGTGCTTCATCCGGTAGCCTATTTCCACATACTTTAATCTATTTTTCCGCATCTCTTTTTCCAGGGCTTCCTTTACCTCGGTGAGGTTTTTTTCGTACAGGCCGCTTTTCTCTTTTATGATCTCCTGTACTTGCGCATATTCCTTTGGATACGCGTAGGGGAAAGCGGCGTCCTCGATTTCTCCCTTTAGCTTACCCATGCCGAGGCGGTTGGCGAGCGGCGCATACACCTCGATCGACTCGAGAGCGATCCTTTTCCGCTTATCTTCACGGACATACTGGAGAGTACGCAGGTTGTGCAGGCGGTCGGCGAATTTTATGATCACGACCCGCAGGTCGTTCGCCATTGCGATGAAGAATTTACGCAAGGATTCCACGTGCCGCTCGTGTCCGCGATACTTCAGAGTTCCCAGTTTCGTGACACCTTTCACCAGGAAGAGGATATCTCCGCCGAAACTCTTTTCCAGTTCTTCTTCCGTGATTTTTGTATCCTCGAGTACATCGTGCAAGAGCCCCGCGGCTATCGTCTGGGTATCCATGCCGAGGGAAGCCAGGATTTTGGAAGTTTCATATACATGCACGAAGTAAGGATCGCCACTCATCCTTTTCTGGTCTTTGTGCGCTTTTTGAGAAAATTCGTACGCCCTGGCCAACAGAGCCTGATCTTTTTTGGTGATTTTGCCGATTATTAGGTCGGTTATTTCCTTTAAACTGGCCATATAGACGGATTATACACTAAATTTCTAGAGGCTGGTATTTATTTGATTTTATTTAGTTTATGAGGATTGTGGTTGGGGCAGGCTTTGTTTGAACAGCGTTCCGGGATTGTTTTAGTTCCGAGCATCATCAAACTACCGCATTCCTTACATATGTTTCCAGTAGGCTTGGCTTTAATCGCGAATTTGCAATTCGGATAATTCGAGCATGAATAAAAAATTCCGAATCGTCCACGGCGCTCGGTGATGTCGCCTTTCTTGCACTCTGGACAGATTACCCCCGTCCTTTTTTTGGCTTCTTCGGCCTCATCTTTTTTAATGAATTTACATTTCGGATAGCGCGAACAGGAGATGAAAGTGCCGGAGCCATCGCGCCTTTCGCGCACGATGAGTTTTCCGCCGCCACTATTTCCTTTCTTCTCCCCGCTCTTGTGTCCACAATCCGGACACAATTCACCGGTTTCTTTCGGACCTTCTAATTGTGTGCCGTCGAGTGTGAGTGCGCCGTCACAATCCGGATATTTAGAGCAAGAATAGAATTTACCGGCGCGGGAGAGTTTGATGATCATTGGTGAACCGCATTTCGGGCATTTTATGTTCTCCGGCGCATCGCCCAGATTTGTGGCTTTTTCCAGTTTTTCTTTTGACTTCACATCTTTGAGGAATGGCCCGTAGAAATCTTTCAGAGTTTTTTCGTAGGCTCGCTCGCCCCGAGAAATTTCATCGAGCTCATCTTCCATCTCCGCGGTGAAAGTGTCGGAAATATAATTAGCAAAATGTTTTTCCAAGAAGTCGGACACGACTTCACCCACATCGGTCGGGAAGAGTGTCCGGCCTTCTTTGCGTACATACTCACGTTCCTCCAGAGTCTTCATGATGGAAGCATAGGTCGAAGGCCGGCCGATACCGCGAGCTTCGAGCTCTTTGACCAATCCCGCCTCGCTGTAGCGGCCAGGCGGCTCGGTAAATTTTTCCTCGCTCGAGAGTTCAAGTAGTTTCAAATTCTCACCCTCTTTACATTCCGGAAGCTCTACATCCTCGCCCCGGGCGCCGGTATCTACCGCGAGCCAGCCGGGGAATAAGAGGCGAGAACCGGTGGCGGTGAAGTCCGGGATTTTTGCGGATGTCGGACTTCCGCTAGCTTGCGGAAGTCCGACATCCGCAATGTTGGCTGTAATTTTAGTTTTCAAAAGTTTCGCGTCGGCCATCTGCGAAGAAATCGCCCGCTCCCAGATCAGGCGGTATAATTTGTCTTGGTCTTCATTACCCGTATGGAGTTTATCTATATGGGTGGGCCTAATAGCTTCATGCGCCTCCTGGGCATTTTTAGATTTGGTTTTATAAATTCGAGCTTCGGCGAAATTTTCCCCATATTGTTTCTTCACATAGGAAAGGATTTGGCCTTGCGCCGCGGTCCCCAGATTCGTACTGTCTGTCCTCATATACGTAATATGCCCGGCTTCGTAGAGCTTCTGCGCTATCTGCATGGTGCGGGATGGCGAGTAGCCTAGGCGGGAGCTCGCAGTCTGTTGGAGGGTGGAGGTAGTGAATGGGGCGCGAGGGGAACGTTTCTGCTCGGACTCTTTCACACCGCTGATGATCCATATGCCCGCTTTGCCCGCTTCCATTATTTTATTTACCAGCTTTTCATCCCGCGGCTCCTCACTACATGTTAGGGTAATTTTATCTTTCTTTTGTGTTTCAAATAGTCCGGATATTTTCCAGAATTTTTCCGGTACGAAGGCGCGAATTTCGCGTTCGCGTTCCATTATTATGCGGAGGGCGGGAGATTGTACGCGACCAGCTGATAATCCATAGCGGACTTTTTTCCAGATAAGCCCCGAAAGGTCGTATCCCACTAGTCGGTCGAGCACCCTGCGGGCTTCCTGCGCCTTGCGCAAATTGGTGTCTATCGGGCGGAGATTCTTCAACGCCTCTTCCACCGCTTCTTTTGTTATCTCATGGAAAGCAACTCTTTTGATTGGAGCCTTCACTTTCGGGTCGTCATTTAGGAGGGTTTCAATATGCCAAGCTATGGCTTCGCCTTCGCGGTCGGGGTCGGTAGCCAGGAGTACCTCATCGGCTTTATGAGCGAGATTTTGCAGTTCGTGCACAACTTTTTCTTTGCCTTTTGAGATTTCGTAATGCGGGATGAACCCAGCTTCTATGTCTATCGCCTTTTTATTTGATTTAGGAAGATCGCGAATGTGTCCCACCGATGCGCGCACGGTAAAAGCACCTTCGAGGTATTTCTCGATCGTCTTTGCTTTCGACGGGGACTCCACGATTAATAATTTCATAGTGCCCCCACAGTATTACACGAAAAACTTTTTTTTGGCAAATTTACACTTAATTATGCGCGCCTGATTTCACCCAATTCTTCTTTAATCAGCTCCTTTATTTCCATAATAGACAGGAGTGCGTTGGCTTGCGGAATCGGCATCTTCATTTGCCCCAGGAGTTCATCACGAGGAATCGGTTCTCGCAGTATGTCGATAACGATTTTTTCTTCCGGCGACAGGTCAGCAAAAAGCCGCGCCTGTTTTTCTTCTTTTTTTTCTTGCTCAAAACCTAGAGCCTCCAGCACGTCCTCAGCACAGGTCACAGGTGCGGCGCCCTGGCGCAGTAATTTATTTACTCCTGCTGAATTAGGCGCAAAGATCGAGCCGGGTACCACCAGTAAATCCCTACTATATTCTATGGTCAGCCTGGCTGTGATGAGGGTACCTGATCTTTCCTGCGCTTCTATCACCAGCACTGCTTTCGAAATTCCGGCCATTAGTCTGTTGCGCATCGGGAAGCCCCAGAGGGTTGCTTTAAAATCCGGTTCGAATTCGGAAATCAGGCATCCGCCCCCGGCAAGAATTTCTTCCGCTAGGCGTACATTGGTCCGGGGATACATCGCATTATATGACAGCCCGGAGCCAGGGAAGACTAAAGTCTTGAGTCCAACTTGGATTGCCTTCTTGTGCGCTATTGCATCGATGCCCATGGCGAGCCCTGATACGATAACTATCGGATACCCTTTAAGTCCATCAATAATTTTTTCACAAGCTTCGCGGCCGTAGGAAGTAAATTTTCGAGAACCAACAACGCATAAGTAAATCAAATTTTCAGGCGGGAGTTCTCCCCGGATCCAGAGTTGTTTCGGCGGCTGAGGGATCTCAAGCAGAGCCTTCGGAAATTTTTCTTGCATAAGCTTTATAATTTGCGATTCCATCGAATTCTTATTATAATACAAAAATGTTGGATATAAAGTTCATCCGAGAAAACAAGGATATAGTGCAAGCTGGCGCCAAGAAGAAGGGAATGGAGGTGGATATAGGGAAGCTCCTCGAGCTCGACGATGCGCGGCTGAAAGAGCTGAAAGAGGTGGAGGCTCTGCGCGGAGAGGTAAACAGGGTGTCGAATGACATCGCCCGCGATCAGGACCCGAAGCTCAAGGTGCAGCTCATCGAGGAGATGCGCGGAGTGAAGGAGGAAATAAAATCCAAAGAAGAAAGACTGAAAATAATCGTGGAAGAGTGGCAGAGACTCATGCTCCAGGTGCCAAACGTGCCGGATATTTCCGTGCCTGACGGATCCGATGAGAATGATAATTTGGAAGTTAAAGTTTGGGGGGAGATTCCTAAATTTGATTTTAAACCAAAGGACCATATTGAACTTATGCAGAACCTGGGCATGCTCGATCTAGAGCGTGGCACTAAAGTTGCAGGTTTCCGTGGGTACTTTTTAAAAGGGGATGGGGCCAAATTACAATTTGCACTATGGCAATTCGCCCAAGACTTTTTTCAGAAAAAGAATGATTTTATACCCATGATTGTCCCAACTCTTCTAAAACGTGAAATGTTTCTAGGAACTGGCTATCTTCCGCAAGGCGAAGAAGATTTGTATAAAACCCAGGACGGGGAATATTTGTCGGGAACCGCCGAAGTAGCTATGATGGGTCAATATATGGGTGAGGTTTTAGATAAAAAAGATCTACCATTAAAAATGCTTGGATTTTCTTCTGCTTTTCGTCGCGAAGCTGGAGCGCACGGAAAGGATACTAGGGGAATATTTCGTATACACGAGTTTTATAAATTTGAACAGGTTGTCCTGTGCGAAGCATCCCACGTAGAGTCAGTTAAATACCATGAAGAAATTCAAAGAAACACTGAAGAAATTACAGAAGCACTCGGATTGCCATATCACGTTGTAGTGAACTGCGGAAGCGATTTAGGATTAGGTCAAGTGAAAAAATACGACATAGAGGTCTGGCTCCCATCAGAAAACAAATATCGCGAAACTGGCTCAGCGTCATATTTCCACGATTTCCAAACGAGACGCTTAAACATAAGATATAAAGATGATGATGGAAAGATGAAATTTGTACATTCTCTTAATAACACAGCCCTATCTGGACGACCTCTCATTATGATAGTAGAGAACTACCAGCAGGCGGACGGCAGCATTTTGATTCCCGAAGTTCTGAGGCCTTACATGGGTGGCCGGGAAGTAATAAAATAAAAATGAAAAATGAAAAACTCCTAAGTTCTCCGCGCTTGCGGGAGTTGAAAAGGAAGAGGAAAAAAGCTTTCGCGACCAAGATTACTCTCGTCGCCGTGTGTGTTTTGGTTTTAATTGTCGGGCTCGCGCTCGTTTCGCGCATAGGTAAATTACAACTTTCTAATGTAGAAATTTCCGGCAATAAAGTGGTCGAGAGTAAAGCACTGGAAGATTCCATTAGAAATGAAATTTCCGGTAAATATTTATGGCTCTTTCCGAAGAGCAATTTTATCCTCTATCCAAAATCAAAAATCAAAGAAAATCTGGCAGTGAATTTCAAAAGGCTGAAGGACGTATCGGTCAGCACCAAGAATCCTACGACCCTGCAAGTAAACCTATCTGAGCGAGAGGGTAAGTATACTTGGTGTGGAGGAGAACCAAATGTAGAAGCCGAGAAATGTTATTTCCTCGACGAAAGCGGATATATTTTCGACGAGGCCCCATACTTTTCCGGTTCGGTATATTTTAAATTTTATGGAAAAAAAGGAGATTATTTTGCCCCTGGGAATTGGGCTAAATTTATGGGTTTCAAAGAAAATCTGGAAAAAATGGGTATTAAACCGACATCGCTATATATGAAAGATGATGGTGATAGTGAGGTTTACTTGGGTTTATCCGGCAAGCCGAAGATTTTGATTAAAACTGATTCGGATTTAAATAAAATGGCAGAAAATTTACAGGCTGCGCTCTCGACTCAGCCACTGCAGAATGATTTTGTGAAAAAATATTCTAGTTTAGAATACATTGATTTAAGGTTCGGAAACAAGGTATATTACAAATTCCAATGATGGGATTTTGGGGTAAATTAAAAAAGCCGATTATGGTGCTGGCGCCGATGGCGGATGTCACCGACTGCGCCTTCCGGCAGATAATCGCAAAATACGGGAAGCCGGATGTTTTCTACACCGAATTCGTTTCGGCGGACGGCCTGGCGCATCCTAAAGCCAGAGAAAAACTTCTTATTGATTTGAAATATGGTAAAAACGAGCATCCTATCGTGGCGCAAATATTCGGAGGCAAGCCGGAGAATATTAAAGAGGCTGCGCGGCTGTGCGCGGAGCTTGGATTCGACGGGATAGATATAAATATGGGTTGCCCGGACAAGGCGGTAGAGAAGCAGTGTGCCGGAGCCGCGATGATGAAGAATCCTAAATTAGCCCGGGAGATAATTCGCGCAGCAAAAGAAGGCGCAGGCGGACTCCCAATTTCTGTGAAAACCCGTATTGGCTATAACCCCGCACGAAAGCCTTCGGCTTCAAACGGGGCAGGCAAAAATGATTATTTATTAGAAGTCGAGTGGATAAAAGTTTTATTGTCTGAAGATTTGTCTGCTCTTATTGTGCATTTGCGTACTCGTAAAGAAATGTCCGATGTTCCCGCGCATTGGGAACTCATGAAAAGAATCGTGGAGATTCGCGATGAAATGGGCAAAGAAACCCTAATAATTGGCAATGGAGATGCTGTAAGCATTGAGGATGCGAGGACGAAATGTCAGGAAACCGGATGTGATGGTGTGATGCTCGGCAGGGCGATATTCGGGAATCCATGGCTGTTCGAGACATTGCGTAAGTCGGACATCCGCAAGCTTGCGGATGTCCGACTTACGCAAGAGCATCTCGGCGTACTAGTAGAACACACCAAGCTTTTCGAAGAAATGCTAGGCGCGCATAAAAATTTCGCAATTATGAAAAAACATTATAAAGCGTATGTGAATGGTTTCGACGGAGCCAAGGAGCTACGGATGAAATTGATGGAAGCCGAAAATGCCGGGGAAGTAGAAAACACCATTAATGATTTTCTCGCGACATTGACTTTATAAAAATATTATGCAGAATAAATATCAAAGTTTCAGATATCTATTTAATTCTGTGACGAAACTGTTCTTTCAAGTTTTGTCACTTTTCCAACGGAGCGGACAAATGAAGCTGCACAATGCGAACATTCGTAACATCAGCCCTCTGCCCACTCCGAAGGGGATGAAGTCGAGTTACCCTCTCGGAGAGGTCGCCCAGGCCACGGTCAGCAAGGCGCGGGAAGAGATCGCCCGGATCATCCTGGGCGAAGACTCGCGACTCCTGGCCATCGTCGGGCCTTGCTCCATTCACAACACCGAGGAGGTCCTAAGATACGCCCAGAGACTTGCGCCGCTCGCGACCGAGCTCGAGGACCAACTCCTTGTCGTGCTTCGCTTCTGCGGGGATAAGCCGCGAACGGGTAAGGCGTGGACGGGGTTCTGGAATGACCCCCACATGAACGGCTCGTGCAACATCGACCACGGATGGACCGAGAGCCGGAAGCTCGCGGTTGAGATCCTCACGCTCGGACTTCCACTCGGCTGCGAGTTCCTCGATGCCGAAAACTTCCAGCGTCTTGACGATACGCCGAGCTATGTCTGGCTCGGGGCACGCGATGTCGGCAGCCAGCGCCAGCGGCAGATCGCCAGCGGCCTGTCCACGCCTGTGGGTTTCAAAAACCACAACATCGGC
>Ga0209542_10006242_pt1 | contig 23274 bp, 29 predicted proteins | sample RifCSPhighO2_01_FD_184028 | JGI IMG/M metagenome (GOLD analysis project Ga0209542, IMG submission 184028) | Soil microbial communities from Rifle, Colorado - Rifle CSP2_plank highO2_0.1 (SPAdes) (version 2) | ecosystem: Environmental > Terrestrial > Deep subsurface > Rock core/Sediment ... | reverse complement strand
CAAGAAATTCACTAAAGCTTGAGGTCCCTTTAAAAAATCCTTTCACTTCTGCATCAAAAATATCTGTTCTGGCATCCAGTCTTGAGGTTCCCTGGGCTATTGGATTTCTTCCAGACAGAACCATTCTAGTTACTGAAAGAGCAGGAACATTAAGGTTTATCGATAAAAACGGACAATTGGCCCCCTCCCCTGTTGCGATTATTGACGATGTCAGACAAATTGGCGAGGGAGGACTTTTAGGAATTGCTATTCACCCTAAGTTTCAAGACAATCAATATATTTATCTTTACTACACGTACTCCTCAAACGGCGTAAATACGCTAAATCGGGTCGTTCGTTATAAATTTGACGGTACCAGCTTAGGAGATGAAAAAATAATAGTTGATGCCATTCCGGGCGCAGTATTTCATGATGGGGGAAGAATAAAATTTGGTCCAGATGGTTTTTTATATATAACAACCGGAGATGCTAGAGATCCCAGTCTTTCGCAAAATAGAGGCTCCTTAGCAGGAAAAATTTTAAGAGTCACCGACGATGGGGCCGTGGCCAAAGGTAATCCTTTTGGAACATTTGTCTACAGTCTGGGGCATAGAAATCCCCAAGGGATAACCTGGGACGATCAAAATAATCTTTGGGAAACAGAACATGGTCCAAGCGGAGAAAAAGGACTCTGCTGCCACGATGAAATAAATTTAGTTGAGTCCGGGGAGAATTACGGCTGGCCAGAAATTGTGGGAACGGAGTCCCGAACTAATTTAATCTCCCCAATACTTGAGAGCGACAATGATACTTGGGCTCCATCCGGAGCAGCTTTCCTTAATGGATCTATCTTCTTTGCAGGACTTAGAGGAACAGCATTATATGAATATCGAATAAATGACAAAAAACTTGTTACACATTTTAAGGGAGAGTTCGGAAGAATTAGAGAAGTTATAGTAGGCCCGGATGGATTTTTGTACATAACTACAAGCAACAGGGATGGTAGAGGTACACCGGCAAAAGATGATGACCGGATAATTCGAATTAACCCCCAAAAATTCTAATGCAGGACTTAAGAGCTGCGAAAACACTTTTTAGGCAGGCCCAGGAAATGGGACTTTCTCCTAAATGGCTCACAGATTATGGCTTTTTTTCAATTAAGGTTAAAGAAAAAACAGGCTATATTTTCTATTCAACTACTTTTTTAAACACTCAGTTGGCAAGCTATTTGGCAAAAAATAAACATATCGCAAGAGTTATTCTTGAAGAGAATGGTTTACCATCTATTCCCTACTCAGTTGCTGAAACAGAAAAAGAACTGAAAAAATTCATAGAAAAACAGAAAATTATAATTGCAAAACCAACGCTCGGTGAGCATTCGCGGGATATCCATCTTATAAAATCTGTTAGTGATGCCAAAGGACTTAAGTTTGAAAATTATATATTCGAAAAATTTATAAAAGGATCGGAAATTAGATATTTGGTGCTTTGGGGAAAAGTAATTAGCGTTCATAAAAAAAATTATAAAGGCCCCATAAATAACCCAGACAGAGTGAAAAGAATTTCACTAAACAAAAGGTTTTGGGATAAAAAACTTATGAAAATTGCCACTCTCGCAGCAAAAAGTCTTTATTTGAACTTCGCTGCCGTGGATTTTCTGATAGATAACCGGGGCAAGGCCTATATTCTTGAAGTAAATGCATCTCCTGGAATGTATTTATTTCTTAGCCCTTCTCGGGGTCCGAAAATTAATTTAGCAAAAATTATCCTAGAAGAAACTTTGAAGGTCTTAGCTAAAAATTAGAGTCTTTTTCAAAAGCCGCAAGTTCTTTATCAAGGTCTCCGGTATCGGTATTTGAAATCTCTCCCAAGATTTTAGATACATCTTCTGAACTGTTGACTAAAGCTAAAGGAACAGGAGTAGGGCTCGTTGTTGTCTTCAAATAATTATATGTTGTCGTTTGCGATAGGGGTTTTTTAGGAGCTGAAACAAAAACAAAGGCTCCTGCTCCCAGAGTTATAACAATGCCTAAAACGAGCAAAAAAATTATCCATTTATTCTTAGAACTGCTGGGACTATCCGACTGAACAGGCGCGGGACTAGATGGTTGTGCTTGCACTACTTGTGGGTTCTGGGATGCTATATTTGGATCCATTTAAGTATTTCCCTCCTCCGCTCCAGGCGACGGACTAACTGACGGTTGAGCCTTTGCTAGATCTCGAACTGCAGAAACAAATGTCTTAACTGCTGCGTGATACTCTTTTATGGCTGCGATTACTTCCTTCATATCGGCGTGAAAAGTATCAAGAATTGTTTTGGGATCATCGCCCTCACAAGAAAAACCTGAAACATCGTTTTTCGCCTGATCGATAAAGGATGCTACATTAGCTTTTTTTGTGGCTATATCTGAAAGCAGTGCGTCGTAATTTGATAATGTTTTTCCTTGAGGGACAAGCTTTTCTTCATAAAAATTGCTTACTAGCTCCACAATTTTCTCAGTTCTTGTACGCATGCCGCCAGCGCGCAGAAGAAGTGACTTGGATCTGTTCTCAAGCGACTTAGCACGGCCTTTGCACAATTTAAGTCTTGCTTCGCTTAATTTTTCCGCTCTTCTGGCTGCGGCCTCTGATGCTTTCTCTTGCCTCACCTCTCTAGCCTCACTTCTGAAAAATGGTGCTTTAGGGGTAGCAGAGGTCGAACTTTCCTCGGCCCATGCAGAGATTCTAAAAGCAAGAAGGAAAAAAATAATAAAAACAAGAGTTGCTTTTAAGAATTTTTTCATTGAGTAGATACCAGATTAACTTATTTCTTTAAGCCTTGTCAAGTTGTCTTTGTTAAAAATTTTTGTTAAAATTCCAACTCTATGGAATCCGAATTAAGATCAAAATTTAGATCAAGAAGAACAGAACCGTTTGAGGATTCATTACCAAGTGATGAGGATATAGATAGGTACTTGGAAGAGACTTATTATCGCAGGAGGAAAAAAGATCAAAGACCCGATGACGGAGAAGGTTATTTAGCTGAAGAAAACGAAGAACAAGCTCTAGATGACGAAGAAAGGGAGCTTTAAATTTTACTTATTTTAAATCCACGTTCTAGGTCCTCAATTTTGTACCCCTTTTTCTCAATTTCCAGTCTTATCTTATCTGCATCTTCAAATTTTTCTTCTTTTCTAAGCTTATTTCTTTTTTGAATGAGAAGTTTCACGTCTTTTGGAATTTCAATTTCCTCTTTTTTATAGCCTGCAAGGCCCAAGCCCAAAACTTCATCCATCGTGAGTAAACTTCTTTTTTTAGCCGAGGAGGGATAGTCTGACTTTACCATTTCCCAAACAATTGAAAGAGCCTCCGGCAAATTTAAATCTTGATTAACCGCATCTCTAAATCGTTGTTCAAATTCTGCACATCCGACTTTGGCTTCATCCCATGAAACAAACTCAGATCTAAGCTTATTTAGAGCAGTTTGGGCCCCGTCTAAGGCTTCCCAAGTAAAATTCATTTCTTGCCTGTAATGAGTCTGCAGATACAAATAACGAAGACCCAAAGGGTCAAAACCTTTCTTCTTAACATCATCGACCGTAAATATATTCCCTAAGCTTTTGCTCATTTTCTCTCCCTCAACAGTTAAAAAGGCAAAATGAATCCAATATTTCACAAAAGCCTTGCCTGTCGCGGCCTCGGATTGAGCTATCTCATTTGTGTGATGCACGTTTATATGGTCAATTCCTCCAGTATGAATATCAAAAGATTCACCTAAAGCTTTTATCGACATAGCCGAACACTCAACGTGCCAGCCTGGAAAACCTTTACCCCAAGGACTATCCCATTCCATTTGCCGTTTTTTGACTTGTCCTGAGCTTGCCGAAGGAGAAAATTTCCAGAGCGCAAAGTCATAAATATTTTTCTTCTCCCCCAATTCAACTCTTATTCCGCCGCGTAGTTCTTCGGGATTTTGTCTAGATAATTTGAAATATTCTGGGAATTTAGAACTATCAAAATAGATGCCATCCGTTGTTTTATAAGTAAAGCCCTTTTCCTCAAGTCTTTTTATAAGCGTAACTTGATCCGAAATGTAATCTGTTGCATGCATTAAGTTTTTGGGCAACTCAATATTAAGGGCTTTACATGAATCTATAAATTGCTTTTCAAATTTGTGAGCCACGTCCCAAACGGATAAACCAAATTTCTTAGCACCTTTTTCCATTTTGTCTTCTCCGGTATCGGCGTCTGAAGTTAAGTGTCCTACATCAGTTATATTCATCACTTGGTTCAGTTTATAATTATTGAGCTTAAGAACCCGGACTAAAAGATCATCGCCAACGTATCGGCGCATATGCCCTATATGTTGATAGTCATAAACCGTCGGCCCACAGGAGTACATTCCTACATTGGGAGGAGTTAAAGGTTCAAAGTTTTCGATTGACCGAGATAATGTGTTGTAAATGCGAAACATAGTTTATCCCGAAACTCCCGGAATCCTTTCATTTGTTCCTCTTTTGACAGTAATGGGAAGCTCCGGAAGCTTCTTTTTCTCTTCCTCTATTTCCTCCATTTTTTCTTCTCCTTCTTCTCTTTCTATTTTTTCGGCGACATTCTCTTCTTTTGGTTTGGGAGGATTAACTAAATTCTGGTAGTAATCAGCATGCAATTGTCTTTTTAAACTTTCAATTTTTGCCAATTCCTGGGGAGTCTTATCTTTTGGATTTTCTTTCTGAGTTGATGCTTGAGAAGAGTTCTGTTTGGGACTTTGATTTTTTTGAGGCTCTCCGTTTGGCTTACTCGGGCCGTATAAATCACTCAAAAACTGCTTTGCCTGATCGTCCGACATCTTTTGTGTTTGAGCTGATGCTTGACTCGTTTTTCCAACAATTTGTCCTTTAGCAGTTTTTGCAAAATCTGAAACTGTGCTTTGGCCTTTTTCTAGAATTTCACCAAAAGAATCGCGTACATCCATTAGTATTCTCGTCTTCCTTCTAAGGCGTTCTGAAGCGTTATTTCATCAGCGTATTCAAGATCTGATCCTACCGGAAGCCCTTTTCCAATTCTGGTAATTTTCACTTTTGAATCTTGGTTTTTGAGTTGTTTATTAATATACATGGCGGTCGCTTCCCCCTCCATGGTGGGATTTGTTGCGATTATTACTTCTTTTACCCCGTGTCCATTTTTGGAGTTCTTGACTCTCTGGAAAAGCTGAGCCATGTAAATTTCATCCGGACCGATACTGTTCAATGGATCAATTCTTCCGTGAAGGACGTGATATAAGCCCTGATATTTTCCGGATTTTTCCATAGCAATTACATCAAGCGGTTCTTCTACCACACAGATAATACTTGTGTCTCGTCTCTCGTCACTGCAAATCTCGCAAGGATCTTTTTCTCCAACTGAAAAACAATTTGAACAAATAACACTTTTATTTTTTAGTTCTCTTAGGGAGTCTGCAAATCTATCAAGTTCTCCTTGCGGGACGTGTAATAAATAGAAAGTCAAACGCTCTGCAGTTCTTGGACCTATACCTGGAAGTTTCTCAAAATTTTCTATTAAATTTGCGATTGTTTTTGGAATTTTCATTTTTTTATTTCTTCTGCAATTAGGCTTGCTACTGATAAAATTTCAAGTTTCGGAAATTTACTTCTCTCTTCTATTTCTATTGTATCCGATACAAAAACCTTTTGTATAGAATTATCATCAAAAACTTTAGGATCATCGAAAGAGAAAACAGGATGAGTTGCAAAAACGAAAATTTTCTTGGCTCCTTTTTTCTTTAATAGATTTGCTGCGGCAATTATAGTTCTTCCAGTTGAAATCATGTCATCAACAATAATTGCCGCCTCTTTTACCGCTCCCTCAATTTTGGCTGAACTAATCTCCCCACTTTCTAGGTCTCTATCTTTATTAATTTTTGCGGTTTCTACTCCTCCAAGTAAATCCGAAAGAATATTAATTCTTCTTATCCCTCCCATGTCCGGAGAAACAATTACCAAATCGGAGTTTTTGACTCCCAGACTTTTTATTTTTTCGGCAAAAATTGGAAGAGCCGAGAGATGAACTACAGGAACATGAAAAAGTTCAGGAATTTTTATTGAATGGAGGTCAAAAGTTATAAGTTTAGAGAGCGAGAGGCTCTCAAGAGTTTGAATAATAACATCAAGCGAAACTGCCTCTCCTTCTCTAAAAAGATGGTCCTGTCTCTGATAGCCCAAGTATGGAACTATAGCGGTCAAGTTTTTTGCTCCCCTTCTTTTAAGCGCGTCTAAAAGAAAAAAGAGTTCAAAGTAGTAATATTCGGGAAATTTTGCTCCTGATTGAAGTATTGAAGCATCTTTTTCCAAAACATCATCAACTACTCTAATTCTTGTTTCACCGTCAGGAAAAACTGTTTTCTCGATGTTTCCAAGACTAATTGTAGAGTCTTTGGCAATTTTTTCGGCAAGAGTTTTATTTGAAGAGCCTGAATAGAGTAGCATTATTGTCCGCCTCCAAGAAGTCCAGATAGACCACCCTGCATTTGCGATATTTCTTTTGCCGCTGCTTCTTGAGATTTTTTAATTGCCTCATTTACAGCTTCAAGAATCGTTTCGTCTCCGCGTCCATTTGAATGAAGTTCTCTAATTTTTTGATCTCCTCCTATTTTTATTCTAACGCCGTCTTTTTCAATTTCAGTTTCAATAGTAGCTAGCTTCTTTTGAATCTGCATAGCTTGCTCACGCATTTTTTTAAGTTCCCCGAGTTGTTGGAAAGGATTTATCATTTATAATCACCCCCAGAAAGCATCACGTTAATTTTCGTTTTCTCTCCAAAAAAATCTCCTGCCATCTTTTCAAGAAGTGACATAACTTTTGAATCGCTTAGTTTTTCTTTATGAAATTTGTAGTTTGTCATAATGCTCATTTTTCCTTTATCTATATTCACTATCTTACAACCCCTAAGAATTCCGGCAATTGAGTAATTTTCATTTTTAACTTTTTCAATTAGTTCTTTTAATATTTTATCATTTTTGTCTCCTGATTCGGGATAATCTTTAATAGTTTCTGGCACTGTCTCTTTATCACTTTTAACAAAATCCATAACAAGTAGTTCAAGCGGAATTTGAGGCAAAAATGTGTATCTTTGCTCAAGGTAGGCTTTATTAAGCCTTTCAATTAATTCTTTTAATTTTTGTGTGTCACCACCTTTACTTAGTCTATCAATCATCTCTGAATGAACTTTTTGAATCAACTCTTCAATAAAAAACTTAAAATCAGCTTTTTCATTTTCAAGTTTTTCCAAAATCGTAAAACTCTCTCCCGTTTTTTGCTCGAGTAATGAGTTTAGAAAACTATCGATGTTACTTGAGACGATTTGGGTATTCAATTTTTCCTCAACAATTTTAGTTGTTATTTTCTTAGAGCCAGAGGCGACTTCTTCTAGAATTTTGGCGCCGTCTCTAAAGCTTGAATCTGCGCGCCTCGCTATAGCTTCCAGTGCTTGCGGATCTGCTACAATTCCTTCTCCCTTAACTATTCTGTTAAACGAATGAACTAAGTCCTCTAAGCTTGCCTTTTCGAAACTAAGCGTAAAACAGCGTGAAGTAATGGTGGCAGGAACTTTTTGCGGATCTGTAGTGCAAAGAATAAAAATTGCGTGACTTGGCGGCTCTTCCAAAGTCTTTAGAAGTGCGTTAAATGCCTCTGTTGTCAACATATGTACTTCATCTATTATGTAGACTTTCATAAATGAGGAGACAGGTGACAGTCTTATTTTTTCCCGGAGATCTCTTATCTCATCAATTCCTCTATTTGATGCGCCATCTATTTCTAAAACGTCGAGGCTCGTTCCTTCGAGTATTGAGCGGCATGAATTACACTTATTGCAGGGTTCAATATCTTTCACTGATTTCCTATTTGTGCAGTTGACAGCTCTAGCAATAATTCTGGCAGTTGAAGTTTTTCCAAGTCCCTTGGGGCCTGTGAATAGGAATGCATGAGGAATTGAAGACGCGTCTCCCCTTTTGCTTTTTGAGGCAAGCGGAAGTCTTCCAGACAAAAAACTGACAAGCCTCTCTCTAACCTTCTGACTATCTAGTTCTTTAAAGCTTTTGGGTCTATATTTAAGATAAAAAACCATTGCGTTATTCGTGATGCAAACCTAGCAAATGATTAAGTCCGTGAAGTAAGAGCTCCTCTACTTTATCATCAACCAAAACTTCCTCTTTCGCCGCTTCTCTAATTACTTCCGGATAAGAAATAATTATATCTCCAAGTCTTAACCTATTTGTCGGACTTTCGACTTTTTCTCCTTCAAGAAGTGAGAATGAGAGCACATTTCGAGTCTTATCCTCACCTTTATACTTTTTGGAAAGCTCTCTCATCTTGCGGTCGCCCACTATGGCAACTGAAATTTCGCAGTCGTTGCCCATGGAATGCTGATTAAGCTGGTTTTCTAAGGCTTGCCTAATGCGTTTTCTACTTACCTTGTACCTCGATTCAACAAAAATCAAAACATTAACTTTTGCCATATTTATGTCCAGCTCTTTCGCATCCGTCTCGCATCCTCAGCTTTCTGCTTGCGAGCGAGCGAAGGCTTGAGATAGAACTCTCTTCTCTTAGCCTCCTGAATAATGCCCTCCGACATTACTTTTCTTGAAAACTTTCTAATCAAGGATTCGTCTGAATCTCCCGGTTGTTTTTTTACCACTACCATAATAAAACACCTCCTTTATTCATTCTGTCCCCATGGCGCCATGAGGTGCAGATGTAAATGATTTATAATTTGCGCTCCTCCTCCGTTTATTCCGATACGATAACCTTTGCCCATTAAGCTATTTTCTTCCACCATTTTTTGAATTACTGTTTTTAATTTAGCTAAAAGATTATCGTCTGAAAGCTCCGTCAGATCTTCAATATGCTTTTTAGGCATAATTAAAAGATGAGTTGGTTTAATAGGATGAATGTCAGGAAAAACCATTACATCATTGTCTTGGTAAGTAAATTCCTTAGCAATTTTTCCGTCTCTTATTTTACAAAATATACAATCTTTCATCTTAACTCTCCTTAAGCACACCTATTATATCACTCAAAGGAAGGCTTGTTGGCTTCATTTTTGGGTTTTTTGTTCCTCCATTAAGTAGCATTTTTTTGGAAACGTGAAGAAACCACGTAGCCTTCGGGTCCATTTTTAAAAACCTTTCATATGCGCGAGTTAAATCAACTTTTGAGTCGGGACGAGCCTTTATTCGAAGATATTTTTTTCTAGGATCATGCCTTACTACTAAAACATAGCCCATTTTTTGGGCCACTCTTATTACTTCGTCATTTACCGTTTCCGAAGCGAGCGCCTTTCCCCATTTGGTCTCAAACTTTTCCGAATTTTCATTTATTTCCTTTTCAGCCCAGACTTTATTTTCAAAACTATGAAGCAGGCTATCAAATGTCTCCATCATAAAATTCACGTAGTATTCGTCTTGATCCGGCTTCTCAAGTTTTAAACCGTCTAAAATTCCTCGGAGCATAAATAGATAGTGGTCAGCATTCGCATCTGGGTAAAGACAATCTTTAAAATGATCGTCTTCTACAACTACGTTAATTAACCTCGTAATTGCCTCTATTTTATCTTTGGCTTTCGGACTTTCGTCTGAAAACATTTCACTATTTTTTCGAACATAATCCCAAGTTAAGCTTGCAGCGCATAGACTCTGTTCATTTGTTTGATGATGGTCCAAGGGGCCCATGCCGGTGTCAACATGAATTACTTCATTTTCGCCAATTTTTTCAATCGGATTGTCAACTTCGTTTCCAGGCTTTGCGCCAGCTATCCGATCTCCGGCAGAAACAAATTCAAGTTTTGCCTCTTCCCAACTGGGCAGGAATCTTTTAATCAGCCAAATTGAGGAACCTACGTCCAAATCCGGCATTGTATGTCCAACAATCATTTTCATCGCGATTTTTAAGTATACAGTTTTCTAAACTTAAATTAAAGACTTTTTGCTATAATCGGAACATGTCTGAAGTTGAAGGTGGCGAAGGATTACCAGTGCCAGAACAAAGCAGAAATGAATATTTAAGGCCATTTCCCCAGTCAACAATAGTTTCGGGTGTCGAAACAGAAGGACCGGCTCATACAGGTCCATTCAGAGGCGCAGTAGACTTTATTGTTCCCCTTGGTACTCCGGTATTAGCACCTTTAGATGGAGTGGTCAAAATGGTAGTAGATGACAATGACCGTTTCGGAGTAACGGAAGAATTTAAGGACGATGCAAATTTTATAACCATAAGACATGTGAACGACGAACTATCAGAATTAGTACATTTGGCAAAGGGTTCTGCGAGGGTCAAAAAAGGCGATCGAGTAAGAACTGGTCAGCAAATCGCTACAACCGGAAATTCCGGGTGGATGGATCAACCACATCTACATTTTCTTGTGTTTCAACCTGCGAATACTCAGGAACAATTTCAAGGCGTAACGCCAAGATTCAGGGAAAGAAAACCTGGATTATTGACAAAATTCCTGCGACATAGGACACTATAAATATGGATCCCAAACTGTCCAATCTTGATCCAAAACTCAAAGAAGCATATGATCGGGTAATGGGAGGCCCACCTCCTCCTCCGCCCCCGGCCAATCCTAATCCAGAACCAGCTTCTCCTCCCCCACTGCCTGTCGCGCCACCGCCACCACCTCCTCCTCCACCCCCTCCACCGTCAATGCCCGGCGCTTCTGCTGCAAGCGAAACGGTTCATATTGGACCAGTAGGGCCTGCGACTATGCAGCCGCCTCCCATGCCCACTCCGACGGAAGCCGTAAAGCCTTATCCAAATCAAGTTTTACATGCGGAAAAAGGAAGTAAAATTTCGCCTCTTATTATTGGAGCATTGGTCTTTGTGTTTCTAATCTCTTACACTTTTCTCTGGGTGAGGGTTTTTAACTTAAAGATTCCTTTTCTTCCTTAAGTCTTTTTATTAAATCGTCCATAGTTAGAAGCTCTGTTTTTTCCGAATCTCTCTTCTTAAATTCGATCTTATCGCCAGTTTTCCGTGAAACTACCAGTCGGCAAGGAATTCCGATCAAATCGGCTGTAACAAATTTTTCTCCTGCAGAAACTTCTTTTCTGTCATCCCATAAAACTTCTAATCCTTGTCTTCCAAGCTCTTCGTAGACCTTTTTTACTTTGGGCTCGGTTCCAGGATCCTCAACATGAACAAGATGCGCATCAAAAGGCGAAACTGATTCCGGCCAGATTATTCCCTTTCCATCGTGATAAATTTCAGTAATCGCGCCTAGCACTCTTGTCGGTCCTATTCCATAAGAAGCAAACCAAATAGGGTTTTGTTTTCCTTTTTCGTCAGTATAAAAAACTTTCTGTTTTTCTGAGTATTTAGTTCCGAGTGGGAAAATATTCCCAACTTCAATAGTTTTAGCTTCAATTATTTTTCCTTTTTTGCATTTTGGACAAACAACATCTTTTGAGCCTTCGAATATTTCCTTATTCTGTGCAAAATCACATTTATCGCAAAAGTAAATCGTATCCTCTCCAACCGGACTTAAGACTTGAAATTCATGCGAATGTTTATCTGTAAAAACTCCGCCAGATGCCTCAACTATTTTTGTTTCTAAACCTATTCTCTTAAATATTTTCTGATAAACATCTTTGACCAAGTTATAGTATTTGTACATATCTTCCTCCGCTACATGGGCGCTATATAAGTCTTTCATCATAAATTCTCTTGCTCGGAGGATTCCTGATTTTGCCCGTGGTTCGTTTCTAAATTTGGTTGAGAAATGGTAAACCTTAACCGGAAGATCTTTGTAGCTCTGGACAAACTTTGAAAGAAGGTTCATCACAATTTCTTCATGAGTAAAAGATAAACCGTATTCTTTTTCATGAATATCCTTAAACTGGTACATTATTTTTTGCACTTCCGGGTCGCTCCAGCGCCCTGTCTGATCCCAAATTTCCCGAGGATGAAGAAGAGGCATCAGAAGTTCTTGCGCTCCTATTTTATTTAATTCTTCGCGGATAATTTTTTTTATTTTTTCAACAACTCTAAAACCGAGCGGAAGAAGAGTCCAGGAACCTGCCATCAATTGATCTATAAATCCAGCTCTAACCAAAAGCTTGGCATTTACTGATAACTCTTCTTGTAGTTCTCCTTTTTTTGTTTTTGGAAATAATTCGCTATATTTCATAAGCTAATTTTGAGTATAGCATATCAATGTCCGAACGAAATACGCATAGCATTTTTAAAATAATCGTTGTATACTAATTTTTGCTTTTATGGACCAACAAGGCGTTTTCCAAAAATCCAGAGAAGAAATTTTAGAAATAGGAGAAAAATATAAAATTCCGCAGTCGCAACTGGAAAAATTTTTAGAGCCGGACCGAATGGTCGAAATAAAAATTCCCCTTAAAATCGACAGCCAATTGGTTACTTTTACAGGTTTCAGAAGTCAACACAGCAATATTTTAGGTCCTTATAAGGGGGGACTTCGTTTCCATCCAAGAGTTAATAAAGATGAGGTAATGGCTCTGTCTCTTTGGATGAGTTTAAAAACAGCGGTTGTTGGTGTGCCATTCGGAGGAGGAAAAGGAGGCATCTCGGTTGATCCGAAAGCTCTCAATGAAAAGCAATTAGAAGAACTTTCAAGAAGCTACGTGAGAGGAGTTTATGAAATTTTAGGTCCACAGAAAGATGTTCCCGCTCCGGACGTAAATACTAATCCTAAAATTATTGATTGGATGGTTGATGAATATATAAAAATTGTTGGAAAGAATGGAATTAAAAAACCTCTCAATGAACTCTATGCTACATTTACCGGCAAAGCTAAAAAGGGTCTTGCGGGTAGAACTGAAGCAACTGGTTTTGGAGGAGTAACTATTCTAAAAGAAATCTCAAAAAAACTAAACCTAGATCCTAAATCTACAACGGTTGCTGTTATGGGTTTTGGCAATGTCGGTTATTATTTTGCTGACTTTGCAAGCAAGGAGGGATTTAGAGTCGTTTCTGTTTCTGATTCAAAAGGCGGAATCATTAAAAGAGATAGTAGAAAAAACTTTATTCCCCTAGATATTCCCCTAGTTTATGACTGCAAGATGGAAAAGGGCAGTCTAAACGGATGTTATTGCGCTGGTGGAGTCTGCGACACAAGAGGAGGACAACTGATTACAAATGAGGAACTGCTTACTCTTCCTGTCGATATTTTAATTCCGGCAGCCCTGGAAGACGTTATCAATGAAAATAATATGCAAAATATAAAAGCCAAAATTATTATTGAGATGGCAAATGGTCCAGTTAGTCCAAAAGCTCACCACTATTTAACTCAAAAGGGTATCGTAATTGTTCCGGATATCTTAGCTAATTCGGGCGGAGTTGCCGGAAGCTATATCGAATGGGAGCAAAATATGAAAAATAAAACATATAAAAAGGAGGATGTATTGAAAAGACTTGAAAAATTAATGAGTGCTGCTTTTAAAAATGTCTGGAAACAATCAGAGGAAAGAAAAACAAATTTGAAAGAAGCATCTTATTTAGTCGCCCTCAATAGAATCCTCGCAAAATAGGAGCATTAGGTCCGAAGATCAGTAATTAAAATTGTTTTTTTGGCAATTTCCGGTTTTTTGAAAAATCTTGCTGGGACTTCGGACATCTCCCCGTCACTTAACATATTTTTCAGAGCATCTTTTTTTTCTTTTCCCAAAGCTAAAACTATAACGGGATCAAAAACTGCCAGAGCAAGAGGAGTTAGTGTGATTGTGTCGGAAAAACTTGTCACATAACTTCTTTTGTCCTCAAAAATTTTATTACTTATTTCCGGAACGGCAGTAATTCCTCCTATTTCTCCTTTTTCTCCGATTTCTAAAACAGCTATCGCTTTTGGAAAATAAGATAAGAGATAGCGCACGGTTTCGTCATAGTCTTTTGTCTCCTCTTCAATTGTCTTATTATGTAAAACGCCGTAAAACGGAGCATTTATAGAATCAACATATCGAAGAAGCCCACTGTTTTTAATCAGTTTTTCATTGCTTGTTCTGTAGTTTGATTCTCCAAAAACTTCATCGATAAGGGCCACTCCTCCAAGCATAATCTTTTTATCTTTAACTAAAGATTCGTAAAGAACCGTCGCGTTTGTTCCTCCTGACAGAAATAAAACTGTTTTTCGTGAACAGATTCTGTAAAGAATTTTTTTTACTTCTCTTATAGCCTCAAGTTTTGTCCTTGCATTGACTATATTTATAGTTTCTCTGGGAGAGTCTTCAGAGAGTAAGTTGTTAAGCTTAAATTCATCCATTTGGATAGAGTAGAGTATACAATACTTCTGGAAAATTTTATTGAGGTAAAATCGGCTTTCCCTGGAAAATCCTAATAAAATCGTGGAGAGTGATGATAGCAATTAGAGCTAAGAGAACTGCAATTCCGATAGCGTGAGCATAAGCTTCAAACCTGGGATTAACTTTTCTTCGAGTAACTGCCTCAATCATAATAAAAAACAATCTTCCCCCGTCAAGAGCCGGAATTGGCAAAATATTTAAAACTGCTAGATTAAGCGAAAGAAGGGCGGTAAATGACAAAAGAGCAAGATAACCACTCTCTACAAATTCTCCGGTGAGTTGCGCAATACCAACCGGTCCGGCAACTCCTTGAGGAACAGTTTTTTGCAAAATTAAATTCTTTACCACATCCGAAAGTCCCGAAAGAATAAGAATTGAGCTTTTAGCTACCTCATAAGTGCCGATGAATGGGGCTTTATACCAAGGATATTTTTTAACCGTAACGGATTGGGAAATCGCAACTCCCATCGGTCCTTCCCCGGTTGGCGACTCAACTCTCGGAGTAACAATAATTTTTAAGTCTTTACTTCCCCTTTTAATTTCCAGAACTATTTGTTTTCCCAAATATTTTTTTGTTTCTTCAATTAGATAAACTGTTGATGAAACTTTCTTATTGTTTATTTCAAGAATTACGTCTCCATTCCTAAGCCCTGCTAAACTTGCCGGTGAATTTTTTACAACTTGGGTAACTATCACTTTATCTCCTAAACTTGGAACTCCTTGAGCGGTATACAAATAGGAAATTATTATAACTGCGAGCAGAAAATTCATTAAAACTCCTGCAACTACGACCAGTGCTCTTTGCCAAACCGGACGGGCAAAAAAAGCACGATTAAGATCTTTATCTTTGATCTTTAACCCTTGGCCCTTAACCTTCATACTTCCTCCACCGGCTTCATCTTCGCCGTAGAGTTTTACAAATCCTCCTATTGGCAAAAGATTGATTGAGTAAAGTGTCTCGCCGATTTTTTTAGCAAATACTCTGGGAGGAAAACCAAATCCAAATTCTTCAACTTTAATACCAAGCTTCTTTGCCACCAGAAAATGTCCTAGTTCGTGAACAAGGACTAAAACCGAAAGGATAATTATGAAAACTAGAATAGTTAAGAGCATAGTTTAAATCTGAAGAAGTTCCATTTCTTTGTTCTTTCCAATTTGATCAATTTCTGCAACATATTTATCTGTTTGTGTTTGTATTTCTTTTTCCGCTCGTTTTTCTTCGTCTTCGCCTAAGTCCAGTTTTTCGACATCGCTCATGGCTTCGTGCCTTACCTGACGCACCATAATTTTTGCATTTTCAAGTTTTTGGTGCATTAAATGAATCAACTCTTCTCTTCTGTCTTGAGAAAGCGGCGGAATCGAAATTCTAACAAGAATCCCGTCAGTAGTCGGATTAAGCCCCAAACCCGAGTCTTGAATGCCCTTTCTTATCTCTTCAATGATTGAAGGATCAAAAGGTGTTACTACTAGAGTGTGTGAGTCTTGAGCAGAAACAGTTCCGAGCTCAATAATTCGAAGTTTTGTAGATCCGCCATAAACGAGGACTGAAACATTCTCTAAAAGATTCGGAGCTGCCCTACCGGTTCTTATGGTGGATAAGTCTCCGCGCAAAACCTCAAGGGTTTTACGCATATTAAGATTAACCTGGTTTAAATCCATAACAATTATAATTCGAATCTGGTAAATTCTTTAACTTTTATATTCTCCCCTAATTTTCCAATAGTTTGCTTTATCAATTGTTCGATTGTAATTGAGTTGTCTCTTATATATGCCTGCTTTAGAAGAGTTTCGACATTGCTGGGCTCCATAGCGGCAATCTGCATTGAAATTTCATGTGCTAAGCTTTTAAAATCATCCGTTCTTGCTACAAAATCCGTTTCACAAAGAAGAGATAGCAAAACGCCTACTTTACCATTGCTGTGAATGTAGCTATCGATTATTCCCTCGAAAGTTTGTCTCTCTTTCTTTTTTTCGGCAATTTCTGCTCCTCTTTTCTTAAGAAGCTCCCTTGCTTTGTTAAGATCGTTGGAAGCTTCCTCAAGTGCTTTTGTGACGTCTGAAACTCCGGCGCTTGTTTCCGCTCTTAATTTCTTTATATCTTCCAGATTAGCTGTTTTTTTCATTTTTTTTCTCTCCTCCAGAGGCGGATTTCGTTTTGCTCAACTTTTTAGTTTCTTCTTTCTTTTCAGTTTTTTCTTTTGCTTTTTGCCCTTTAAGTCTTCCTTCTATCCATGCATCCATTATAAATCCTACTATCAAACCAATGCTGCCAACTGCGTCATCATTTGCAGGAATAGGATAATCAACGGCATTAGGATCTGCATTGGTATCAACAATTGCAACTGTAGTTACTCCAGTTTTATTCGCTTCCTTAATCGCTAATTCTTCAAGCCTCGCATCGACTACGAAAATTGCGTCCGGACTTTTTTTAACATCTTTAATCCCGCCATATAAGATTTCTAGTTTTTTCTTTTCCTTTTCCCAATCTCCTACTTCTTTTTTTGTAAATTTAGATTTTTCCTCATCGCTTGATAGATTTCGAGTCAAGGTTTCAAGTTTTTTGAAATTGCGTGATACTTCCGAGAAGTTAGTAAGAAATCCGCCAATCCAGTGTTCCGTTACAAAATAGAGTCCCTCCGAGGCGTCGGCTTCTTTTGCCTTTTTTATATTATCAACTACAACTGGCCTTGCCTGTCTTTTTGTTCCTACTATTAAAAGTGTTGCCGCTGGATTTGCAGCTAAGTTTCTAACATAGGAGATAGCCTCTTCTAGCCCTTCTTTTGTTTTTGCCAAGTCAATGATATGAATCCCGTCCCTTGCTTCAAAAATAAAATCGCGAGCTTTTGGATTTGATCTTGTTACCTGGTGTCCAAAATGGCAACCAGCCTCAAGAAGTTCTTCAAGTGTAATTTCTGACATATAGTTTTTAGCTCCTTATACCGCCATTCGAACGAGGATTTTAGACTCAGGAACTAAGTCCGAATGTGAGTGATTTGATAATTTTAGCAAAATATTGATTTTAGGGCAAGGGGTAGCCGGAAGTGAAATCTTTAACTTCTTTTGCTGTTTTTTGAATAGGTTTATTTTTTAATACCTCAAGCCTAAATTTTTTCATTAAATTCCGTCTTTCTTCTTTATCTTCCGGCAAACGATAGTTTGAAACTGCATTAATAACTAAGTCAAACCATTTTGCGATTTTTACCATCTCTTTTTCTTTCATTCCTCGCGTAGTTATTGCGGCAGTTCCAAGCCTAATTCCTGATGGATAGAAAGGCGGAAGGGTGTCAAATGGCACACCATTTTTATTAACTACTATATTTCCTGCTTCAAGAGCAATCGCCGCTAATGCTCCATTAACTTTCTTATTTCTAAGATCAATTAAAATTAAATGATTTTCGGATCCTCCTGTTACTAAATCGAAGTCGTATTTCAAAAGTTCGCGAGCCAAAGCCTTGCTGTTTTTTACAATTTGCTTCGAATAGGCTCTAAAGTTAGGCTGACTTGCTTCCAAAAGAGCTACTGCAATCGCCGCAGTTTGGTTATCATGAGGCCCCCCTTGAAGCCCTGGAATAATCGCCGAGTCGATTTTTTTTGGCAGGTCCGGATCTTTTTTTATGCCTTTTTCTGTAACCAGTATTAGCGCCCCTCTTGGTCCTCGCAGAGTTTTATGAGTTGTAGTTGTTACAATATGTGCGTAAGGAACGGGAGACGGATGAACTCCAGCTACCACTAAACCTGCAATATGTGAAATATCAGCCATAAGGTAAGCGCCAATCTTATCAGCGATCTGACCAAACTCTTTAAAATCAATAATCCGGGGATATGCTGTAAACCCGCAAACGATAATCTTAGGCTTTTCTTTAAGAGCTAATTTTTCAATCGCGTCGAAATCTAAAAGTCTATTTTTTCCAAGTGTGTACTGAGCGGATTTAAAAAACCGGCTTGAGAAAGTAAGTGGCGCGCCGTGTGTTAAATGTCCTCCGAATGTTAAAGAGAGTCCCATTATCTTATCTCCCGGATTTAAAACGGCAAAATAAACAGCGGAATTCGCAGGAGAGCCAGAAAGAGCTTGAACATTTGCGTATGGAACACCGAACAATTTTTGTGCTCTTTCTTCGGCTAATATCTCGATTTCATCGACTATTTTGTTTCCCTGATAATATCGTTTTTTGGGATAGCCTTCCGAATATTTATTTGTCAGAACTGTTCCCAATGCTTCCATTACAGCTTTTGAGGTATAGTTTTCTGAAGGGATCATTTCCAGGACTTCTTTTTGCCTCTTCTCCTCAGCCAAAACTAAGTTATAGATTGACGGATCAGTCTTTTTTAGGGAGTTCACATCGGAAGTATATTAAATGCCAAATCCTATTGCAATAGATTGAATTCGAAAGCTATAATAACGAAGTAGCAAAATATGGATAGAACTTTAATTAAAGATCTTAAGGAAAAAATAGATAAGCAAGTAAAAATCCAGGGATTTGTATCTGTTATAAGGGATCTCAAAAAAATAATGTTTATTGTCATGAGAGATCAAAGCGGAGAAGTTCAAGTTTATGTTGACAAAGAAAATAAAGAGTTTGAGAAAATAATCCAAGACATAACGCTCGAATCAGCTCTAATGGTAAGCGGAAAAATAACTAAGAATCCAACGGTAAAGCTTGGTGGTTTGGAAATAAAAGCGAAAGAAATAGTAATTGAGAATAAAGCAGACTTTCCTCTTCCCATAAACTTGGACCCCAACGAAACGCCGGCTGGTTTGGAAAAAAGGCTTGACTGGAGGTTTTTGGATCTTCGCCGACCCGAACATCTTCTTATCTTTAAAGTTCAGACAACTGCCGAGCAGGCGATGAGAGAGTTCTGGACAAAAAACGGTTTTGTTGAAATACACAGTCCCAAGCTTATGGGTTCTGCTAGTGAATCTGGGGGAGAATTATTTACATTGGACTATTTTGGGAAACCTGCATATTTAGCTCAATCGCCCCAATTCTATAAACAGATGGCTATAGCAGCCGGGTTTGACAGAGTATTTGAAATTGGACCTGTATTCCGAGCAAACCCTTCTCGTACATCAAGGCACGACACTGAATTCACAAGCGTAGATGTTGAAATGTCATGGATCGGTTCTCACGAAGACGTTATGTCTTTTGAAGAAAAATGGCTCCAATACGTTTTGGAAAAGGTTTCTGAAAAACATATTAAAGAAATAAAAGATAAGTTTGGACTCGAACTGGTTGTCCCCAAGCTTCCCTTTCCCAGATTAAAAATGTCGGAAGCAGTTGCTGTACTGAAGGAAATGAATTACACAGTTCCTCCCGAAACTAAAGGAGATTTGGATCCTCAGGGAGAAAGGCTTTTAGGCGAATACGTGAAGAAAAAGTTCGACCATGAGTTCGTATTCGTTATAGATTATGGAATTTCAATAAGACCTTTTTATCACATGAGGCACGAGGATAACTCCAAACTCACTAAGAGCTTCGATCTTCTTTGGAAAGGACTCGAAATAACTACAGGTGCTCAAAGAGAACATCGATATGATGTACTAATCAAACAGGCAAAGGAAAAAGGTTTATCGCTTGAACCTATGGATTTTTATTTGGATATGTTTAAATACGGCACGCCACCGCATGGAGGGTTTGGTTTTGGTCTAACTAGAATGTTAATGGTCATGCTTGATCTCAAAAACGTTCGTGAAGCTACCTATTTATATAGAGGGATTAACAGACTTAAGCCGTAGCGAGTGCTACGATTTTAAACTTATACTTTCCTTCGCTCCTCTCTTGCTCAGAAATTATTTTATCAAACTCTGAATATTCCGGGAAAAATGTGTCACAGTCAAAATCTCCCTTCACTATTGTTAAATAAAGCTTATTGACTAAACTTTTTTCCATCGCTTCTTTAAAAATCTGTCCCCCACCGATGATGAACACTTCGTTTTCTGTATCTTGAATATTGTATTTTGTATTTTGCATCGCTTTTTGAATTGCTTCTTCCAAAGAGTAGCAAACAGAAACTCCTTCAAACTTAAACTCTTCGTCTCGTGTTATAACAATGTTATAACGGTTTGATAAAGGCTTTTCCAAACTATCAAAAGTTTTCCGCCCCATTATAATAGCGTGTCCAGTAGTTATTGCCTTAAACCGTTTTAAATCTTCTGAGATGTGCCAGGGAATTCGATTATCCTTTCCAACCCCTCTCTTCTCATCCATGGCGGCAATAATACTAATCATAAATTTTCAGCTAATTTGTTGCTTAAATCGTTACTGTTTTCGTATTCAATAAAAGTTTTACTGATTAGCTTTAAAGAACCAGAGATTTTTGATCCTTTTTTGTAAATACAAATTATTGGAATCCCATAAATATTAGCCCAGCCAAGCTCAATTCCCTGACCCGTTGCCGGGTAAGAAACTTCAGCAAGAACCATATCGCATGTTTTATTCTGTAAAAGCTCTTTGGTGTTAAATGGTGCGTCTGAATCTTTATGAGGAAAAATAAACTCATGATTTAAGCCGGCACTTTCCAACACATCGTAAAGTTCCTTCTTATAATCAAAATCTCTAGAATGACTTATGTATATTTTCATGAATTTGATGCCAGAGCATTATTCACAGCATTTAAAACATTTGGAAGAAGTCTTCCTTCTTCTTGGAGTTTTTCAAGCTCTGAGATTTCCACCCACATTGGCTTTACATTATCGCCTTCTTCCAAAAGGTCTCCTGTAAAGTTTTTAACTCTAAAAACGTGCCAATTAAATTTCTCTATTTCTCCATTTTTTCTTGGAATATCTGCATGAAATATATTTCCCGGGAATTCTTCAAGATCTTCTAGGGTCACAGTAAGTCCGGTCTCCTCTCTAAACTCTCTGGCTGCTGCCTCAATCTCCGTTTCGCCGGGATCGACTCTTCCTGATGGGATTCCAAGCATTCCTGTTACATGACTTGAGCCTTCCCCTTCTTCCACAAGCAAAACTTTTCCGTCTTTTATCGCAACTGCAGCAGCAGCGTTTGTTACTTTCATTTCCGGTGAATCAACTTTTTCTTCTGCCATTTTTTTTCTTTCCGTCGTAGTATCCGCCAGCGACGGTAAGTTCGGCTTTAATCGGTGGATGAGGATTGTAGTCTTCCAAAACAACCATTTCAGGCCTAAAATCTTTCAAACTACTAACTTTACCCTTAATACTAACTTTTGGAAATGGGTTGGGTTTTCTTTTTAATTGTTCCCGAACCTGATCAAAGTGATTTTCATAAATATGTATATCGCCATAAACATGTATAAATCTTCCGGGTTTAAGTTTTAAAATTTTTGCAAGAATCACACATAAAAGTGCATAGCTTGCGATATTAAATGGTACTCCTAAGAAATAATCACAGCTTCTTTGATATAAAATTAGGTCAAGTTTGCCATGTCTGTTAGAAATTTGATACATGTTGTGGCAAATCGGGAAACGGGAAGCGTCTTTTCTCTCAGCCATGCCATATAAATATTCAGGATTCCAAGAATTAACGATTAAATTATGTGCGTTTGGGTCTGCGCGTACTTCATCAATTACCCACTGCACCTGATCAATCGTCTTTCCTTTTTTTCTGGTCGGCCATTTTCTCCACATCTCGCCATAAATTCTAGGCAATTCTCCCCATTTCTTGGCGAACTTAAAATCCTCTTTTATTTTTTCAATAAATTCATCTTTAGTCATTTTTGTTTTGGATTTCTTGCCCTGAGCCTGTCGAAGGGTTTTCTCAAGGTAGATTTTGTATGGATAATCGTCCCAAATATGAACATTCCGATCGACTAAATACTTAATGTTTGTTTGTCCCGATAAAAACCAATAAAGTTCCGCAATTACTCCGTTCCAATAAACTCTTTTTGAGGTAAGAAGAGGGAAATTTTTCGACAAATCGTATTCGTGACGCACTCCAAACATGCTTCTTGTTACGACTCCTGTTCCTCTGTCTTTTTGATCAATCCCGTTTTCAAGAATTTCTTTTCCCAACTCTAAATATTGATATTCGGCACTTCGACCTCGCTCAGTGTCTTTGAGATGTCCGTTTTTCATTTTGCTAAATTTTATCACACCTGTTTTTCTTTCTCTTCTTGCTCTTTCTTTGCTTTTGCATATTCCATCAAGGGTTCGAAAAATTCTTTGGTGAATAATTGTACGGATAGATCAATCTCCCGAATAATTGAATTTGCCACTTGCTCAGCCTGCCTTAAGTTCGTAATTTTTTCTCCATCAACATGTGTCAATAAATTTCTATTTGCTGACCACTGACGCTTTAACGCATTCCACGCATCTACCCATTTTTGGTTCGAAAGCTTAGATAAAAAATGTGGGTATCTTTTTTGTGCCTCATTGATAAACTTTATTTTTTGAGAGTCACTAATTGAAAGATAATGCCCTATAGACTCGTTAGAGTTAGATGAAACTTTAATTCTGAAAAATAAAAATAAGGAGCCAGAAAGATAAGATTCAAAAGCTTTATGAACAGGAAAAACTATAAAACTGTAATCGGAAAAACCTCTTCTGCTTTCTTCTTTAATTACAGTTTTTAAATCACTTAAGAGAAGGAAATAATCTGTTAAATATGTTTCTACCTCTTTAGATATATAATTTAGAGCGCTACGCGTATGACTTTTAAAACAGTCTTCGAAACTTGCTTGCGCGATTAAACGAGACGCCTGTGCTTCTGAATCTGAAGATACAAGATTTGCCATATTAAACCTGTTTTTCTTTTTTTGTGGCTGAGACCCGTCCTCCCTGCCACTGTCCGCGATACTTACTTCCACCACCTTTTACTTCATGAAAAAGAATATGCGCAAATCTTGCTCCCATTTCTATTTCGACTGTAACAGGTCCTTCATTTTTAAGACCAAACGTAAATTCGCCTTGATATCCCGGCTGAACCGGTCCAGTTCTTAAAAAAATTCCTGAACGAAAAGTAGTAGTTCTAGGTAAAATTTGGGCTGATAAATTAACAGGAAGGTTTACTTTCTCGATT
>Ga0209542_10006241_pt1 | contig 23275 bp, 18 predicted proteins | sample RifCSPhighO2_01_FD_184028 | JGI IMG/M metagenome (GOLD analysis project Ga0209542, IMG submission 184028) | Soil microbial communities from Rifle, Colorado - Rifle CSP2_plank highO2_0.1 (SPAdes) (version 2) | ecosystem: Environmental > Terrestrial > Deep subsurface > Rock core/Sediment ... | reverse complement strand
CACGGGGAAACCGATGGCTTCAACGCTGATGATTTTGTTATTAATATAGAAAAATATCTTGGCGGACGCAAAATTGATTATGTGGTGGCGCATGATGATTTTCCTTCAAAAAAATTGCTGGCCAAATATCGCAAAGAAAAGAAAGAGCCGGTGCTTATTGCGAAAAATAAAAAAAATCGGACTTATAAATTGATTCGGACCGACATTGCCGCCACTGAACGTTTCTTTCGCGAACATTTTTTCCGGCACGATCCGCACAAGTTGGCCAAAGTGTTAATAATGTTGACCGAGTTTGAAAATGTCCTTTCGTTTTTGGAAACGGAAAAAAACTGATATGAATATTGTCAAAATTAATCCCGATATTCCGGATAAAAAAGTTATTACTGACGCGGTTAAAATAATTAAGCAAGGCGGCGTCGTGATGTATCCGACCGATACGGCGTACGGTTTGGGAGCGGATATTGCCAGCCGCGAAGGCATTAAGAAAATTTTAAAAATTAAGGGGCGGCCGAAAACTAAAACTCTGTCTCTAATCGCCGGATCAACTGAAATGACCGGCCGATATGTTGAATGGACTCCAATGGGAAAAAAATTGGCGCGAAAATTTTGGCCCGGACCTTTGACGCTTGTTCTTGAATCGCGAATCACAAATCTTGAATCAAGAATTTCTCGCAAACATATTGTTAAACAACGCAAGATCGCCATCCGCGTGCCGGACAATAAAATCGCGCAAATGATTTCAAGGGAACTTGGCCGGCCCATTACTTCAACCAGCGCCAATATTAGCAATTATCCGGAGTGTTATTCGGCGGTTGAATTTTTAAATCAGACGATCGGGAATAAGTGGTTGCCGGATTTGATTTTGGACGCAGGACGACTTAAACAAAGAAAGCCATCAACGATTGTTAATGCGACGGAATATCCGGTAGTAGTGATGAGAAAAGGAACAATTAAATCTTTATGATTTTACGTCTTAAGCGATTATTTGCTCGAATTGAAAATCTACCCATCGGCTGGTTGGGGATTTTTTTAATCGCGAATGCGGTAATTTTTTTGCGAGTTTTGACCGAAGGAATTTTTGACAGCCAAACGATTTTTTCTTATTGGACCGTTATTTTTTGGCAAAGTTGGTTTTTGTCGCTTTTTATTTGTTTTATTATGGTCATTTATCTTTTTTCTAAAACTGAATTTATTAAAATTGCGCGGCTCACACTGGCCGGTCTGCCGATAATACTTTTGCCGGCTATTGCGCTTTTATTCGGAAAAAATCGGCATTTTGATTTTCCACAAGGATCATGGAGTGAAATTTTATTTAACATATCAACGGTTTTTGCTTTCATATCCACGCTCGGCCCGGTTTTTACGGCGGAAATTTTAATTGTTCTTTTTGCGGTTTTTATTTTTTTGATTTTAAAAACATCTTTTTTTAAATCTTTGCTTGGCGTAATCGGCATATACGCAGCTCTTGTTTTTTTTGCCCTGCAAGGAAAGATTCTTAATGATTTATTGAATATTTTCCCGACAAATTTAAAAATCAGCCAGACATACGCGGTAATTAATTTTTTTATTCTAATCGGTTTTGGTTTCGCGTTGTTTTCAATAATCGCAAAAAGTAAAATGAAAGTCGTTATCTTTAATCTCCGGCCAGAACGGTTGTTATCTTTTTTTATTTTCGGATTTTTGTGTTTTTTAGGCGTTAAATTAACGGGCGGATTTTTTACTCTTAATTTTATTTTATCGTTTGCTTTGTTTATTTTTTTTCTTTTTTATGCCGTACTTTCCAATGATGTTTCAGATATAAATATTGACAAAGTGAGCAACCCGAATCGGCCGTACGCGCGGGGAATTTTTAGTAAGAAAGAAATGTCCATATTACAGATATTGGTTTTACTGGCAATTGCGATTTTGGTTTTAATTATTGATTCAATGCCGATTTTGATCATCACCGCGATCAATATAGGTTTGAGTATTTTGTACAGCGTTTTTCGGTTTCGCAAATTTTTATTTTCCCACCTGATCGCGGCCGCGGGCGAAAGTACGGTCGTTTTGTACGGATATTTCGCGCAAATGCCAACTTCATCATTCGCGCTAGTGGAAGCGTGGATATTGTTTTTTGCGGTTTTTGTTTTTTTAGCTTTTTTTCTTCCGATCAAAGATTTGAAGGATTTCGCGGGCGACAAAAAAGAAAATGTGCGTAATTTCTTAACTGTTTTCAGTTGGAGAAGCGGAAAAATTTTAACCGCGATTTCCGTCTTTCTTGCTTATATTTTTTTTGCGTTTATTATGGGCAGTCCGGCTTTTTTCGTATTGTCATTTTTTTTCGCAGGCCTGGGAGCGTATTTTGTGGTATACTACGAGAAAGTGGGGGAAAGAGCATCTTATATTAATTTTTTGGCGTTTATCGTTTTATTTTTATTATTTAGCGTTGCTTAATACTTTTTTGTGCCTTCAGTCATTTCATATATTTCATCATTTTTCGCCCGTCATTTGCGCCGGGAAGTAAAAGAGCTTTATTTTTCAGTGGCGATTTTGGATTTGGCCATCAATATGGTGGCGCTATTTGAGCCGATTTACCTTTGGCAAAAAGCTGATTTTTCTTTGGTGCATATTCTTTTGTTTTATTTGGGAGTTTACGGGGTGTATTTTTTTATTTTACCATTAGGCGCCAAAATCGCGCGCGGCTATGGATTTGAGCACAGCATTCTTTACAGTTCCCCGTTTTTGATTTTGTATTATTTGGCTTTATTTGCCATACCTTTCTCGCCTTGGTTTATCGGCGCGGCGATTATTGCTTTTGCCATTCAAAAAACGCTGTATTGGCCGGGTTATCACGCCGACTTTGCCGTGTACAGCAATGATGGCGATCGCGGGCGGGAAATCAGCAATCTTGCGATGGTGATGTCTTTTACCGCGGTTGCTGGACCGTTTATCGGAGGCATTTTGGTCCATTTTTTCGGATTTCCGGTTTTATTTATGATCGCCGCGGCCGCGATTTTGGCTTCCAATGTGCCGCTTTTGTCAACTAAGGAAATATTCGGTCAGGCCAAAAATTTTTCTTATTTCGGCGCTTATCGGAGGCTGGCCAATCGGGAAAATTCGCGAAAATTTTTCGCTTATTTGGGGTACGGAGAAGAATTGATTTTTATGGTGGTTTGGCCGGTTTTTATTTTTACAATCGTAAAAAATAATTTGTCGGTCGGCTCGCTGGTGGCCGGCGCCACTTTGCTGATGATGGCAATTCTTCTTTATGTCGGAAAATTGACGGATAACGGAAATAAACGATCGGTGCTGAGAGGCGGAGTGATTGTGTCCGTGGTGTCCTGGATTATGAGGATATTTATGGCCACGCCATTTGGCGTTTTTGCCGCCGAGACGATCACCAGAATCGGCCGCACCACGGTTCAAGTTCCTTTGACAACGCTTACTTATGATCGGGCGCGCCAAGGGAGCGTTATGGAGACGGTAATTCAATTTGAAATGAGCTTGATTGCCGGAAAAATTTTGACTGCCGGAATTCTTTTGCTTATTTTTACGGCTGTTCCGCAAGAATGGTTTTGGAACATCGCTTTCGGGTTGGCGGGAGTAATGACATTGCTTTATGGATTATTGTGATATTGCTGTCATCAAATCCCTTTGCAAACAATACGGCCTTTATCCTTCGCGCGAACGAGGGCAGAATTTTTTAATCAATTGCGATGTTCTAGACGATATGGTCGCGGCGGCTGATCTGAAAAAAGACGATATCATTTTGGAAGTCGGTCCGGGGTTCGGAACATTGACGCTGGAACTTGCCAAAAGAGTAAAAAAGGTTATCGCGGTTGAGCAAGATAAAATTCTCATCAAAGCGCTCCAAGAAAATCTGAAAAAAGAAAATATTAATAATGTTGAAATTATTGAAGGTAATGTATTAAAACTATCAACTACTCACTACCAATTACCCACTACCGACTATCGCATCGTCTCTAATTTGCCCTACCAGATAACCTCGCATTTTTTGCGCCAATTTTTAGAGGTCAAGAATAAGCCGGTTAATATGATGCTGATGGCGCAGAAAGAAGTGGCGGAAAGAATCTGCGCTAAGCCTGGGCAGATGAGCTTGCTTGCGGTTTCGGTTCAGTTTTACGCAAAACCGGAAATTGTTCGCGTAGTTTCCAAAGATTGCTTTTGGCCCGAGCCGAAAGTTGATTCGGCAATATTGAAGATTGTGTTGAAAACAAAAGAAGAAATTACGCGAATATTATCCGCTAATGTCATTGCGAGCGGAGCGAAGCAATCCCCAGAGATTGCCGCGCCCCGCAAAGCGGGGCTCGCAATGACAGAGGTGGATTTTTTTAAAATCGTCCGCAACGGATTTTTGCACCGCCGGCAAAAATTGGTTAATAATTTAAGCAACGCTTTTCATTTGGATAAAAAAAATCTTGAGCTGACTCTGAAGCGGATGGGAATATCCGAAAACGCTCGGGCGCAGGAATTGAGCATGAACCAATGGATCGATTTGACAAAAGAAATTTTAAAATTGAAAGGCGATAAACTACGGTTGACAGAGTAAAGATTCCGTGATATTATATATTTTGTTGTTTTATTAGTTTTTAAATCATACATTAAATAAATTATGCCCCGTAGTGAAACTTTGATTTTCACCGCACGGGCAAACATAAGGATAAAAATAAATTAGAGGTTATCTTTAGGAAGTCAATTATTAAAAATTAAGAAATTTTATTAGAAATTAATCATTAAAGTTCTACTACGGGGTATGTATTTGCAAATCATAAAAATAGCGGAAATCGCTGTTTCCGCGATGTTGATTATCGCCGTTCTTCTTCAGACAAAAGGGGCCGGTTTATCAGCCGTATTCGGAGGAGAAGGTAATGTTTATACGGTTCGGCGCGGCGCTGAAAAAATCCTGTTTTACGCCACTATCGTTTTATCGGTTGCTTTATTCGGCTTAGCCTTGTCGCATTTGTTCATATAATTTTGTTTTGTGAATTTAAAGGATGCAATAATAAATATCCGGCGCCGTTTTTCCGGACCGGAAAAAAAAGGCCAGCATTGGCTGTCTGATGCGAAAGAAGGAATTTTCCTGGTGTGCCGCCGACCGTCCATAAAGCGCCTGCCCAGTCTTCGCCAGCTCGCTTATCTCCCCAAAGTCTTGAATTCTCGGGAAAAAAGGAGTATTGGGATCGCTTTGCTGATTTTTATCTTATCATCGGCGATTTTCGGAGTAAGATTTTATAGTAATAATACGATTACAACGGCTAAGGAAGGCGGCGTTTACGCCGAAGGAATCGCCGGCACTCCGCAATTCATAAATCCGATCTTCGCGAGTTCGGCCAGAGAAATCGACCTTGATTTGACGACCCTTGTGTTTTCCGGACTTTTGCGGTATAATGATAAACAAGAATTGATTAATGATTTATCCGAGAGCTTTACGGTCTCGGAAGATCAAAAACAATACTCGTTTGTTCTTCGTCAAAATGTTATTTGGCACGATGGGGCCGAATTCGGCGCCGATGATGTCGTTTTTACTTTTGAGAGCATCAAAGACCAGCAATGGAAAAGCCCTCATTCTGCTAAATTCAAAGACGCGCAGATTGAAAAAATTGACGATCGGACAGTTAAATTTTCGTTAAAAGACGCCAATCCGAATTTTCTTGATTCTCTGGCCATCGGCATTGTTCCGGTTCATTTATGGGAAAATGTTCCGGCGATTTCAGCAACGCTTTCGGAATTGAATTTGAAGCCGATCGGGACCGGGCCGTACGCCTATTCCAAAATATCGCGGGAGCAAAAATCCGGAGTGATAAAAGAATATGAATTTGAAGCCAATGCGCGATTTTATCGCGGCCGGCCCAATTTGCAGACCGTGCGAGTGAAATTTTTCAACAATGCCGCGGAGTTGTCTGATGCTTTGAAAAATCGCCAAATTGACGGAGTAAGGCCCATCGCTTCGGGCGAGGTAATAAATCCTCGGTCAATTTCAAAAAAAGCCAATGTTTATAAAATTTTATTACCCCAGTACACGGCCGCTTTTTTCAATAAAAAAAATCAGATTTTAAAAGAAAAAGGGGTGCGCGAAGCTTTGATTTTAGCGGCAAGAAAATCGGAAATCGCGGTTTTGCCCGAGCTTTCGGGAAGCAAGCTGGTTGACGGGCCGATTATTCCGGGAAGCTATGAATACGCCGATGATGTAAAACGGTATGAATATGACAAGAAAAAAGCGGAAGAATTGCTGGATCTCGCCGGATTCAAGGCGCAAGAAAGCGGCATCAGAAAAAAAGGAGATCATGAATTGATTTTTAGCTTGAGAACAATCAATGATCCGATTTTGGTCAAAATCGCGGAAATCCTGCGAAAGCAGTGGAATGAGGTTGGGGTAAAAGTCGCTATTGAACCGATTGATGCGGCTGTGTTTCAAAAAGAAGCGATCAAGCCGAGAAGTTTTGATATAGTGCTGGCCACCGAGTATGTCGGACGCAATAATGATTTATATTCTTTTTGGCACTCGTCCCAAGCCAAGGAAATGGGATTTAATTTATCAGATATTAAAAATCGCGACATTGACGATCTTTTGGATGCGAGCCGCGCGACAGCCAATAAGGAGGAACGAGCCAAAAAAATAAAAGACGCGCAAAATCTGATTCTGACTTCCGAGATTCCCGCTCTTTTTCTGTATCAACCGGCTTATCCGCATATTATTTCCTCTGAAATCAAGGGATTAAAAGACGCATCTTTAGCTAATTTTTCCGAACGATTCAATAATGTTGAATCTTGGTATATAAAAACAAAGAGGGTTTGGAAATAATATTCGGGTTCTTTAATTTTTTGCCCTCGTGGCGGAATCTTGCCCTCCAAAGTTTGCCGGGGTGGTGGAATTGGTAGACACGCAGCGTTCAGGACGCTGTGGCTGCAAAGTCGTGGGAGTTCGAGTCTCCCCCTCGGCAAACTTAGGAGGGTGAAGTAGACGCATACAGTTCAAATATATTTAAAATTAATTAACCGATTAATAAAAAAAACTTTGATTCGCATTTTATTAAAAGAATCAAAGCAATAAATCAACAAATATGATTTCACGAATTACGCAGCCAAGAGCTCAATTAAAAACAGGACCGAATATTGCTCGTCCGCCAATGCGCCGGGATCGCAATATCAATCGCCAAAGAGGAATAGTGCGCAAGACGACCGTTTATCAAGGTCCGAAGCTCAATATTGTGCCTTTGGGGGGATTGGACGGTATTGGAAAAAATATGGCATTTCTGGAATATGGAAATGACATTATTATCATTGATATCGGCATAATGTTCGCTTACGAGGATATGCCGGGAGTGGATTTTATAATCCCCGATACTTCTTATTTGCAAAAGAATTACGAAAAAATAAGAGGAGTCGTCATCACGCACGGACATTTGGACCATATGGGCGGCATTCCTTATATTTTGAAACGATTGGGTAATCCGCCGATTTTCGGCACCAAGCTCACTCTGGCTCTGACGCGCGATCGGCTGGAAGAATTTCAGCTTGATCGCATAGCCAAGCTTAATGTAATCCATCCGGATGATCAATTGAAGCTCGGTGTTTTCGGAGTCTCGTTTTTCCGCGTCAATCACAATATTCCGGACAGCGTCGGCGTAGTGGTAAAAACGCCGGTCGGCAATATCGTCCATACCGGAGATTTCAAATTTGATTATACGCCGATCAATGAAGCGCCGGCCGAATTCGGCAAAATCGCCAAGATCGGAAATGAAGGCGTGCTTTTGGCTATGTCCGATTCCACCAATGCCGAGCAAAAAGGCTTTACGGTTTCGGAAAGAGAAATCGGCGTTCAATTGGATCAGCTGATCGGACAGGCCAAGGGCCGGGTGGTAGTATCCACTTTTGCCAATCTTTTGGCCAGGGTCCAGCAGGTGATAGACGCTTCGGTCAAGCACGGCAGAAAAGTCGCTTTTTCCGGACGGTCAATGGAAAAGGCGGTAATGATCGCCACCAAATACGGTTATTTGAAATATTCGGCGTCCGCGATTGTAAAATTAACCCAAGTTTCGCAATTTCCTCCAAATCGCGTGACTATTCTTTCCACCGGAAGCCAAGGGCAGGAAGAATCAGCTTTGGGAAGGATGGCCAGGGGAGAGCATAAGCAAATTCAGATCCGTTCGGGCGATACCGTGATTCTGTCTTCTTCTCCTATTCCGGGCAATGAGCGGGCCATCGCGCGCATTATGAACAATTTGGTGGATCTGGGCGCCGATGTGATTTACAATAAAACATTTGATGTGCACGCGTCCGGCCACGCCAAACAAGAAGAGCTGAAATTAATGCTGATGCTTTTGCGGCCAAAATTTTTCGTACCGGTGCACGGTGAAAGGTTTATGTTGAAAGTGCACGGCGAGCTTGCCGAAAGCATCGGCATACCCCGCGCCAATATTTTCATATTGAATAATGGCGATATTTTGGAAGTGGGCAAAGATCGGGCGCAAATCACCGGAGTAAAAATTCCGGCCGGATTAGTCTTAGTGGACGGACTGGGCGTGGGCGATGTGGGGCAGGTGGTGCTGCGCGATCGGCAGGTAATGGCGCAGGACGGCATGGTGGTGATAATCGCCACAATTGATAAAAAAACCGAACAGCTTGTTTCCGAATTGGATATTATTTCGCGCGGCTTTGTCTATGTGAACGCATCTGAAAAATTGATTTTCGATCTCAAAGAGAGAGTCAAAAGGACGGTTGAATCGGCGCGCGAAGAAGAAAAAGAAAGCGGTTGGGCGCCTTTGAGAAACAGGATGCGCGATGAAATAGGAGATTTTCTATATCAGCAGACCGAGCGCCGGCCAATGATTTTGCCGGTGATTATCCGAATTTAAATAGTGATCTATAGAAAAATAAATACCCCGCGGAATCCGCGGGGTATTTATAAATTCGCGATTAGAATATTTTTTAGAGATAAAGCGCTTGTTTGGCCAGCTCCAAAGTTTCCCGCGCGTTGGTTTGGGAGATTTTTTTGCCTTGTTCTAAGATTGATGGAATATATTTCGGATCTTTGGTTATTTCTTTTCTTTTGGTTTGAAATTCTTTCAGAAAATTTTGAGTTACGCCGGTAAAGATTTTCTTGAATTGTCCCATTACGGCTTTGCCCTTTTTATGTTCATCAATTATATCGTCAATTTCTTGTATTTCTTTTTCGGTCTTAGCCAATCCCTTGGCTACAATGATATGACTTTCCAGCCGATCGTTCATTTTTCCTTCAAAAGCGGTCTCGGCGGTTTGTATTTTTTTGGCAATAGTCTTGGCGTCATCGCTTAAAAAAAGCGCGCCTTGCGGAATTGATTTGCTCATTTTGCTTTCACCCTTTAAAGAAATAATGCGCAAAGCTTTTTGTTCCAACGGTTGAGGCATTGGGAAAACTTCTCCGTATTTTTTATTAAAATCCTTAGCCAATTCCCTGGTGAATTCAATGTGCGCCACTTGATCTTGGCCTACCGGCACTTTTTTAGCGCGCTGAATAAGGATATCGGCCGCCATTATTACCGGGTAAAGAAAAAGCAGGGCATTGGCGGTTTCGGGCCGGGCATTATTTTTTAACTTGTCTTTGAGAGTTGGTACGCGCAAAAGCTCGGCCACATTCGTATGCCGCGCCAAAAATGCGGATAGGACCATTATCTCTTCCTCAATGTCGGACTGGAGAAAAATTCTGGTTTTGTTCGGGTCAATCCCTAAGGCAATATAATCAGCCACCGCTTCATAGCAATATTTTTTTACAACACTCGGTTCATTGTCGGTGAGAGCGTGCAGATCAGCGACAAAAACTAAAATAGACTCTTCTTTTTTTTGCAAATCAAGAATCGGTTTGACCGCGCCCAAATAATTGGCCACGGTAAGATTGCCGGTCGGCCTGATGCCGGTAAATAACTCCGTTTTGTATTCCGGTTGAATCTTTATTGTATTCATATATCAAAATTATTTTTTCGCGCGGCTTAGACCAATTTTCTTCTGCGGAACTCGCTCGCTTGCGCTTCGCTCAAACAGTCCTCGTGCGAAAATTGGCTAATCCTCGCTCAAACTTTGCCCATATTAATCTACCCCCTAATAACTTCTAACACTTCATCCCTTTTTCCCTGCATCATCTCTTTTGTTTTCGCTTCAAGGTTGAGCCTGATCAAAGGCTCGGTGTTGGAGCCGCGCACATTGAAGCGCCAATCGGCAAAGCGCGCCGAAATGCCGTCAATTTTTTCAATTTCTCCGGCTTTGTATATTGTTTCTATTTTTTGCAATATGGCTTTGACATCGTTCACTTTGGAATTTATTTCTCCGCTGATGAAATATTTTTCCCGCAAGGGTTTTAGGATTTCGGAAAATTTCTTATTTTCTTCGGAAATCATTTCCAAGATTAGAAGCGCGGGAATAAGGCCGGAATCGGCATTGAAAAAATTCTTGAAATAATAATGCCCGGTAACTTCGCCGGCGAAAACAGCGCCTTCCTCAATCATCCGGCGCTTGATATAGGCATGCCCCACGCGATTGATTAAAGGCCGGCCGCCCAGAATATTTACCGTGTCCGGCACCACATCGCTGGCGCGCAGATCATAAATGATTTTTCCGCCCGGAAATTTTTTTAAAAATCTTTCTGCTAAGACTGCAGTCAAAAAATCCCCGGAAACAAATTCACCCGTATCGTCCACAAAAAAACAGCGGTCCACATCGCCGTCAAAAGCGATTCCCAAATCCGCATTTTCTGACACTACGCGTTTTTCCAATTCGGCGCGATTGGCTTTTTCCAGCGGATCGGCCGGATGATTGGGAAATGTTCCGTCCGGTTCAAAAAACATCGGAATGATTTCGATGGGCAGAAATTCCTTCAACCGTTCAATATACGGCCCGGCCATGCCATTACCGCAGTCAATCGCGACTTTAAGCGGCTTTATTCTACTAACATCAATAAAAGATAATATTTTTTTTATAAATTCTTTCCGGACATCTTTTTGAGTTATGGTTCCGGTTTTATCTCCGATGGAAGCAAGATCGCCGCTCATTGCCAATTCTTGAATTTTTTCCATTCCCTGCCCTTTGCCGATAGCATAAGGCATTTTTTTAATCATCTTAAATCCGTTGTATTGCTTTGGATTATGCGAGGCCGTAATGGCAATGCCCGGTAGATTGAGCGTTCCGCAAGCAAAATAAAACATATCGGTGGAGCTCTGGCCGATATCAATCACATCAACACCCATTGAGGCAATACCCTTTGATAAGGCCGCAAAAAGCGTGGGCGAAGAAGTCCTCATATCTCGGCTGACTACAACGGTTTTTGGATTGATCCCTTCTTCCTCAAGAAGTTTCACAAACGCCATCCCTACCCTTTCCGCTATTTGCTCGTTTAGTTCATCCGGCACAATGCCCCGAATATCGTAAGCTTTGAAGATTTTCCGGTTAATATTCATATATTTATTCGCTTACTGGTAATTATTATCATTTTATCACAAAAAAAGCATTTGACGAAATTGTTGCCGCAATGGTTGTGGATAACTAACTCTTTACAAACACCGCTGGGGGGGGTATACTAAAAGTAAATGAATTATTATTTTTTTTTAAACTATATTTTATGTCGGAAAAATATAAACCATCAGAGGATGAAATTAAAAAGGCGGAAAATAAAATGAAAGAATTGGGACTGGAAGAAAGAAGCCAAGAAGCGCAAGACGCTTTTGATGGAGGGCAGGATAAAATATTAAAAATGAGCGAAGAAGAAATAAAATGTCGGAAAGAGAGAGAAGAATTTGCTAATAAATTCGGACTGACGGAAGAGTTGAGAGAGTTATATATCGAAAGAAAAATTATTTACCAAAGATTATTTGATCGCGAGAGTTTCTTTCCACAAAAAGGTGTTACTGAAGAGCAGATTTTAAAATTTATAGAAAAAGCTTCAGAAAAAGGAATAGAAATAGGGCTATATGATGTATGCGGGGCAAAAATAATAAGTGAGAAAATTATACAATTATTAATAGATAAATATCCAGACATAGAATTTGCTGACCTGCATCACCTTAATATATCTGAAGGAGAAAAAGGATCGCGATACTGGAGGCATAAAATTAAAGAAATGGGTGGCAAGATTGTAGTTTCTCAGGACCCAGATTTAATACAATAAATTAATTGTACAATATACAATTTTTATATTTGTAGTCTCTAGTTTGCATCACCTCAATTTATATCCGAGTTTCGCGTAATATTCGTGGACACCGGCGCCGGAAATGACGGCGATTTTTGAAACGGCATTGAAATTCCTGAATAAATTTGTCCATCCAACACGCTATCGCGCATTGGAGCGGCGAATTTTTAAAATAAACTATCGTACATCAGCCGATCGTCACATATACGACATAAGGTATTTAAGTTAAGTTTTTTAAATTATCGTGTATTTAGCCGATCGCCAAAATACACGATAGACGGAATTACGTATGATTAGCCGAAAGAGATTGCTTCGTCCCGCAATGCGGGACTCGCAATGACAGAGTAGAGCGAGTTTCGTAATTCAAAGTAATTTGGAGTAAAAAGCGGTATTCTTTCTAATTTAGATGATTTGATGCGGTATCATTGAATTTTCCGCCCAGTTTGATAGAATGTAATGCATATGCATAAAATTCTTGACGGGCGAAAAATTGCGGAAAAAATTAAAAGGCGCTTGAAGACGCAGGTGAAAAAAATGAAGCAAATGCCCGGATTGGCGGTGGTGTACGCGGGCAGTGATCCGGCTTCTTTGTCGTACATTATGGCCAAAGAAAAAGCCGCAAAAGAGATTGGAGTTGATTTCTTGTTCTATAAGTTTCCCGCGCAAGTTTCGGAGAAAAAAGTTGTTAACTTGATTTCCGGTCTGAATCAAAATAGAAAAGTTTCCGGAATAATCGTCCAACTTCCCTTATCCGCGCATTTACCAAAAAAAGAAATTCTTAACGCCATTGCTTTGGAAAAAGACATTGATGTTCTTTCAGATAAAGCGCGAGAATTACTTAAAAATGGCCAACCGATTTTTATTCCGCCGCCGGCCGGAGCGGTTTTGGAATTTTTAAAAAAAGCCAAAAGGCCGCTTGAGAAATCCACGGTCGTTGTCGTAGGGCGGGGGATGCTCGTGGGAGAGCCGGTAGCCATGCTTTTAAAACAAAGAGCCAAGAAGTTGATTATTTGCGATCGGAAAACGAAAGATCTTTCCCATGAAACAAAAAAAGCGGACATTTTAATATCCGCGGTCGGCCAGCCGAATTTGATTAAAAAAGAAATGGTGAAAAAAGGAGCGGTGGTGATTGATGCCGGAACGGCCAAATATAAAGGCAAGATTGTCGGCGATGTTGACTTTGCCGATGTTTCGCTAAAAATATCATACATAACGCCCGTGCCCGGAGGCGTGGGGCCGGTCACCGTGGCAATGCTTTTGGCCAATGTGGTGAAGGCGGCAGAGAAAGCTATATAGCTTATTCGGTAAAGATAACCTTAAGCACTTCCTCAATGTGCTCCACGAATACGAATTTCATATCGCGGCGCACATTTTCCGGCACATCTTCTTCCATATCCTTTTTGTTTTTTAGAGGTAAAATGATCATTTTTACTCCGGCGCGGTGGGCCGCGATAATTTTTTCTTTAACTCCGCCGATTTCCAAGGCGCGGCCGCGCAAAGTGATCTCACCGGTCATCGCCACTTCTCTCTTCACTTTTTGCCCGGTGAGAATTGACACAAAAGCGGTGGCCATGGCCAATCCGGCGGACGGCCCGTCTTTGGGAGTCGCCCCGGCCGGCACATGGATGTGCAGGTCAATTTTGTCAAATTTTTCCTTAATACCAAGCGATTTGGCTTGAGTGCGGGCGTAAGACAGCGCGGCTTGGGCTGATTCTTTCATCACATCTCCCAATTGGCCGGTGAGAATGAGCATGCCCTTGCCCGGCATTTTTGTGGCTTCAATTTGCAGAATCTCGCCGCCCGCTTCGGTCCAAGCCAGGCCCGTCACCACTCCGACCTCGTCTCTTTTCTCCGCCATAGTCAAGAAAAATTTAGCCGCTCCCAAATATTTTTGAATGCCATTAACCGTAATCTCGACCGGCAATTTTCCGTCTTCAGCCGACACTCGGGCGATTTTTCTATACACCGAAGCGATTTCTCTTTCCAAATTTCTCACTCCGGCTTCGCGCGTGTATTCGCGGATGATGGTGCGCAGGGCCGGTTCGGTTATTGAAATTTTTTTGTCCTTTAATCCGTGACTCTCCAGCAGTTTAGGAATTAAGTATTGTTCCGCAATGTGGAATTTTTCATCTTCAGTGTAGCCAGTGAATTGAATGATTTCCAGCCGATCGCGCAAAGCCGGCGGAATGGTGTCTAAGATATTGGCCGTGGTAATAAATAAAACATCAGAAAGATCATAAGGCACTTCCAGATAATGATCGGAAAAGGCATTATTTTGCTCCGGATCCAGCGCTTCCAAAAGAGCGGACGACGGATCGCCCCTGAAGTCCGCGCCCACCTTATCAATCTCATCCAGCATAAAAACCGGATTGGATTCACCCGAATTTTTGATTCCTTGGATAATGCGGCCCGGCATTGCCCCGACATAAGTCCGGCGGTGTCCGCGAATTTCCGCTTCATCCCTGATGCCGCCCAAAGAAATTTTAGCGAATTTGCGCCCCAGCGCTCGAGCGATTGATTTGCCGATTGAAGTTTTACCCACGCCCGGAGGGCCGACAAAGCAAAGAATCGGCCCCTTGATTTTTCCCACCAGCTTTTGCACGGCTAAATATTCTAAAATTCTTTCTTTTGGTTTTTTGAGGCCGTAATGGTCTTGATCAAGAACCGTTTGCGATTCTTTCATGTCAATCTTTGATTTGGTCTTTGTCCCCCACGGCATATTCACAAGCCAGTCAAGATAGGTGCGGATATAAGAATATTCCGGGCTCATCGGAGACATTTTTTCCAAGCGCCCCAGCTCTTTTTCCGCTTTGGCTTTGACTTCCTTGGGCATATTGGCCTTTTTTATGCCTTTGCGGATTTCTTCCATTTCTTCCCGCTCTTCTTTTATACCCAGCTCTTTTTCAATGGCTTTGAGCTGTTCGCGCAAAATCACTTCTTTTTGCATTTTTGATAATTGCTCCTGCGTTTCGGCTTGCACTTTTCTTTCCAGGCCGAGCGATTCTATTTTTTTAACCAGTATTTTTTTTAATTTAATCAATCGGTCTTTTGTGTCAAATGCTTCAAGAATGTCTTGGCGATCCGATAGAGGAATATCAAGATGGTAGGCGATCAGGTCGGCCAAGCGCGACGGCTGAACCGTATTGAAGATTGTAATAAGAGCGTCCAGCGGCACCATTTCGCCCAAAGCCACGATTTGTTTGAATTGGTCAATAATTTGGCGCGCCAATGTTTCCAATTCCGGATTGCGAACGATGGTTTCTTCAATGGCGCGGATGTTTACTTTGAAAAAAGGATCGGTTTGGACGAATTCCTTGATTTCCACGCGGCGCATTCCTTCCACCACTACGCGAACTGTTTCGTCCGGAGATTTTAAAACTTCTTTGATTTGCCCCACGGTGCCGATTTGATAAAGGTCTTGATTCTTCGGCTCTTCCGCGTCTTTGGTTTTTTGGGTGGTGAAAACCATCATTTTGTCCCGCGCCATCGCCGCCTCCAGCGCCATAATGGATTTTTGGCGCTTGACTAAAATGCCGACCTGAACGCCCGGAAATACCACCATATCCCGCAAAGCCAAAAGCGGAAATTCTGTCTTAGTTGACGGAATGGGATAAGTGCTTTCAACCATATATTATTGACGATTATTTCTTGCTCGTTTTTTTCTTATAGACTTCAACTTTTTGGTACAATTCGGCAATGAGCGATTTTTGTTTTTCCAAATCGCCGACGCTTTTTCTAATGCGCGATTTTTCAGAACGAATAAACGAACTGACGCTTTTGGGATACATTGAGTTTGCTATCATAAGACTTTTGTGTTAATTTTAAATAATTAAAAGCATAATTCATTATAGTTTAAAATAAGCTTCTTGGCAAGAGTCAAGAGATCTCAATAATTTTGAGTTTTTCGTTTTAACTTTTGAGTTTATTTTGTATGTCTTTTTCCATCGGAATTGTCGGCCTGCCCAATGTGGGCAAATCAACGCTATTTAAGGCGATTACTAAAAAACAAGTGGATATTGCCAATTATCCTTTTTGCACCATTGAGCCCAATGTGGGCATTGTGGCTGTGCCGGATGAGAGACTGGATGTTTTGACGCAAATGTCCAAATCGGCCAAGACTATTCCGACAACCATTGAATTTTACGATATTGCCGGATTGGTCAAGGGCGCTCATAGCGGCGAAGGGCTGGGCAATCAATTTTTGAGTCACATCAGGGAAGTGGACGCGATTGTTCAGGTGGTGCGGGTATTCGGCGATTCCAATATTATCCATACCGCAAACAAGGTTGATCCCAAAAGCGATATAGAAACGATCAATTTGGAATTGAATTTCGCGGATATGGCGACTGTGAAAAAAAGAGTTGACGCGGTAGCGGGGAGAGCCAAGACCGGAGCAAAGGACGCCAAGGCGGAGTACGACTTTTTCTCGCGTCTGCTCGCGCATTTGGAAAAAGGTTTACCCGCGCGTGATTTTTCAAGAACGGAAGAAGAAAAGCCAGTGGTCAAACAATTAAATCTGCTGACCGATAAGCCAATGCTTTTCGTGGCGAATACTGACGAATCCGGGCCGTTTGATTCGGAGAGTTATCAAAAATATTTTTCGCCCAATGATAAGCCGGTGGTTATTTCGGCCAAAATTGAAGCCGAGCTTTCGGAATTGCCGCCGGAAGAAGCCAAAGAATATATGAAAGAGCTGGGAATAAACGAATCAGGTCTTGACCGGCTCATTCGCGCGTCTTACGAACTTTTGGGATTGATTACTTTTTTGACCACCGGGCCGGAAGAAACCAGAGCTTGGACAATAACCAAAGGCGCTTTGGCTCCTCAAGCCGCCGGAGTGATACATACTGATTTTGAAAAAGGTTTTATTCGCGCCGAAACAATTTCCTACAATGATTTTATCGCCTGCGGCGGAGAATCAGGCGCCAGGGACAAAGGCCTTTTGCGCTTGGAAGGCAAAGAATATGTCGTCCAAGACGGCGACATTATGCATTTTCGCTTTGCGTGAGAAAATAGAGAGCCATAGGTAATTATGTTTGATTTGACAAATTTATTTTATGTATTAAAATAGTAAAATTGTTCATTTAATTTTAGGGAAAAATTAAACAACTCTAACAAGGAGGGAAGAAATGAAGCTACTGGATTCTTTTTTGATCGGGCGCGAATGTACGATTAGAACCGATTGGATAATATTGGAATTGCTCAATGATTTTGGCAAGCCGATTGAAGATGTTGATCTTTGGGAGTATGTGCATGTGGCGGAGTGCGATATACAAAAATTGGAAAATCGGAGCTTTTCTTTGACTTTCAGAAACGGACAGCCCCTGTCTTTCTTAGAAGAATACGGATTGATAAAATCCGTTTTTAAACAAGGAAAGGTTTTAATAGAGATTTCTGAAAAAGGAAAAATTCTGGTTGAAGAAAAAAGGCAAGGCCTTAGAAAAATGATTTAATGGGAATATTCGGCGTTTAAAAGGACTGGCTCAAATGTCAGTCCTTTATTTTTTCGCTTTTTCCAAAATAAGTTTTGCGAGATTTTTTACGCGCCGGCCCGAGACTTTCATTTTCGGTTTGCGTGTTTTACGCTCGCGGCGCAGGGATTTGGAAAAAATTTTTTCATCCATAAATAATTTTATTTCTGTGCCGCTGGCGAAAGTGGCTGATGGCAAAGCGGTGGGCTTCATCGCGGATGGCTTGGAGAATTTGCAGGGCGGGAGAATTTTTAGGCAAGCGAATCGGCAAAGATCGGTGTGGAATATAAATTTCCTCTTGCTTCTTTGCCAAAGCGGCCAAGGGAATCTTTATATATTTTTTCTTGAATAATCTGAATATTGCCGAAAGTTGGGGAAGGCCTCCGTCCAAAAGAATCAAATCGGGCCTTGGCCATTCTTTGTGTTCCAGGCGGCGGCTTATGACCTCGCTCATCATAGCCGGATCATTGGCGCCTATCACTGTCTTGATAATAAATCTCCGGTAATCCGATTTTTTAGGCCGGCCGTTCTCAAAGACTGCCATAGATCCTACGGCATCCGTTCCTTGAATATTGGAAATGTCATAGCACTCAATGCGCCGCGGGACGGCTGAAAGATTTGAAATTTTCTGCCAATCATCCGCGGCTTGCTTCTCCTGTTTTCGGACAGAAGTTTGCGAGATTTTATGCCAGCTTATTTTTTCCAAAGCATTGCGTTGGCCGGTTTTTAAAAGCTTGGCTCTTGTTCCGCGTTTGGCAATTATAAATTTTGGCGCCGGCAGTTCAAGCTTTTTCGCTTTGAGCTTTAGCCAGTTTGACAGTAATTCGAAATTTGCCGGAAAACAAGCAGTGATAATATTTTTTGGAAGACTGGCGGCATGTTCGTAAAAATTTAAAACGGCCGATTGCAATATTTCTCCTTCCGAATAATCTTTGGCTCGGTCAAATAAAAAAGTTTCAGAGCGAATCATTTTTTGATCGCGAATAATAAATAAATGCGCGGCCGCAAAGGCGCCTGATTTGGCGAGGCTGAAAAAATCTTCATCGCCGATTGTCGTGATATTTCGTCCATAAATGTGTTCCAGGGCTTGCCATTGATTTCTTAAAACGGCCGCTTTTTCATAATTCTGAATGCTTGATTCATCGCGCATTTGCGTTTTTAGTTCGCCGATAATTTTTTTATCTTTGCCTAAAAGTATTTGCCTGATTTTTTTTATGGTTTCTCCGTATTCGCCTTGCTTTATTTTTCCAACACACGGCGCCGGACAAAGTTTTATGAAAAAATACAGGCACGGTTTTTTAGGCATCGTATTGCAGGTGCGGTAAGGGAAAATTTTTCGGATTGTTTTTAAAGTCGTCTGGACATATTCGGAAGAAGTGAAAGGGCCGATAAGTTCGCCGCCGGACAGATTGGCGCGATGCTCGGCCGTAATTTTAGGAAACGGCTCATTGGAAATTTTGATATATGAATAATCCTTGTCATCGCGCAGGCGGATATTGTATTTGGGCTGATGTTCTTTAATCAGATTATTTTCCCAGACAAGACTTTCCACTTCGCTTGAAGCGACCAGAAAATCTATTTTGGCGGCTTTAGCCAGCATTATGGCGGTATGCGGCGAAGTCAGCTGCCCTTGCTGGTATTGGCTCATTCTTTTTCGCAGATCCTTGGCTTTGCCAATATACAAAACTTCCCCCCGCGCATTTTTGAAAAAATAAACGCCGGGAGAGCGGGGAATGTGCTTGAGATTGGTAAAAATTCCCATATTTTAGCGATTAACCTACACTTACATCGTACTGCTCCTTGACTGCTCTTGACAAGGGGTGTATAATAATCGCTATTCTTGTGTAATTTTATGCCGAGCAAAATAATAGTCAAAGGCGCCAGGGTGCATAATTTGAAAAATATCAGCGTGGAGATTCCGCGCGACAAATTGGTGGTGATGACCGGACTTTCCGGATCAGGCAAATCATCGCTCGCTTTTGACACGATTTACGCCGAAGGCCAGCGGCGCTATGTGGAGAGCCTGTCTTCTTACGCGCGGCAATTTTTGGGAATAATGGACAAGCCGGATGTGGATCAGATTGAAGGATTATCGCCCGCCATTTCCATTGATCAAAAGAGCGTATCGCATAATCCGCGCTCAACCGTGGGCACGGTGACCGAGATTTACGATTATTTGCGTTTGCTTTTCGCGCGCATCGGCCGGCCGCATTGCCCCAATTGCGGCACCGAGATCAAGCGGCAAACCAGAGATCAGATTACCAAGCGCATTTTGGCTCTGCCGAAAAATACGCCCATTGTTCTTTTGGCGCCATTGATCAGGGATCAAAAAGGCGAACATAAAAATTTGCTGTCCGAGCTCCAAAAAGCCGGATATTCCCGCGTCCGTTTTGACGGATTGTCGTACCCGATTGAGGAAGCGCTGGATTTAAAAATTGACAAGCAGAAAAAACACAACATTGAAGTGGTGATTGATCGGCTCAACATTGATCCGGAAGAAAGATCGCGGCTTTTTGAATCTTTGGAAACAGCCTTGGAATTGGGCGAGGGAGCGGTGATTATTCATCGGTCCGACACGGAAGAAGATTTGGTGTTGTCCGAAAGATTTGCCTGTCCCAAATGCGGAATAAATATAATGGAGATTGAACCGCGGAATTTTTCTTTCAATAGTCCGCACGGCGCTTGTCCGGCTTGCGCGGGTCTGGGGACGAAATTGGAAGTGGACGAGGAATTGGTTTTTCCGAATAAAAATTTGACTATCGCGCAGGGCGCGGTGCGGCCTTGGGCAAGGATCGCGCCCAATACGGGTTGGCACATCCGGCTTTTGCAAGAGGCGGCGAGAAAGCATAATTTTTCCATTGATGTGCCGGTCGGCCAGCTTTCTCCCAAACAATTAAAAATCGTTTTGTACGGGACGGGCGATATGTTGTATGAAGTGGATGGATTTGAAGTAAAACACGAAGGCATAATCCCCAACTTGGAGAGGCGCTACAAAGAGACCGATTCCGAATATATCCGTTCGGAGATTGAGCGTTATATGCGCGTCTTTCTTTGTCCGGTCTGCCAGGGAAAAAGGCTGAAGCCCGAAGTTTTGTCCGTGACCATCGCTGATAAATCAATTGATCGTATCGTATCTTTAACCATTGAACGGGCTTTGGAATTTTTCCGATTTTTGGAAAAAGAGGCGAATCGTTCTGAATCAGCAGTTCTGGCCGAGCGGGAAAGAAAAATCGGCCGCCAGATTATCAAAGAAATAATCGTGCGCTTGGAATTTCTTTTTAATGTTGGTCTGGATTATCTTACTTTAGATAGAGCGGCTACTACTCTTTCGGGCGGCGAAGCCCAGCGCATCAGGCTGGCCACGCAGATCGGCTCCCGGCTAAGCGGCGTGATTTATATTTTAGATGAGCCGTCCATCGGCCTCCACCAAAGAGATAACGAACGATTGATCGCAACGCTTAAGGATTTGCGCGACCTGGGCAATACCGTGATTGTAGTGGAACACGATCAAGGAATGATTGAATCTTCCGATTGGGTGATTGACATTGGTCCGGGAGCGGGGGCGCACGGCGGAGAAGTGATAGCCGTTGGGCCGGCTAAAAAAATAGCCCAAAATCCCAAATCAATCACCGGAAAATATTTGTCCGGAAAATTATCAGTTTCTTCGCCCAAAGCTTACCGGCCGGGCAACGGCAAGTCAATAAAAATTCTAGAAGCCGAAGAATTTAATTTGAAAAAAGTAAGCGTGGAAATTCCTTTGGGAAAATTCGTGTGCATTACGGGCGTGTCCGGATCGGGCAAGTCAACTTTAATGAATGATATTTTGGCCAAAGCCCTTACCCGGCATTTTTATCAATCCAAAGACCGGCCCGGAAAGCACAAAGCGATTTTAGGCTTGCAGTATTTGGACAAAGTGATTGATATTGACCAATCGCCAATCGGCCGCACGCCGCGCTCCAATCCGGCTACCTATACCAGCACTTTCACGCCTATTCGCGACTTGTATACGGAATTGCCGGAAGCGCGCATCCGCGGATATTCAGCCGGCCGATTCAGTTTTAATGTCAAAGGCGGCCGGTGCGAGGCCTGCCAGGGCGAAGGGTTGGTACGGATTGAAATGCAATTTTTATCCGATGTCTATGTGGAATGCGAAGAGTGCCGAGGCCGGCGGTATAATAAAGAGGCTTTGGAAATTCATTACAAAGGAAAAAATATCTCCGATGTTTTGGCAATGACGGTTGAAGAAGCGCTTAAATTTTTTGAAAACATTCCGACGATTTATACGAAATTAAAAACCTTGGAAGAAGTGGGCTTGGGGTATATTAAATTGGGGCAATCGGCCACCACTTTATCGGGCGGTGAAGCCCAGCGCGTAAAGCTGGCGACTGAATTGGCGCGGCGCGCCACTGGCCGCACTTTATATATTCTGGATGAGCCGACTACCGGCCTGCATTTTGCCGATGTCAAAAGGCTTTTGGATGTGCTTCAACAATTAGTGGATAAGGGCAATACGGTGCTGGTGATTGAGCACAATCTTGATGTGATCAAATGCGCGGATTGGATTATTGATCTGGGACCAGAGGGAGGAGAAAAGGGAGGATTGCTCGTCGCCGCCGGTACGCCCAAAGATATTGTAAAAGTGAAAAATTCTTACACCGGACAGTTTTTGAAAAATGTATTATAATGTTTTCTCGCGATGCAGCCTCATTTATTTTTAGTGCAAAAAATAACGGGAAGCTTAGGGCTTCCCGTTTTGATTTGCTGGTTTATATCTCAATCCGGCGGATTGAGGTATTTGGGGATGGAGATGGCTGTAAAAATCACGCCCAATATTGAAAAAACTATTCCGGCTGTTGCTAAATCTGCGTTGTTGGTTATTCCGGCTAAAGCCAGAATAGTGAACGAGATACAAAACATCACGATCTTGATCTTACCGGCCGGATGGATTGGGATTTTTTTATCCAGCAAGACAAGGAAGGAGCTGAATGGATCGTCGGCAAATCGCGTTGCCACCCAGCTTTCGTGTATCCAGTAAATCGTGATAATGATAATTATCAGCTCGGAAAACAAAATAATCAAAAGTAATATGTGCGGGATTATTGACTGCATATACAGAAATAGCAAAAACCAAAGCAAAGAAGTCTTGTCAATAATCGGATCAAACAGTTTTCCGCCAATGGTCGTTTTGCCCCAAGCTCTGGCGCATGCGCCGTCCAAATAATCGGTTATGGTGAAAGCCGCCGCGGCCGCGAAAAGCGCTATCCATGGGTTCATTCGCGGGAAAGCGAATAAGGCAATGTAAACGAGAAAAAGGCGCGAAACAGTAATGTAATTGGGGTCAATTCTCCAATTAAGAGGCACGCCTTGAAGCATGCGGCCGACAAACGAATTATACTGTTTCCAAATTGTATTCATTTTTTTCTCCCCCTTAGTTTTGAATAGTTAGAGTTTTGATTTATACTGAAAAGAACAGTCAACGAGCTATTGTAATATAAAAATATGAATTTGTCAACCCTTGAACAAACAATTGTCATTCCAAAATGATAATTTCATAGTACGGCAAAATAGAAATTTCATACCTGGCCGATTGTGCCATAATTAACTTAGGCCGCATTAATCAATGATTAACCTAAGTAAAATTATGAAACAA
>Ga0209542_10006240_pt1 | contig 23276 bp, 25 predicted proteins | sample RifCSPhighO2_01_FD_184028 | JGI IMG/M metagenome (GOLD analysis project Ga0209542, IMG submission 184028) | Soil microbial communities from Rifle, Colorado - Rifle CSP2_plank highO2_0.1 (SPAdes) (version 2) | ecosystem: Environmental > Terrestrial > Deep subsurface > Rock core/Sediment ... | reverse complement strand
TGGCTTTTTCTTTAGTCTTGCGCTAAATTCTTCGTATTTGATCTCCAGCGCATCCGGCCCCAAATTTTCGAGAAAACTTTCCACTTTCAACTTTCCACTTTCAACTATCCTTACCCAGCCGAACTTGCGCATATCGTTGAAATACAAGTGTCCCGCCACTTGTCCTGAGCTTGTCGAAGGATTGGTAAAACTAAAAGTCACTCTTGTGGTCTTATTGGGAACTGGAAGATTTAAGGGAGGAATTGGGTGGCCGCCGGCAATTCGGGTCTTGGCATCTTGATAAATCAGCTGGCCGGTAAGTTTGAGGTGGATGAGAATAGAAATTCGACTAATGTCTAATGACGAATGACTAACGCTTTTTTTAGCATTAGTCTTTAGTCCTTCGTCCTTCGTCAAATCTATAATAACTACTTTCCCCAACCGCCTGACTCCAACTACTTTTGCCCCTTTTAAATCTTTAATTATCCACTTCTTACCTTCCCTCCGGGGCAGAGGCCCCTTTGGGCCGGCGGCCCAAAAAAACTTCTTCGGCCAGTCATACTCGATTGAATCAAGGATTAGCCCTTTTAGCTTCTTGTCGAGCTGACTTGCGATGATAGAAACCTCGGGAAGTTCAGGCATATTTGGAAGATTCTAGCAGAAAAGTCAGCTAACTGCAGAAGGGCTATGGGTGGCGCCCGTTATTGAAAGCAAGTACGGCTTCACCTGAAGGATTAGTATGAGAACTTGGATCAAAATCGACGGTTTGATGAGCCCTAATCGGATGAAAATCCGGCACACTTTCGCCAGGAGCAATATTTGATAAAGGCTCATCTTGGGGATCAAAAGTTTCAAATTCGGGAAGCTGACGACCATTATGGGGAAGTGTAGTTAGAGACTTTTCTTTTGCTTCAACAGGCATCTCTAATTCTACTTAACAACTGCTGAATTTGTATGTCAAGGGGGTCAGTCTGCAAGTTTGACAACCGTGCCGGTCTCGGTATCCACCTCGACCATATCGCCATCTTTTAAAAGCTTGGTGGCTGTTCCGGTTCCGACAACACACGGAATGCCGAATTCTCGCGAAACAATAGCTGCGTGTGAGGTAACCCCACCTTCGTCGGTAACTATTGCTGCCGCTTTGTGAATAAGATGGGTAAATTCCGGTCTGGTCATCGGAGTCACCAAAATGGCCCCTTTGGGCAAATCTTGCCCATGCGGATCAAAAATAACTCTCACTTCACCTCTCGTCCGTGGTGTCTGGCCGATTGAGGCAACCATCCCCTTAACCTCTCTAAATCTTTCCTCGATCTTTCTATCCAGAATTTCTTTTAATCTTTTGGCCTCGGACCCTACTAAAAACAGTTCCTTCAGGTGGCCATCGACCACGTGCAGATTAAAAGCCCATCGTCTCTTAAGCTCCGATTTGGCAAGTTTTGCTTTGCCCAAAAGTGCAAGTTGTGTTTCAGTAGGGAAAGCACAAGCCAACAGATCAATTTCCACCTTTAGTCTTTTTGAAATTTCGTGAAGGAGAACAAAAAGGTGGTGGTTGCCATAAATGTTCATCTCTTTTCTTTTGTCTTGCCAATCACCATAAAAACCCATCGCCCGAAATAGTTTCAAGTCATCAGCTGAGATTCTGTATTTTTCAATCAGTGTCTTTTGCTTTTTGGAAAGCTCACTCGGTAACTCTTCAAGACTTTTAATTTCCTTTTCGATGTGCCTTTGGCCCTTTTTGCGCTCACCCCTAATTAATTTTTTAATTTCAGATTTTGAATACAAACCCATCCTTCTGTAGGTCGACTTCATCCAGTAATATTTACTAAAATGCCGATTTAGTCCGGCTTCGGAGAATTTCAAAGCCAATTTTAAAAGCTCTAATCTCTCGCAAGTGACGTATGAAAACTCAAGCGGAGCAGAAAGAACTGACAGAACCTCATTAAATTCACCCTGGGAGAGTTTCAATCTTCTCTGAAGTTGAGGCGCCAAAACCTGCCCGACATAGACCATATTCATTTCGTAAATCAGGGGAATTGTCCAGGCGATGTAGAATGCTCCAAGAAAGTTTTTATAAATCTCGGCAAGCTGTCTGGTGGAAAGTTTTGAAAGGTTGACTCGATGGATTTTTTCTGCAGCCTGATGTAATTTAGCTAAATCCCTCTTCCACTCTTCTTTCTTTTGGCGAATCCTTTCTTCATTTTTGAGAAACATATCATAAAGCATTTTCCCAACCGCTAGACCGTCTGCCTCCGTTGCGTAATACCAACCATAACCATTACTTGCAGCGACGATATTGGTTTCGTAGAAATATTTAAAATGCAAGTATAACCTGCCGAAACCAATCATAAATGGATGGAAAGTTTGAAAAACAGCCGGAGTTTCTTTCTTGTACCAAAAGTTTTCTGCGATTACTTTAGAAAAAGACTTTTTAACAATCCGGCCTTTTATAAAGTCGCAGGTGAATTTAGAGTTCATTATTTAGAATGAACAAGCTCTCCGCGAAGATAAACCTTTTGAATATTTTTCTCAAGAGCATCTATAGCTGCACTCACAGGTACTTCTCTGGGGTCTTCAACTACCGCACTCGAAAGTAGGATATCTTCCAATTTGCGATCCGCAACTATAATATCTGCCTTCTGACCCTCCACCAGTTTCCCTCTATTCTCCCCTTCATATTGAGCAGCCGTTAGACTAGAAGCAAGTAGGGCTTGCTCAAAATTGAGCCTTTGAGATTTCTCGGGAGCATGTGTCGCAAGCCAGACAGCAAAAAGCATAGATGTGGGCATTCCGTCTGTTCCAAACATCACTCGATCCGTATATCCAAGCATTTCACGATGAGGACACAGCATTTTTACCCGTTCTCCTAATCTGTCAGAATAAACATAATCCAACAAGAAATTCGGCTGAGGTGTCACCCAGATCCCTAAATCCGATACTTCCTGCATTACTTCACCAGTTGGGGTAGGCAGTTCAAAATGCTCAATTCTAAATTTCAAATCATCCGCATTAACATCCATACTTCTCCATTGTCGAGCAAGTCTTAAAGCCCTTTGAATTCCGCTATCACCAATTGCATGGATAGCCGTATCCAAGCCCTCTTCTCTAGCAAGTCTTATTGCACCATTCAGTTGCTCATCGGTGAAAAAAGGCGCCCCACGCCCGTGTCCATCAGCATAAGGCGAAGAAACCATTGCCGTATGTGTTCCAAATGAACCGTCTGCATAAAGCTTTAATCCCCATTCGCCTCTCGCAATCTGGTCGGCAAGTCCCAACCTCCTCAATTCATCCATCTGGCCCTGCATATATCCGTAGGTTCTTGGCTGCACAAAAACTCTTCTTACAGGAAATTTGTCACCCATCTCTTTCCTTAGTAAAAGATAAGCGATTACTTCGTTGTAAGTACCCAACTCCAAATCGTGAAGACTGGTTACACCTCGCCTCAGACTTCTATCAAATTCTTCCTTTGTCATTCTCGCTAACTCCTCGACTGATTTCGCAGCTTCTATCATTTCCCATGTCATATAAACGTAGTCTTCCGTCAAATGTCCGTCATCCAAAATCTCACCTCTCAGCTTCGTTCTCGCTACACGCTCATAATCTCCCGAAAATTTACGAGCCTCATTGAGTGTTCTGGTATTGACCACACAACCGTGGTATGAAGGATCATAAACCACTACATTCTCAGCACTAACTCTATCTAAATCTTCCCTAGTCAGATCTCTAATCTTTCCCGTTTGTAGATCTGTTGCAACCAAAAACCCGCCCTCTTTTTCCTTAGCCTTCTCTCTTAAATGTTCGATGAGATTTTCTTTTGTTTCTACCTGAGATGCATCAATCGGATCATGAAGTTTGAGCCCAGAATAAATGAAGGGGTGCGCGTGAGCGTCAACAAGACCTGGGATAAGAAGTCCCCCTCTGACTACTTCCAGTTGTGGCGGTTTTTGTTCCAGAGCCTCGGCTCGGCTTCTTTCCGCTTCTATCCAAAGTCTAACATCCCGCGGATCCCCGCTTTTTAAAATCTCACCGCTTACAGGGTCGGCAACGATTTCAATAGTTTGGGGACCCTTTTTCTCCGGAGAATAGGCAACTTCCGGTTGAAAATGGGTTAGAGGCCTGCCTTGCTCAGAGGAATTTTCGGCCATTTATGCAATCACCCTAAATTTACTCCACTTTTTCTTTTTATCTTTTTTGGCATCATAAACTTTATTGGCGCCGGCGCGCAGTAAATTAACCTCGGCATTGGCAAAGACAATGTGGGTGTCGTACTTGGCGTGGTATCTGGAAGTTTCTATATAAGCAACCGGCACAAATACCGCCCAGGCCATTTCTAAACCGCCGCCGAATTGATAAATTGTCCGATAAATAAAATTTCCCTGAGAGCCGTTGATAAAAATAATCAAATTGCACTCGCTAACTGCATCATCAATTAAATGCGCGTAATTTTTGATGTCGTAACCTTCATCGGCAAGGACCTTAACAACATATTCGGCATTGTGAATTGTCTGATCAACCCAGCGATCATCACCTCGGTCAAAAGTAAAATCACCTGCCAATATTCCAACCTTAGCGCGAATGCCATAAAGGCCCATGTAGTGGACACTTTTTTCTATTAGGTCAATCTTGACCTCTGGTACTTCGCTTCTGTCAAACGGATCGGTCGAAGTGCAAAACCATTGCCTGCCCAAAACATCTTGCATCAGACCACAGTGCCCAGACTCCATGCCGTAGCCATATTTTTCCTTAAACATTTTTTCAAATTCGCCATATTTGACCTGTCCGCGCACGATGGCGTCGACTTTGCCTTTTTGCAAAAGATCGATAACCGCCTTTGAGTAATCGTTATCGGAAACTTCACCTAAAGCAATTGTTTTAAAACCGGGAATTTTCTTTTTGCCGACGATCACTAAATCAGCGTGCTTTGACCCAATCTCCAAAGCTTTTCTGACTTCCGGCGAATCTCTTAAGACCCCAATTGCTACTCGGTTACGTTTTCTTTTCGAAACCGCCTCGATTTTTGGGAATAGTTGATGCAACGGTTTAATCATTGAAGTAATTATAATCCTATGGGGCTAAAATTTCACCCGTTATTTTTTGGTGTGATCATACCTGCCGTTTCTGAAACGGATGTACATGGCATCTACTTTAGGATCGTAACTAATTTCCATTTATTTAAACTGAATCACTAGTTTTTTGCCTAAAGCTTGGGCTAGTTTTTGCAGAAAACCAATAGAAGGATTCGCGTTGCCACTTTCAAGTCTGGCAATTGCCGATTGTTTAGTTCCAATTTTTTTGGCCAGCTGCTCCTGTGTAATATGCTTTTTAACCCTTGCATCCAAAATTGCGGTAATTACAGCAAATTCAGGTTGTTGACGATCATACTCAGCCTTAAATGCGGGATCCTTTAAAGCTTCTTTTTCCCAAACTTCAAAATCCAAATGTTTTCTATCTTTAGGTTTGATCATAACATATATGTTATACAATTTCCTTTATCCTGTCAACAGCCACTTTTATTTCTTTTTTGGGTGTTTTTTGCGTCTTCTTTTTGAAAGCGTGCAGTAAGTAATACTTACCATGTGCTATTGTGTAAAAAATTCTTATCGCTGTTTTGCCGGGTATTCTCAATTCGTATAGCTTGTCTTGAATTTTCTTAATGTCGGGAGGTTTCAAAAAAGGGCCGTAATCAACTAATAATCTGATCGAATGAGCGATTTTAGTTTGGGTGGCCTTATCCTGCTGCTCAATGAACTCTCGGACAGGATAATCACCTCTTGCAGTTTGAAAGTAAAAGACCCTAAAATTTGGCATTCTTAACTTTGTTCTCCACAAACTTCAAGATCTCTATTCAAATTTTTTTTGCAAAAACACAGAGCCAAATTGTCGGAGATTTATCCAAAAAACGTCTTACTTTTAAAACCTGAAATTTTGCATTTTTTAAATAACCTTCGATTTCCGCTTTTGTAAAGAATGAAAAAAATCTCTTAACGACCACTCCTAGCCTTTCCTCTTCGACAACTTTTTCTCCAGTTCCTTCTTTTAGGGCAAGATATAAAACACCATTTGTTTTTAAAATCTTATGAATCGATTTCAATACTTTTGGGATTAATTTTTTAGGGATATGTAAAAGCGAAGCCTGAGCGAAAACCCCATCAAAAGATTCATTTGAAAAATCCATTTTCGTCATATCTCCAACGGTCAACTTTGCCTCAGGAACTCTTTTTTTAGCCTGACTTATCATCTCTGGCGAAAGATCGAGCCCGACAACTTCCAATCCTGCATCTACAAGTTGTTTCGACTGGATTCCTGATCCGCATCCTAAGTCCAAAACTTTTCTTCCACCACTTCGTTTTACCAAAGAAACAAATTTTGCTAATTCATCCAAACCCCAGACAGGTTTAGCTATATCAATTCCCCAAACCGGCGCCAAACCATCATAGACTTGCTTTAAATTTGACTTGATTTTAGAAAAATTTGTCAAAGAGGATAATTTAGGCACCTTGATAGGAAGGCTTTGAGGCAAATTCAATCTTTTCCGGTTTGATTTGGCCAAATTGTTTTTTGGCATCTAAAATTTCTAAACCCAAGACTTCACCTTTTTTGGTCACATCCACCAAAATCTCATCCGTTATTTTTTTGGTGTGATCATACCTGCCGTTTCTAAAACGGATGTACATGGCATCTACTTTGGGATCATAACTAATTTTCACTTTTCCTCCTTCAGGTAATAAGCAGTAATAATCGTAATTTTTGAACCTTCGGTGATTGTCACCACTTCCAGAATTTTACTCCCAAACGGTTTTTGCCGCAACATTCGATTCTTAAAACTTTTGATTTTTCCTGCGGGATTCTTAACTGTACCGACAACCTTATTAACTGGAATCATCCTGTCTTTTAACTGCTTCTTTGCGTGATCAGAAAATTCAATGTTCATTTGATTCGGCTTTCTACAAACTTTTTTATCTCTTTCTTAAATCTTTCTTTACTAAATTTTCTTGCGTGGTTGCGGATGAAGGTTGGGTCAAAGTAGCCTTTTTTCTCAAGATCAAAAAAGTTATTGAGTGCCAAAGTTAAAGATCCGGTTGTCGGCGGGTCAAAATATACTCCCGTTCCTTTGCCGCGACCGGCGGGCAAAGCGTCGATGACCGATTCCAAAACCCCTCCTTGGGCATTAACAATCACCGGTTTGCCGCAGGCCATTGCCTCCACCGGCACCAGCCCAAAATCTTCCTGCTCTGCGGAAAAAATAACTGCCCGGCAGTTTTGATAGAGCTCGACAAGCTCACTGTCTTCGACCTCGCCCAGAAATTCTATGCTTGATTTTATTGTTCGACCCTGTGGAGAACTTTCCACATCTTCAACTTCTCGACTCCGCTTCGCGGAGTTTATCCTGAAAGAATTTGAAGGGCTCGAAGAATATTTAGAAGCAATTTTCTTTAAATTCTCAATCTCCTTACCTCCTCCTACCACCTTTAAGGGCAATCCCAACTTTGCACAAACTTCGACAACTATATCGACTTTTTTGGCTGCAACTAAGCGCGAGACAACGAGAAAGTAATTAGTTGTCGGTTCACGGTTCACGGATTTTCTCTTAACCGTTAACTGTGAACTGTTAACTGTGAACTTTTTGACGTCCACTGGCGGGTAAATCACCTTCGAATCTCTCCTGTAAAATTTTTTGATACGCGCGGCCACTTCTTTAGAGTTTGCAATAAAAAAGTCCACCTTTTGCGCGGCTTCAAAATCATAGACGCGCATGTAATGGTTAACAATGGCCGCATAAACGCGCATGGGCCAGTATTTTTGCCACTCCACAGAAGTTGGATAACCATAAAGATATCTCGGTGGTGTATGACAATAGCAAATTTCAACAAAACCTCTCATACCTTCTGTACTTTTCGTACCTTTCGTACTTTTCCTCTTAAATCCCTTCGTTACATACCAGCTTGAAGACGCCAAAACCACATCATAATCCGCCAGCTGGCGGACAAAACTTCCCCAAATTAAAGGCGCCAAAAATCTCAAAGGGCTGTGTAAAAATGAAGCAAAAAAGGGCACATTCTGCACCCAAGAAGTGATAATTTTTTTGCCTTTAAACCTTTCGTAAGCACTTGACTCCTTATTAACAAATGCCGTATAAATCGGCGCATCCGGCCAAATCTCACAAAAAGCCTCCAAAACCCTTTCCGCTCCCCCGAATTCGTTCAAATAGTCATGGACTAGTGCAACTTTCATTTGCCAACAAGCATCCCCATTACTTCATCTGTTAACTCATGCAAGCTTTTTATAATCACATCTGCTTTCGCATGATTTGGATCAGTAAATCGCACATCCGGTACAAATACCACTCTCATACCAGCTGCCTTTGCCGCCTCAACACCTAAAGGCGAGTCCTCAAGAACAATACATTCTCCACATTTTACGGCCAGCTTTTCTGCTGCCAATAAAAAAATCTCCGGATCCGGTTTACCGCTGCTTTTCATCAAGTCTTCTGTTGCAACTACTACCGAAAACATATCATCCACGCCGAGCCTCTTTAAAGCTGGAACGATTATCTCTCTGTGCCCTCCGCTTGCAATCGCACATTTTACACTCCAATTCTTAACTCTTTCTAAAAGTTCGGTTACTCCCTCCATCAGCGCCATTCTTTCTTCGAAAAGAGCTTTCGTTATTTCTCTTCTTTCTGAAAGTAAAGCTTCGGGTTCACCCTCTAAGTTGTATCTTTCTTTGAGAAATTTCATATTTATAAGCGCTGGCCTACCCAGCATTTCACCGAGCAAACCATGGTCAAACTCGATCCCGCGTTTTCCCAAAAACTGGTCGTATGCCATAACTGCCAGCTCCTCCGTATTGACAAGCAATCCATCAAAATCAAATATTATTGCTTTTATTTGTCTCTTTATTTGAGAATTGTTCATTGATTGGTACTTATTTGTAGTATTTGTCATTGGTATTTATTAACCTAAATTAACTCTAACTGGTCAGAATTTTTATCCTTTGGCTCTTTTGGTTCACCCTGAGTTTTATCGAAGGGCCCATTTGACCCCTTTGTCCCCGGTATCTTCCCTACGATTGACTTAAATCCCAACTGTTCATACTCTTGTCTCACTCTTTCCCAATCAGGACTAAATCTTAAATCATCAATCTTAAATCCTATATCAACGTCACGGTCAAGCTCTACCAGTCTTTTAGCTGCCAAAGCAATCTCCCGGCCGACCTCAAGTTTTGATCTGACAATCTCTGAAGTTTCGCTGATATGTTTAAAAAGATTTTCCAGTGTATGATATTTTTGCAAAAGCGCGCTTGCGGTTTTAGGACCGATTCCGGAAATTCCCGGAACGTTATCCGAAGGATCGCCTATTAACGATTTATAATCGACCATTTGATGGGGTTCTAGTCCGTATTTCTCCTTAACTTCTTTTGCTCCAAATAATGTCGTTTCGCGCATATTCCAGCCAGGCATTTGAACTTTCACATCGCCATCTACCAGTTGAAGCACATCTCTATCACCGGAAAGAATGATCACCTGATCAACTACGTTGTCATTGCGAGTCCCGAGTTTATCGAGGGACGTGGCAATCTTTCTTTTCTTAGATTGCTTCGTCGCTTTGCTCCTCGCAATGACGAGAGGGCTAATAGCCTTACTCGCAATCGTCGCTATCAAATCATCCGCCTCATACCCTTCTTTTTCAAAATAAGGGATGTCAAAAGCATCAAGAACCTTTTTAACTTTAGGCAGCTGCGGGTAAAGATCCGGCGGCGGCGAAGGCCTCTGCGCTTTATATTTTTCAAATTCAACGTGACGAAAAGTCGGCGCTGCCGTATCAAAGGCACAAGCAATAAAATCAGGCTTTATTTCGCCTATTGCCTTAAGCAACATATTGGAAAAGCCAAAAACAGCATTGGCATTCACACCTGTTTTATCGGAAAGCGGCGGCAGCGCATGATAAGCGCGATGGAAAAGCGAATTGCCGTCAATTAAGAGCAACTTCATTGCACCTATTATCTTTTTTTAAAAGGCGCTTGGCAAATTAGAGCTGGGGTCTGGCGGATTTGCGCATGTCTGCAGTTTTAACTTTAGGTAATTTTATCTCCCCATCTGTCACCGGTTTGCCGACGAGCTTTTCAAAATCATCTCTGTCCAGTGTTTCCTTCTCCAAAAGCGCATCAGCAACTCTATCCAGTTTGCTTCTGTGTTTCTTTAAGGTTTCGACTGCCAAAACATACCCTTCGTCAATTATTTTAGAGATTTCCTTATCAATTTTAGCAGCCAATTCCGGTGAAACTTGGATACCTTCACCCATCATCGTGGGCCAGACACCAAACTGGGGCCTCGGTGTAAAAATTGTCGGTCCCAAATCGCTCATCCCAAATTGGGTAACCATTTCACGCGCAAGAGTTGAGGCAATTTCCAAGTCGCTGGAAGCACCTGTTGTAAATTCCTTAAAGATCAATTCTTCTGCTGCTCTTCCGCCAAGAAGTGTCGCGACCCTTTCCAAAAGCCTTGTTTTGGTTTCTGTGTATCTGTCAACAGAGGGGGGCACAAGCGTATGGCCACCGGTAACACCTCTGGCAACAATTGAAATTCTATGGACCGGATCAACATGGGGCATAACATGGGCAATAATTGCATGACCGCCTTCATGGTATGCAGTCATTTTTCGCTCTTCGACCGATTGCATTCTCTTTCTTTGGGGCCCCAATTTGACTTTGGTTGCTGCCTCCTCGATATCGCTGCTGTCAATAGCTTTTTTAGCGGTTCTGGCTGCCAGAATTGCCGCCTCGTTTAACATGTTGGCAAGGTCTGCACCGGAAAACCCAACTGTCCTTCTGGCAATTTGCTCATCATCAACATCTTCTGCAAAGGGCTTGCCCTTTTTGTGAATCTTGATAATTGCTGTCCGGCCTTCAATATCCGGAAGGTCAAGAGCAACGCGCCTGTCAAATCTTCCCGGTCTGGTTAGTGCCGGATCCAAAAGGTCGGGTCTGTTAGTCGCCGCCAGAACCATAACGTTATCGTTAGGAGAAAAACCATCCATTTCTACTAAAATTTGGTTAAGTGTTTGTTCTCGTTCGTCGTGACCTCCGGAAAATCCCATACCCCTCATTCTGCCGATTGACTCAATTTCGTCAACAAAAATAATTGCCGGAGCCGCCTTTTTGGCTTGGCCAAAAAGATCACGAACCCTAGCAGCACCTACACCAACCAACATCTCCATAAATTCACTGCCAGCCACCGAGAAAAAGGGCACGCCGGCTTCGCCGGCAACTGCGCGAGCCAAAAGTGTTTTACCAGTTCCCGCCGGTCCAACTAAAAGCACACCTTTTGGGGTTCTTGCACCAACCGCTCTGTATTTTTCCGGATGTTTTAAAAAGTCAACAACTTCCTGTAGTTCCTGTTTTGCTTCATCCACTCCCGCTACGTCGGCAAAGGTATTTTTGGGCATATCTTTGGAAAATTGTTTGGCACGTGATTGCCCAAAAGCAAAAACACTAGAGGCCCCTTCCCTAGCCTGTCTGAAAATAAAAAAGAAGAATAAGACAATCAGTCCCAGTGGTAAAAATGTAGTTAAAATCGTCACCCATGCCTGAGAAAGAGTTCTGTCTTTAATATTAATCGTAGTTTGCGCAGGGTCAACTTTGGCCGCTTCCAGTGCCGCAAAAAAAGACTGCCCCTCTTCTTTTCTGGAAATGTAAACTCTGCCGTCACGGTCTTTAACAATCAGTTTGTCGCCGTCAACTTCAATATTGTCGACCTTGTTATCCTTAATATCCGAAATTACTTTGGAAAGCGGTTCTTGCGGCTGGAATCTTTCTGCCGGATTAGAAGTTATTGCAAAAAAAATAAAAAGTGCCAGTCCCAATACTGCATAAATAATAAATCCTCTCCAGGAAGATTTATTGCCCATTTTGGGTATGGAAACGCGAGGGATGGCCTTCTTAATCTTATCTTTTTTGTCCGTATTATTTTCTTTCATCAGGGCAAGGTTTGGAAAAATATTCTAACAGTTTTAGGAACAAATTGCCAGACACGTCAGACGTGTTTAGAAGATCAGAAAACGTCAAGCTTCATTACTCTTTTGACTTCGGATAGAGTTTTTTGAGCTTCCAGTCTTGCTTTTTCTGTTCCCTCTTTTAGAATCTTTCCGACTAGCTCCGGCTGCTTTTCAAACTCCGCCCTCTTTTTTCTAATTGGCGCTAAAAACTTTTCCAAAACCTCTGTCAAAAATTCCTTTACCTCCACGTCTTTAACCGCACCTTTCTTATATTTTTCTTTATAACTTATAACTTGTGACTTGTGACTATCCGATGCGAATACCTCCAAATATACAAACACTGGGTTATTCGCAACATCCCCCGGTTCATCTCCATGGATTCTTTTAGGGTCCGTATACATACCCATTACCTTCTTACGAACTGTTGCGCTATCATCCGAAAGATTAATGACGTTGCCGGTGCTTTTGCTCATCTTGGTCTTACCGTCAGTCCCCGGCAAAGTCCCAATATCCGCGGGTATCAAAGCCTCCGGAATCGGAAAAACCCTTCGACTTCGCTCAGGGTAAACTAAGCGAGGGGTGGCAGTTCTGGAAGGGTTCCCGACAACGCGCAGCTCTACCTGATCTCTTTGATCACCACCCGATTGTCCTCCAGAGCGAGCACTGGCGGGAGGGGAAGAACTGACAGGACCCCGAGCAATCGGATATAATCGATTAAACTCCCGCGCGATTTCTCTCGTTACCTCAATGTGAGAAGCCTGGTCTTTACCAACCGGCACCAGATTTGCCTTGACCATCAAAATGTCGGCAGCCTGCAAAACCGGATAGCCTAAAAGGCCAAGCGATGGGATTGTAATGTGGGCATCGGCCATCACATCTTTTAAAGTGGGAATTCGCTCCAGCCTTGGAACAGAAATTAAATTGCTAAAAATAATAGCCAATTCTGCTACTTCCGGAATTTGCGACTGCAGGTAAATTGTCGCTTTTGCCGGATCAATGCCTACCGAAAGATAATCAAGAACAAGCTGTTTGACATTCTCTTTTAACTCCCCTGTTTTCTCGGGCTGAGTTGTTAAAGTATGCAGATCGGCAATAATAAAAAAGCACTCATACTCGTCTTGCAACTTAACCCTATTTTTAAGCGAACCGACATAATGCCCCAGATGTAACTTTCCCGTAGGTCTGTCGCCGGTAAGAATACGTTTCCTTGTCATAATAGAATCCTTTCCAGTTTACCCTGAGCTTGTCGGCTTTCGATTATACTCAAGGCGACCCTGAATTTATTGAAGGGTCGAAGGGTCGGCCGATCCCCGGTAAGAATTCGTTTCTTCATTTTTGTTTAATTATAGCTTATATTAAGCAGTGCTTTTGCCAAAATTTCCAAACTATCAAAAACCGGCATGGGAAAATTCTTGGGAAAAATTAAAGGCAACTCAGTACAACCCAAAATAATCCCTTGTGCACCATTTTTAATAAGAGAATCGGCTACGGTTGCCAGTAATTTGCCATCTTTGTTGGATTGCCTTCCAGCCAACACTCTCCTTATAACCCCCTCGACTTTCCCGGTCTGATCATCTGTTGGCACAATGATCTCAATTTCAGATTGGGAAAGCCTATCCCCAAAGAGATTTGTCGCAATCGTCGTTGGGGATGCTAAAAGCCCGACCTTATTAAAACCACTTGCTTTGATCTCCTCTGCAATTTCGTCAACGATCGAAACAAATGGAGTTTTTGTAACTTGCTGAAGGTCGGAAAGGAGAATGTGGGCTGTATTGCAGGCGATTCCAAAACATGAAGGGTTAAATTTATCCAACAGCTTCACCCGCTTAATGAGTTCTTCCTTAACTTTGGTTACATTTTTGCTGTCTGATATAAAGTCGGGCACAGGTACCGAATCGACAATAATCTCCGGAAACTCGTCATCGTTTTTGGCACCAAATTCCCTAGCGGCCTTATCGACTAAAAGCTTCAAAAGCCGTGCAGAAGCCTGCGGTCCCATCCCGCCTAAAATACATATCACTGATTGTTGTACTACTTGTTTATTCATGTTTTTTGCCACAAAAAAACTCGCCGGTTGGCGAGTTCTGTTCATGAATAAGGTACAACAAAACAACCAACCGAATGGTTAGCTTATTTCGTGATACCAATAAACCAAGTTCAACTTGGCGTTCATGATTGCAATATTATACTTGCTAGCCAATCTCATTGTCAAAATTTTGTCAAAACTTATCCAAAAAAACTAACCCATTACGAGCGAACGTAACGCATCCCAACCGAACAGCTAAGGGAAACTGGAACTGACACTACGAAGTAGCAGAATTCCAGAGGGATCCCAGCTGTGAGGTTGGATCAGATGCGTAGTGAGCGAAGTCTGGGCGTCCTTTCTTCGACCCATTCTTTGGACGAGCAAAGAAGGGGTTAAAATCAACTTTTACAAAACCAAGTCTTCAATTTGATACTTACCAACAGCCGAAAGTAAATCTGAAAGCTCCATTTCCAGTCCCTTCGTCAAATCACCGCTACCCATGTTGACATGCTTCAAGTCCATCACCCGTTGGTCAAAATAAAGCGGTACTTCAATTAAAATTGGACAGACGGCACCAACCGGAACACCAACCACTCTTTTTACTTCTTCCGGCTTTGCCAGTTCGCAGTTTACCCTGAGCGAAGTCGAAGGGCCAAATAATCCTCTAACTTTTTTAAAATCCACCCGATCCTTGCCTCGGACCGCCAAAGCTGCAAAATTTACTATTCGAGCTTGCCCTCGCACCATTTGGTGCGGGGCTTGTCGAGAATTTCCCTGATTAGTAACTTCTCGACTCCGCTGCGCTTCGCTCGAAGAATAATAAGGTACATCTCCAACCCTAATAATTAGAGTCTTAACAATCTCTCCTTCATCCACCCCGCTTTTCTTGACCTGATCTACCGTAAAAACCTCACCGCCTAGATCAGCAACTTTTAGGCCCGCAGTCCTGAGTTTACCGAAGGACGAGGACCGCAAGCTAATTAGCTTATAGGGAATCCTTTTCGCCTTTAAATATTTTTCGATCTGTTGTAAATTTGCCACTGAATGTCTGAGCAATAAAAAACCCCGTACTAGCGGGGTTCTCCTTTAGCAGTGTCGATTGCCCAACTGCTAACTACGTTCATGTAAACTGAACGTAACACCTCAAAAGAGCATTGCTATCTACTTTTTTATTGTAACAGCATCTGTCAAATGATGCAAATCTGGTTAGCAGATCAGTTAATCGGAGTGCTAACAATAACCTGTGACAGGGGTGGGAATTGAACCCTCCCAATCTTAGCATTCGCCTCTCGCGCTACTATCCGTAGACGGCTCATGCTGCGATTTTAGAAGGGCAGGCCCACAACCTAGAGGTTTAGGCCCCCACTGGACCGCAAACTATGCTTATATCTTCCTCTTGCTAAAGCAAGAGCGATATATCAGCCTATGGTGGCTGCGGGAGGATTCGAACCTCCGACCTAAGCTTTATGAGGGCTCCGCTCTGCCCCTGAGCTACGCAGCCTTGAAGATATATCAGATGCCTTCGGCAGGCTGTTATGATTCTCTCGCCGAGTCAAACTCGGCTGGCAAGTTTGACTTGCCGCTCTACTTCATCCCGCTAAGCGGGGCAAGCTGAGCTACGCCGCCGTGGCATGTATTCTATCAGGCTACAATATTGGTTGACAAGTAAATGTTTTGAAGCTAAAATAACTTACGCTATTTAAACATCGCGGGGTGGAGAAACGGTATCTCGGGAGGCTCATAATCTCCAGAAGTGGGTTCGACTCCCGCCCCCGCTACACTTCGACTCACTTCGTTCGCTCAGTGTAAACACTTTGGGCGGAGTGAGTTTTTTAAATGAGATTTTGTCACGATTGAAGTGAGTCGAAGTGTCCTGAGCTTGTCTGTCGAAGGACAAATTTTTTAACCACCGAAAAAGAGATTCCACCATTTTTGCCAATTGGGAATGGCTACTTCATTCTCACCGTTCTTATTCGATTTTTCATCTTTTGGCAAAATAACTACGGTTTCCCCTTCTTTAACAAGGCCTAGCCTGTTGCGAATCTCGCTCTCTGCAAAATCCTGGCTTTTCTTGTATTCGAGTTCGCGTTTTAAAGATTCGCTTTCTTTCTTAAGTGTTTCCAGACGCTTTTCTGCATCTTTGACCTGTTGAGCCGTTGATCTAAAGGAAACTAGCCGGCGCAGGCTATTTACCACCAAAATGATTCCTACAAGAAAGACGACAAAAAGCAAAAAATTACGCTTCATTTCCTTTAATTATCGAAACTTATAGCTTTATGATATATCAAAAAATACTTTGAGAGAAAGCCTTAAGAAATTGTATTTCAAATTTCCTCTTGACAAGACCCATAGCATAGCAGTATACTACCTTCAATCTTCCCACGGCTGCCAAAAACCTGTCACGTTCATGTGAACTGAACGTGACCTGCACAAGCAAAATGCCTGGATTATGAAGAAATTGCACGAGGCACATAAAGAATTTATTGATTTTCTAAAAACCAAAAAGCGGGCTTCAGCAACGGTCCTTGCCTATGGAAAAGACATTCAGCAGCTTATTGAATTTTTAGACGAACTTCAAAAAGCCCATGTCCATGAAGTATCCGCCGATGATATAAAATCTTTTCTGGCAAAACTTCTGGAAAAGGGCTATACACAAAAATCCATCTCCAGAAAATTAAATTCCACCAAAACGTTTTTTAGGTTTTTAAAAATCCAAGAAGTTATAACTGACGATCCGGCTACCCTTGTTGATCATCCCAAATTCGAAACAAAACCGCCAAGAATTCTCTCCCCTATTGAATATAGAGCTCTGCGCGATGCGGCCAGAGATGACAAGCGCATTGCGGCCATAATTGAGGTTCTTTTACAAACTGGAATTAGGATAGGCGAATTGGCAAATTTAAGAGTTGATGATATTTACTTTTCCCAAGAATCTAAAGAAGGCCAACTTTATATTCGGCCTATGGAAAACAGAAGCGAAAGGACCATCCCCTTAAATAAAGCGGCAGAAAGTGCCCTTAAAAATTATCTTGATGTTAGGCCGAAAACTCCCAATAAAGCCCTTTTTGTAACTAAAACCGGAAAACCTTTACTTGTTCGAAATATCAGAACAGCTATTGACCGCTATTACAAAAGAGCAGGCATTAGTGGTGCCAAAGTTAATGATTTAAGACATACATGGGTTGCCCATCATCTCTCTTCCGGAGCATCGCTAGTCTTAATCAGTAAAATTGCCGGCCACAAAAGGCTTTCTACAACTGAACGCTATCTTACTCTTATCCAACCTCCACCCGGGGAATCTAAGGCCAAACTGGAGCAGCTTTAATCGTTCTTTTTTCTCAAAAAACTGGCAATCGTATCCCAAAATAGAATTATTATCATAGGTGCAATTAGTGCCCTCCAAAACCAGGAAACATAGAAAATTGCAATAATTCCGGCAAATCCGGCAATAATAAAAAGAGTTCTAAGAATCATGTTTACTTACTTGTCATCCTTTTTAGATTTTGCTAGTATACAGCCAAAGGACTTTTAGAACAACTAAAATTTGGTTGTTCAAAGGGCCTTTTTTTAAAAGGCGAATGCGTTAGATTAGGAGGGAAATGTCAATCAAACACAAAGCACAAGCACTGGCAATCACTTGTATAGACTTCCGATTTTGCAAAATGATAGAGGAGGATCTTGCAAAACGTCATTTAAATGGCAATTGTGACAGAGTGGCTTGGCCTGGAACCTCAAAAGACTACGATAACGTTCTTCAAACAGCCAAATTATCTCTTAAACTCCATAATCCGGATGAACTGTATATTTACGAACACGAAGACTGCGGAGCTTATGGTCAAGATAATTCAGAGAAAACGCACCGTCAAAATGCAACAAAATTAGCTAACTCCTTACAAGAAATCAGGCCAACTTTAGAAGTTACAACGTTAATTGCCACTTTTAAGGGAATCAAGCCACTCTAATTAAACAAGTGAGAATTAGAATAGCAAAGCGAATATAATGAAGATAAGAACAGATGGAACCACATGTATCACTAGCTGCAGAAAAAATCTTCCAAATAGGGCCAATACCTATAACTAATTCTATTCTAACTACTTGGATTGTTACCCTTATTTTAATTTTCATTGCCCGTCTTGCAACCAGAAGAATCACCGCCGTTCCTAAAGGTTTACAAAATATAGCAGAATTTGCTATTGAAACTTTTCAGGAACTTGTATCATCAATTGCGCAAGAAAAAACAAAAGTTTTTTTGCCGATTGTCGCTACTTTCTTCTTTTTCATTTTGCTTGGAAATTATTTAGGACTAATGCCGGGAATAGGATCTGTCGGTTTTTTCTTGCCCTCCGAAGCTTCAGTGCAGGAGGGTCACAAAATTTTCGTTCCTCTTTTTAGGTCTATAAATTCGGACCTAAATACGACTGTCGCTTTAGCACTCGTATCACTAATAACAACCCATTATTTGGCTGTTAAATATCTTGGTATTCGCGGCTATTTAGGAAAATTTTTTAATATTAACCCAATCTTTTTGTTTGTCGGACTCTTGGAAATTATCGGAGAATTCACAAAAGTCCTTTCGTTATCGTTTCGACTTTTTGGCAATATTTTCGCCGGCGAAGTTCTCTTAACAACTGCATCAACCAAATTATTTGCCTTCATAGTTCCCATCCCTTTTTACTTTTTGGAAATTTTAGTAGGGTTTGTCCAAGCTCTTATTTTTGCTATGCTAACTTTAGTTTTTATGGTAATCTTAACCGAGAAAAGCGAACACTAGAATGAAAAGGAAACCCGCCCGATCTTACTTTGCGCCTTTTCAGTACTTAGGCCCACAGCGAAGTGAGGACCGCAAGAATCTGAAAGATTCTTATTCATACACGGCGCAAAGAGCGATCTTAGGCGGGCAAGGGAGGTGACAATTTTGGAAATAATTCTAGCAAAAGGTGCAGTCATCGCAATCGGGGGTGTTGGTCCGGCTATTGCCATTGGTCTCATTGGTTTTAAAGCGATGGAAGCAATTGGCAGAAACCCCGAAGCCTCGGGAAAAATACTCCCAGCGATGCTTATAGGCATGGCGCTTGCAGAAGCTATTGCAATTTATGCGCTTATTTTAGCTTTCACAGGATAATTGGTAGTCGGGCTCTCGGGCCATCGGGCTATCGGGAGTTCTCCTGATAACCTGATAACTTGAAAACCTGAAAACCTAAATCATGGAAATTTTAAAAAATTTTGGTATCCAGCCTACTCTACTTCTGGCTCAAATAGTCAATTTCTTAATTATTCTTTTTCTTTTGAAAAAGTTCTTTTACAAACCAATCACCAAAGCCTTGGAAGACAGAAAAAAGAAAATTGAAGAAAGCCTTGTTAATGCTCAACTCATCGAAGAAAAACTTGCAAAAACAGAAGAACAAACAAATCAAATATTAGAACAAGCCAAAAATGATGCACAGAATTTAATATCCGGCGCCAAAGAAGAAGCTCAAAGAATTGCAGACCAAGCAACAGCAGAGGCAAGACAGACAATAGATCAGACCGTAGTAGAGGCTAAATCGCAAATAGAGGCACAAAAGGTACAAATGCAAAAGGAACTTGAGCAGCAAATTTTAAATCTGGTTGTTGATGTAGTCAAAAAAGTACTAGGCCGGACTTTGAAAGACAAGGAACGCCACCAGCTGACCCAAAAAGCTATCTTGGAAATTACTAAACAGGTCCAATGAACAGCTCCAAAAAAAAATCTCAAGTTGCAAAATTTCTTTTTAAGAAAAGTTTAAAAAATGGGAACGTTGATCCGTTAAGGGTCCACCACATATTAAAAATAGTTGGAAATTTAAAACCACCCGAAAGTGTTGTTATCTTAAAAAATTATAAAAGATTGATTAAGGAAAAGATCGCAAAAGAAGAAGTAATTATAGAAATACCCAAAAAGCCTGCCAATTCTAAAGTTTTTGAACAGCAACTTTTAAAAATGACTAAAGCTAAAAAAATTATCTATAAATTAAATCCCAAAATTGTCTTTGGAGCTAAAATTACCCATGGTGACTGGATTTATGACACGACTCTACAAACAAAGCTTGAACAATTAACAATCAGATGAGTATCGTTGAAGAAATAGAAAGACAGATAGAAAAAGTAAAACTAACAACCATTCCTAAGAATGTTGGGGAAATAATCGAGGTTGGAGATGGGGTTGTTAGAGTCAGTGGACTTTCTGATGTTGCATCTTCAGAACTCGTAAAATTCGCCCACAACATTTACGGCCTTGCCCTAAATCTTGAAGAAGACAGTGTGGGCATTATTGTATTTGGCAATTGGCAAGATCTTAAAGAAGGAGATACAAGTCAGACTACTGGAAAAATCCTTGAAGTGCCGGTCGGTGAATCTTTAGTCGGTAGAGTGATAGATGCTTTAGGTAATCCAATTGATGGCAAAGGACAAATCAAAACAAGTGCATACTATCCGGCCGAAAAAATTGCTCCCGGAGTAATTTACCGGGAGCGAGTTAACACCCCCCTGCAGACAGGACTTAAGGCAATCGATTCGATGATTCCAATTGGCAGAGGTCAACGAGAATTAATTATCGGAGACAGAAGTCTGGGCAAAACTGCTATTTGTCTTGACACAATAATTAATCAAAAAGGTAAAAATGTAACTTGTATTTATGTGGCAATCGGCCAAAAAACCTCAAAAATTGCCCAAGTTGTCGCCACTCTTGAAAAATTCAAAGCAATGGATCACACAATTGTTGTTGCAGCCTCTGCTTCCGACTCTGCAACAATGCAATATCTGGCTCCCTACTCCGGCTGCGCGATGGGAGAATACTTTATGGATCAAGGTAAAGATGCTCTTATTATCTATGATGATTTAACCAAACATGCTTGGGCTTATCGCCAAATTTCTCTTCTTCTCGGCAGGCCATCGGGACGTGAGGCATATCCAGGAGATATTTTTTACCTTCATTCCAGACTTCTGGAAAGAGCCGCCAAAATGCACCCAAAATATGGAGGTGGTTCACTAACCGCTCTGCCAATTATCGAGACTCAAGCAGGAGACGTATCTGCCTATATTCCAACGAATGTTATTTCAATTACAGACGGCCAAATTTATTTGGAGGCGGATCTTTTTAATGCAGGAATAAGACCGTCTGTCAATCCGGGGCTCTCGGTTTCCCGTGTAGGCGGCGCAGCTCAAACAAAAATGATGAAACAGGTTGCGGGATCACTGCGGCTTGATCTTGCCCAATATCGAGAACTGGCAACCTTTGCTCAATTCGGCTCAGATTTAGATGAAGCAACCCAAAAAAGACTCGATCGCGGCAAAAGGATCGTGGAAGTTCTAAAACAACCCCAACTTGCACCACTGGATGTAGCCTCACAGGTTATTGTGCTTTGGGCAGTCAATAATGGTTATTTTGATAAAATAGAAATTTCCCAAATTCCAAAATTTGAAGAAAGAATTTTAACATTGCTTGCAACAAATAAAAAACTAAAAGATCATCTTGAGAATAAAAAGGAAATTGACGATTTTGCTCAAAAAGAACTTGAAAGAATGTTAAATTCTGGTGAACAAATTAAAACAGCTGCCGGCGTAAGTGAGAAAAGAAATCCGAAGAGCAAGAAGAAGAAAATTAAAAAGAGGAAATAACAGCATAGCAAAAACGTTAAATCAATCATGAGTACTATCAGGGAAATAAGCAAAAGAATTAAATCTATCAGTAACACTAGGAAAGTAACTCATGCAATGGAGCTAGTGGCTGCTGTCAAAATGAGAAAAAGCCAATTGGCCGCACTTTCGACTCGACCTTACTCGTTAGCTTTAGATCAAATAATTTCAGAAGTCAGATCAAAAACTGAACATAAAACTTCTCTTCTTACGGAAAACACCTCGCCAAATCAAATTGTTATTTTAGTTAGCTCTGATAGGGGTTTGGCTGGGGGTTTAAACATTAATCTATTTCGCGAAGTTTTAAGGCAGGAATTTAAAAACATCCAGTTTATAACTGTCGGTAAAAAGGCACAAAATTTTGTTGCTAAAACGAAAGGTTTAATCATCGCCAGTTTTGTCTCAGAAGAAAAAACGCCTCTGGATCTGGCTCGAACACTAACTAAGATGGCCATCGATGCCTATATTGCTAAACAAACCTCAAAGGTTTCCATACTCTACCCACACTTCCAGTCAACAGCTGAACAAATCCCAAAATGGATTCAGCTTTTGCCAATTGAACTTGATGACCAGCTTCCCCAAAACATCGACCAGAGACCAGCTGACTTAATCTTCGAGCCGTCAGCAGAAGACATCCTCAAAGATATTTTGCCCCATCATGTGCTAACACAAATTTACCAAGTTCTCTTAGAATCAAAGGCATCTGAACATTCTGCCAGAATGGTGGCCATGAAAAATGCCACCGATGCCGCCGGTGATTTAATTGACGATTTAACACTTACATATAACCAGGTAAGGCAAGAGACGATTACCAAGGAACTTTTAGACATTGTCACAGCACAAAAGGCACTGGAGTGATTTAAAATTGACCAAATAATTTAGAAATTTACACGTATGCCAAATAAAACGGTTAAAACATCAAAAACAAACAAACTTTCCAAAAACACCGGCAAGGTTGTTCAGATCATCGGTCCTGTCGTCGATGTGGAATTTGAGAGTACAAATTTGCCTGCGATCTATGATGCTTTGGAAGTTATTATTGGTAAAGAAAAATTAATTTTAGAAGTCCAGCAGCATCTTGGAGAAAGCCGAATTCGAAGCGTTTCGCTTGGCCCAACTGATGGATTAAAAAGGGGCACAATCGTTACTAATACCAATGCTCCAATTAGTATCCCTGTAGGAGTTGAAACCTTAGGCAGAATCTTTAATGTTGTCGGTGAGGCAATAGATGGCAAAGGGCCAGTTGTGGCAAAGAAAAAGTATCCAATTCACCGACCATCCCCCCCTCTTACTGATCAAGAAACAAAACAAGAAATCCTGGAAACTGGAATTAAGGTAATCGATTTAATCGCTCCATTTTTAAAAGGAGGCAAGATCGGGGTATTCGGCGGAGCCGGTGTTGGTAAAACGGTCATTATCCAGGAACTGATAAATAACATTGCCAAGGAACACGGAGGTTACTCGGTTTTTGCCGGAGTCGGTGAAAGGACCCGCGAAGGAAATGATCTTTATACGGAAATGAAAGAAGCAGGTGTTCTTGATAAGTTGGCGATGGTTTTTGGCCAGATGAATGAACCCCCCGGTGCCAGATTTCGAGTGGCTTTAACCGGGCTTTCGATTGCCGAATA
>Ga0209542_10006238_pt1 | contig 23281 bp, 23 predicted proteins | sample RifCSPhighO2_01_FD_184028 | JGI IMG/M metagenome (GOLD analysis project Ga0209542, IMG submission 184028) | Soil microbial communities from Rifle, Colorado - Rifle CSP2_plank highO2_0.1 (SPAdes) (version 2) | ecosystem: Environmental > Terrestrial > Deep subsurface > Rock core/Sediment ... | reverse complement strand
GGGCATAGGGAATCCGGTAAGAAAAATATTTTCCTCCCTGACGCCGTAGAGCTTCAAGCGCTCCACCACCCGGCCGTTGGGCGCGAAATACTTGATGCGCGAGTGCTTGGGGTCGCGAGGGGCCCAAACCCGGGCAATGTCCGCGTCGCAGACCACCACGTAAATTTCTCCCGGGTAGTCGTGAAGTTCGGCGGCAAAGGCCGGCAGAAAAAAGGTGCAAACGAGCGGCAGCGGCTTGGCCCGGAGCCGTTCAATGAGATCGCGAAGTAGTCCCCGTTTCTCCAAGCCGTACATGACCTGCTTGAGCTGGGTCGAGGGTTCGGAAAGGTCGCGGCGCGGATAAAACGGCGCGATCCGCTGGTTGTTGTCGGCAAGCGCCTTGAAAATGGCCTTGCCCACGACCGGAACGGGCTGTAGACGGGAGACGAGCTCATAGAAACGCCTCGATTGATTCCACAGCAGTTGGTCGAGCTTGGGTATCCCCTTGTAGTTGTTGGCGATGACGATCTCGCCGTTCGCGGCCAGATGGCGCAGGGCATAGGCGGCCCGCTCATGGCCGTAACCCATGTCCACGGCCACCACGTAGGCCTTTGTAGAGTGATGCGCTGACATAAACTTGTTGGTTATGTTATCATGAAAACCAACTCCTCACTATCCACTACCCCCTATACCCTCTCAAATATGGCTAAACGAATTCTGATTATCGAAGACGACAAGATCATGGCTCGTACCCTCCGCGCCGAATTGTCCAACGAGGGCCTGGAGGTTGAACTGGCTTTTGACGGAGAAGCCGGCTATCAGATGATCCTCGAGCAAAAACCGGACTTGATCCTGCTCGATCTTCTTCTGCCGCGCCTTTTTGGTTTCGAACTCCTGGAGCGGTTGCGCAAACACAAAGATCGCAGTTTAGCCGCCCTGCCGGTGGTGGTCATCACCAACTATCCCGAGGACGAGTACTACCGAAAGGCCGAGGCGCTGGGAGTCAAGGATTTCGTGGTCAAATCCCAAACAAGTTTGGCCGAGGTAGTGGCTTTGGCCAAGAAATACCTGTAACCGCACCTCACGTCTCTTAGAGACGTTATCGTCTTCGTCTCTAAGAGACGATATTTTTTATCTTGAGACTGTAGAAGAACTCGCTTTCGCCTGCCTGCCGGCAGGCAGGTAGCGAGATCACGCTGTTTCTGGGCGAAAAATCGTATCAGCGACGATGTTTATACGCAGTATAAGCGGAGGAGCTGAGGCGATTTTGCAGCCGACCTGCCTGCCGGCAGGCAGGAACAGCGTGATCGCAGTAGAAATGGAGTTCTTCTACAGTCTCATCTTATAACGAAGATGTCCGGCACATCATCCGCGACGATGACCGGCAGTTCCGTTTTTTCTCCGTGGCGGCGCAGGGCCAATGAGGGATCAAGAATCCGTTCAGGGTAGTAACGCGATGTGTTGAAAAATTTGGCAGCCAGCTGCAGATCGGAAAAGATGCTGGTCAGGCCGAAAACTATGAAAGCCACCAAGGCCAAAAACCCCAACCCGATAAAAAAGACGGTGATGCCCACCAAACGGTCCCCGATCCAATGGAAGATTCTGGCCATACTGCACTTCGGAGGTTGGACCTCCGGGATTATCGAATGAAAAACAGCGCCCGGACAGTCATCCTGGTTCCGCCAAAGGCCTCGGGCGCGCGGCCGAACTCCACATTGGCCATCTGAAAATAACGATCGGAACGTTCCAGCTCCGAGAGATAGGCCGCCAGCTCCGGGAACGGGCCTTCAATCTCGAGAGTCACCGGCGACACCCTGAGTCCCCTTTCATTGCGGCTTTTTTCAAAATCAAGAGTGATCTTTTGACGGATTCCGGCGCTGGCCGCCCGGCTTTCCAAAAAAGTGATCACTTCCAGCTGGTCTTCCGGCCTTACTTCGGCCTTCTCGAAAATCGGAGCAATGGCCGCCTTGTTTCTTTTGGCCTCTTGCAGCAAGCCGTAGAGCGGCCGGCGGGCCACATAAGCCCGAAAAACCTGGTCAACCAGCCCGCGGCTGTAGAGCGACTGGTCGTAGATGCTTCGCAGGGACGGAACCAGAAGAAATCCGATGGTCACCAAAAGCGACGGCAAAAAAACGGCAACCAGGACTACCAGCGGATTTTTTATGCGAAATTTCGTAGGGCGCGGATTACGCGGACCTGCCTGCCGGCAGGCAGGTTCGAACGGATTACGCGGATTAACAGAGAGAGCCCTTTACGGCCCAAGGGTCGGCACGTCCACTTCGGCCGTGAGAGTAAAAGACAGCTGCGCCTGACGCACCAGACTTTCGGCCGGAACCTGAACGAAAGAAAACTCCGGGCTGGCCTCGAGAGCGTCGCGGAAAGAGATCAGCGCCTCGCGGCTCTCGGCCGCGCCGGAAATGTTTATTCTTCCGGAAGAGACCTCAAAACCGATCTTGTCGATAACCACCTTTTGAGCAGTCAGTCGTGAAAGCGCGGCCAGCGGCCCGCTGGGAAAGAAACTCCTGGACTGGATCTCTTCGACCGCGGCTACCATCCGGTTGACCTCCTCCACCCTGGGAGTCACCTCGGCCTGCTCGGCATTTGAAGGGCCGCTGATCACCGCGGAAATGCGCATGGCCACCAGGGTGCGCACTCCGATGAGCATAAGACTGGCCAGGAGCGCGGACATCGAAATAAGGGCGATGGACAGCACCAGACGGTTGGAATGCTGAAGGTTGACTTCCCGCCGTTTTTCCGAGGGCAGGAGGTTTAAGAGGATCATACTAATGTCCGAAGGCCGCACCGGAGAGAGCCAAGCCAACGGCCGTGGCAAAACGGATCGGCTCGCCGATAACCTCATTCTTGGCGGTTGATTTAATATTAACCAAAGGATTGCCGACCTCGGCGGGAAGCCCGGTTTTCTCCAAGAGATACTCGGGAAGCTTTTTGGTCAGCGCTCCCCCTCCGGAAAGGATGACTTTCTTCGGCCTCTCTCCGTAAGCGCGCTGGCTCCAAGCCGACAACTCGCTGATGGATCTGGCCAGCTCGGCGAAAAGACTCTCAATTGCCGGGTAGGCCTTGGGGCAAGCACGTTCATCAAGACCGCAGGAAATTTTCTGTTTTTCCGCCTCGTCTTTTCCCGTTCCCAGAGCGGCGGCCACTTCCCTGGTAATCAACTCGCCTGAAAGCGGCACGGAAACGCTCATGGCCAGCGTGCCGAAGGCGACCAGGGCCAGACTGGTCCGACTGGCTCCTAGGTCGGCCAAGATGGACGGTTGCCAGGGGGCCTCGACCGGCTGAAGGGCGTTAGCCGCGGCCACGGTTTCGATGGAAACGCCCCGAACCCGCAGACCGGATCCCTCCAAAAAAGAAACAACGCCCTCGACCACACTCCGAGGGGCGGCGGCAATAAGAACGCTCACCAGTTCGCTTTCCGGCTTCTGGATCGGAGCAATCTGCCAGTCAAAGACGACCTCGTCTTTTTTGACCGGAAAATGATGCTGAATCTCATCTCTGACGGTCGGGCCGATCTCTTTGGGTTTCAAACCCCTGGGCAGTTCGATGATTTTTAAAAATCCTTTGGATTCGGGAATACTCACCGTCACTTCCGAAACCCGGCCGGGAATACGCAGTTTGGCCAGAAGAGCTGTCAAGACACCGCGGGCGGCCGTCGGGTCGCGGATTATCCCCCGTTCATAGACTCCCGGCTCAACCGGCAGTTCAGCCGAGGCCTGGAGAATTCCTCGAGAATCGATCCAGACGGCTTTCATGGAAAGCTCGCCCAGGTCGAGTCCGATGGGCGGCTTGGAGGTGATTGATAAAGACGGTTGCGGCATAGAAACATTCTACCACTTTCTACTCGCTTCGACTTCCCGGAATGAATTCCCATTCATGGAGTCCCGGGGCGTTGCCAAGAAAACTCAAATTGGCCAAGTTCTGGTTGTAAATCACCGTGGCAAGGTTGTTAAGATAAAGGGACTCGGCAGTAAGCTGGGCCGCGGCAACACCGTTGTGGAGGTAAACCAAACCGTTCGCGGCGTAAAAGATAGTTCCTTCGCCGACATTGTTGTGCAAATCAATGGCCGCGTCATGGTGGGTGCCGTCCTCGGCTGTGGTCAGCATCATCAGAAATGACGATGGATTTCCCGATCCTTGAAAAGCGCCGTTATTCTGCATGTGGATCCAGCCGTCGGCAACCAGCGCGCCGGAAAAAGATGTAAAGGATGGATCGAGTTGAATAGAGCCATTATTGTCCACGTCAATGTTGCCTTGCACGTAAAGAGTGCCGGTAACCACCAAAGTTTGGTTATTATCAAGAATGAGATCGCCAGTGATTTTTTTTGGTCCAAGATAAACAGTTTGACTCGAGGGCGGCGAATAGTTTCCGGTAATGGTGCCTCCGGCGACCGCCTCGGCCTTCCAGGCGTCTATTTGAGCTTGAGTAATAGGAAGTGCCTTGGGGGTGGGATCTGGACTGCCCGGGAAAGATGCTCCATTTACCGTGGTGTCCTCTATTTCCTGATAATAAGCGTCGCCTTGTACTATTGAATCCTCAATGGTATTGCCGTAAGCATCGCCTCCGACTGTCACGCTTTTAATCTCGCCTTCGTTGTCCGACGTCATGTAATAGGTCTTGAAGGCCAAATCCCCGTTAGCGTCGGTCCAGACCGGCGTTGCCGCGTTCCAGTTATTCGAGGTCATGCCCTTGCCATCCCCGTATGAGCCGGGGGCGTCAATGACCCATTGGTAGTATCTTGTGGCGTTGTAATCCGAGTCAATGGCGATCCAATAGCGTGTTTCGTCATTGAGCGTAATCGAAGGCGCAAAAATTATATCAACCCAGGAATAAGAACTGCCGACAGCCGAGGCGGAGAGAGTCGCGTTCGCCAAATCGGTCTTGGATGGGACGCCATTATTGTCGGCAAGGATTCGAACAGTGGCATTGGTCGGAGCGCCGACTTTTTTTAAATAAAGAGAGACCTTGTTGAGAGTCTGTTCATCTTCAATATCAGGAATAAAACTTTGGGCCGCGTCGGCATTGCTCGTAGCCGAGCCAATGTTTTGATCAGCGTTAAAACTCGTGGATTGTTCTCCCAGTTCCAGAGCTGCGGCCATCCAGACATCACCGGTAATCTGCGCCGAGGTATGTTCTCCCTCGACATCGCCGTTGGAGTAAAGGTTGCCCTGTATCTCGGAGTTGTCCTCCATGTAGATGCCTCCGTCGCCCACCTGGCCGGCATAAAGAAAAGCCACGTCAGAGGTATTGAGCCGGGCCTTGATGCGTACGGTTTTGCTAGTCCCCCGGACCGCGCCGACCGAGACAATGGACTTTTCACTTGCCGATCCGCTGGCAGTCACCGTGAATTTTCCGTCACCCAGGGTCACGTTCGATTCGCCCGAATAGTTGTCACCGGAGGTCCCATTGCAAGCAGAACCCGAGGCCTGATTCAGGCACCAGATGGCCCGCTGGACCCCGGCCTCGGCCAAGTGAAGGCCGCTGGTGGTATTTTTAACCAGGGTCGAGGATCGGGAAGTCTCGAGGGCCCGGTCGGCCAGTAAAGCGCTGGCCAAAAAAACCAGCGAGATGACCACGGTCACCAGAAGCAGAACCTGCCCTGAGCAGGTCGAATGGGTTTGTCCTCGCGCTCGAAGCATAATGATTTTTAGTTTCCCAAATGAAATCGGCCGGCCCGATCAGATGTCACCGCCCTGCCGGAGATGGTCCGGGACAACCGGATCTGGAAGCCGACATCACGGGCGGCGGAAATGGTGCTGGTGGCCAGGGTGAAAAACAGGTCGGAAACGTCCTCGGAGACAAGCGAGGTCCCCTCCTTGCGGACACTGCCGGCGGCGGCATCCACAGCCATCCGATAGGCCGAGGGAGCGGCCGGATCGCGATACAGGACAACTACATCAGTAAGAGAGGACGAGGCTGTCCCGTCCGCCAGCAGACCGGGCAGATCCAGGAGGAGAGTGGACGAGGCCGTGGTGAAGGGCAAACCTCCGATGGAGCCGGAAGAAAGAACCGCCCGGGCATTGCGCACCGCGTCGCTGGTCCGTTCCAGAGCGGCGTCCGCTTCCTGCTGTAGTTCCACCGTTCCCAAGCCAGTACGCAGCAGCCGGCCGTTAGCCACCCAGGCATCAAGAACAATGATTCCCACCAGACTGAACAAGCCGATAGCCACCACTATTTCCACCAAATTAAACCCCTTGCTAGTCGCCATAGTCCTGGCTCCGATAGGTTTTGAGTGAAACGCTCCGGTCCGCGCCGGATTCCTTCCAGTCCACCCGGGCGGTGATCTCTTTGAGCGTCCCGCCGGGATCGACATTGGAAACGGTTAGCGTACCGGCCGCTCCCGGAAGACCGGGCGGAGGAACAGCCAACCATCCGGAGGGGAGTAAACCGGCCGACTCGTTGTCGAAGTTCCAACTTCCTCCGCCGCCGACGAGCGAAAGAGTAGTGTCGTCAACTTGGAGTGAGGCGCCGGTTTTGGAAACCACTCCCACCGCGCCGGTTGCGAATACAGCGTCGTTGGCCGAAACCAAGGATCCACCATCAACAGTGCCGCTAATCGAGCCGCCAGTTGCCGTCACTTCCAGGAGATACCAGGCGCCGGCCGAAGCCGAGAAGCCGGCGCTCGATAGCACGGTCTCAACTCCGGCCACTCGCCGGACGAGCCGGATCTGAGTCGAATCGAGGCGCAGGAGATAGCCGTTTTCCGCGTCCTGGTGGCGAAAAGCCAGCCCCTGCCACCAACCGGCCGGCGACCCGGCGGGAACGCGCACCGCCGCCCGCCAGGTAAAATCGGCGTAGGTCAGGCCGGGGAGAAAAGCTGCCGTGCCGAAGGAACTGGTGGCGCTCGTAGCCGAGAGACCCAGGACATTGGGCGCTGAACGAGCGGCGGCATCGGCGGCAACGGCCGGAGCCCCGGCACCTACCGGCATGCCGACCACTTGGGCCGCGGCCCGGGTGTAGAGCGAGGAAAAAGACAAACCACGGCTGGCTTCCAAAATCGAGGCGGCGTAGCGAGAGGCCTCGCGGGTGTGCCGCGCCCGTCGGCTGGTCCGCAAACTCTGGAGCGAAAGACTCATGCCGGCGAAGAGAGCCGCCAGCAAAACAATACTGACTACGATCTCAATCAGGGTAAAACCATCGCGCGGCTTCATGCTTGGGCTAATGAGTAAATAGGCAGTAAAATGGCAAAAGCCATGAAAGCCACGGCCAAGCCGATGATGAAGATGAGCACCGGCTCAATAACCGTGGCAATGGTCTCGAAAAACCTTTCCACCCTGGCCTCGTAGTGGCCGGCCAGGGACAGGAGCACCGTGTCCGTCACCCCGGCCTCTTCGCCGACGGTGATCACCTGGACCATTATCTGGGGGTAAAGATCGGGAAAGGCGGCATAGGCCTCATGCATGAACAGGCCGCGGTTGACGCTGTCTCGGACATCTAAAAGCGACTGCCGGTAAACGGCGCTCCCGGCCGCGTCCGCGGCCGCCTCAAAGGCCTCGGCCAGGTTGACTCCGGCTTCGAGCAGGGTGCCCATGTTCCTGGCAATAATGGAGATGTTCAGTTCCTTGATCACCGGGCCGATCACCGGCATTTTTAGCACGGCTATCTGCCAGATGACCTTCCCCCGTTTGGTGCGGCCGGCCGCGACCAGAACGACGATGGCCAAAATTAAAACCCCCAGGATAATCCAGCCGTAACTAACCACGCCGTTGGCCATGGCAATGGCCAGACGCGTGGGCAAAGGCAGAGGCACGTCAATCTCCCTGAAGATATCCAGAATCCGCGGCAGGATGTAGACCACCATCACTATGCCGACGATAAACATTGAACCGACCACTACCGCCGGATAAGTCACCGCCGCCTGAATCTTCTTTCGAATGGCTTCGGAGCGGAACAAAAACTTGTAATAGTGGTCAAGGACCTCGGCCAAATTTCCTTTGAGTTCCCCCACCCGAACCATGCTCACAAACGGCGGATCAAATGCTTGAGGATGCCGGGCTAAGCTGGCCTCAAAGGAATTCCCCTTGGCCAGATCGGCATGGACTTCGGAGAGCACCTGCTTCCAGCGGGCGCTTCCCGCCTGCCTAGCGAGCACTTCCATCGCCCGGGAAAGCGGCAAGCCGGCCTTGACCATCAGCGACAGATTTTCCACAAAAAACAGCCGCTCCTCGCGGCGGATCCCGGGTTTTTTGGTAAAGATTTTCATATATCAGAATCCGACTCCCGTCTAATCAAAACGAATTTCAGAACAAGACGCGCGAACGAAGCAGCGCCTGCTGTCCGAGACAGCGCTGACGAGCACTGTCTCGCTCCCCCTCTACTCCCTCCCAACATGATAACACGGGCAAGGTGCGCGGACGACGCAAACTTCTCTCCAATAAAGCGAGGCAAGGTATTTGCCCGACGCAGCTCGCGCTGTTTGAGGCAGCGTTGGCGAACACTGGACGATTATGGACGAGGTTCGCCAGCGCGGTCTCCCGGCAAAGCCGGGAGAGCCGAGTTCGCGAGCAAGAAGGGTGAATGCCTTGCTTCGCTCTCTCCCTACAACACCCTCAACACCTCCTCAAAAGTCGTCCTTCCTTCCAACACCTTGGCCAACCCGTCCTCGGCCATGGTAACCATGCCCCCTCTGCGAGCAATCTCTCCGAGCTCGACCGCGGTCACCTGGCGGAGAATGGCCCCCCGGACATCCGGCGTGATCCGCAGGAGTTCATAGATGCCCACCCGGCCGCGCAATCCGGTCATTCCGCAAACCTTGCAGCCCTTGCCCCGGAAGAGTTTTTTGGGCGGACGGTCCAGGCCTACGACCTGCAAAACAACCTCCGGCTTGGCCCCCACCTGCTCGGCCATGGCCTTGAAGTCCGCGGCTTGGAGCGGCACTTCTTCCCGACAACGATCGCAGACCGTGCGCACCAGCCGCTGGGCCAGCACGGAATTTACCGTCGAGGCCACGAGGTAAGCCGGTATGCCCATCTCGCGCAACCGCGGCAGGGTGGTGGCCGCGTCGTTGGTGTGCAAGGTGGAGAGCACCAGGTGCCCGGTAAGAGCCGCGTGGAGCGCGATCTCGGCCGTTTCCTGGTCGCGGACCTCCCCGACCATGATCACGTTGGGATCTTGGCGCATGAAGGCCCGGAGCCCCACGGCAAAGGTATAACCGATGGCCGGATTAACCTGGCTCTGGTTGACCCCGGGGATGGCATACTCCACCGGATCCTCAATGGTCGAGATGTTGATGCCCGGCTTGTTGATGAGATTGATCAGGGTGTAGAGAGTGGTGGTCTTGCCGCTGCCGGTCGGACCGACAACCAGTAACATCCCTTGGGCTTTGACGATTTCTTCGGAGATGATTTCCATCGGGCCGGGAGAGAGCCCCAGCTCGGCCATCGTCAGAAAACGCTCCTCCTGCCGGAGAATGCGCATGACAATCTTTTCCCCTTCGGTCAAGGGCACGATGGACACCCGCACCGAGACTATGTACTCCGGCCCGGTCAGCTTGAACCGTCCGTCCTGGGGCAGACGCCGTTCGTCTACCTTGAGATTGGAAAGCACCTTGATCCGGCTGACCATACCCGAATGCAATTCGGCCGGGATGGTCGCTACCTCGCGGAGCACGCCGTCAAGGCGATAGCGCACCGAGGACTTCGGCCCCTGGGGCTCGAGGTGCACGTCGCTGGCCCGTTCCTTGATGGCGTTCTCCATGATTCCCGAAACCAAGTCCACCACGTCAATCTCCTTGCCCGGCACGGTAATTTTTCTAATTTCAGCGGCGACATCCTTTCGATATTGCCCGACGATGAGGATTACGCCTTTGGAGGTAGTGAAGTGCGGCACCACCTCGGCCTCCTCCTTGCGGACGATGTATTCCATGGCCTGCAAGTCCGGCGGCAGGGCCGTGGCCAGGTAGATCCGTCCCTCCCGGCGATCGAAAGCCACCATCTGATGCTTGACCGCCAGGTTCTGGGGAATGATGTTCAAAATGTCCCCGGGAATCAGCCGGTTTTCCAGGTCCTCGAAAGGCAGACCGTAATGCTCGGCCGCCGCCCGGTAGAGATCGGCTTCTTTTACCCCCTTGACTGAAATCAGATACTCTTCGAGCGGCAGCTTTTCTTCTCGCGCCTGCCGTTTGGCTTCCTTAATCTCCTCCTCCGCGAGGAGTTTTTTGGAAATCAGGATGGTTTCTAAATCTTTTGGCGGCAGCATAAACCAAAAATATCTTATCCTCTCTTCTGGACTTCCTCTGACTCCAAAAGAGGCAAAAATACCGTTACCTTTGTCCCGCCTTCCGGCCCGGAGACCACTTCCACCGCCCCGCCGTGCATTTCGGCGAAGTGTTTGACGATGTACATTCCCAGTCCGGTTCCGTCAGCCACGGTTTTGATGGCCTCCTTTCCGCGGAAAAACTTCTCAAAAACTTTCTCCAGCTCCCCTTTGGGTATTCCGATCCCGGTGTCAGCTACTTCCAACGCCAGAAAACGTCGCCCTTCGCGCTCGACCGGAAGGATGTGCGCTTCCACTTTGCCCTCTGGGGTGAAATTGACGGCGTTAGTCAGGATTATCTCCACCACCTCGGAAATTTTCTGAGAATCAAAATTTTGCTGTACCAAGGTGTCGTCTGACCGATCGAAAGTCAAAACTAGTCCCTTGGCCTGGGCTTCCTTTTTTATCTTCTCTACTTGCTCCTGGACGATTTCCCAAAGGAATGCCGGCCGCAAATCGAGCTTGGCTGAATCAGTGTCAATGGCCAGGGTGTGGAAAATCTTGTTCAAGGCGCCGATCAGAAATTTGGCCTTCTGATCTACGATGGCCAGGGCCTCGGCCCGTTCCTCGGCAGACATGGTCTCGCCGCCGTCCTCTAGACTGTTCACCGTCCAGCGGATGGCCGAGAGCGGGGTACGGAACTGGTGGGAGACCACTCCGATAAAGCTCGATCGGGCGGCGTCCACGGACTGGAGTTTGACATTGGCCTCTTTCAGTTCTCCGACGGTCTTAATCAGTTCCTTGGTCTGGGCTTGGAGACGGTCATTGGCCGAGGATAGATCCTGAGCGCCGCGATCAACCAGTCTCTCGAGCTGGCTCAATCGTTCGGCGCGTTCCGGCAGAAGCAAACCGGCCGGCATGACTGAGAGCAGATAGCGGGTGGCCGGAAGATAGGGATATAGCCAGGCGGCCGTCCGGTAAGCGTTCTCGATTACGGCGACGGCACGACGACCGAGAACTGGCGGCAAACGCCTGTACAGAACTGAAAAAAATCCTCCGGCTTCATCCAAAATCGTCGAGGAAGTCAAAGCGCGAAGGGCCTGCCAGTCAATGGTTCCTGCCGCTTCCTGGAGCGATCGTGATCCGAGCACCGGCCGTAAGGCATCGGTGGCGGCGGAGATCGCCGTCCGGACCACGACCAAAGTCTGCTCGGACTCGGACAAGGTCAAAACCAGCACTCCGCCCGGCTCCCTGCCGGAAAACGTTTCTTGGAGCCGCCCGGAAACAGCGGTTCGGTCCAAATTCTTCCGGATGTCGGTCAACTCCCGGACAATGTCCTCGAAAATCGAGGCCAGGACGTTTTCCCTGGCTCGCAAATCGTCGGTGGGGGCCTTTTCAATCCTCTCTTGAAACAGCCGAACCATGCTGTCTCCTTCTCCCAGCAATCCTAAAGCCGCCTCGAGAACCTCCTCCGAGGCGGTCGCCTGGCGGCGATTACTTTCCCTTTTCATGAGCTTCGCCGGTCAGAATTTTTTTGTACATTGATGGCCCACGGCGAGCCGGCGGCAGAAAACGCCGCACGGCCAGAAGCATCAGGACGGCCGCGGCCGCCAGAAAGACGACCGAGAGCCCGTCCAGAATCCGGGAGATCTCGGCGGTTTTTTGAAAATTGTAAATCGGACCGAGAAAAGCCGCTCCCCGCTCCCCCAATCCGGCCAGGGCCGAGAGAGCGACGAAGAGCCAGGCCCAACCGGCCAATCCGCCGAAAAGCTCGACGGCCGCGGCCAAAGCCAGGGCAACGGTCACGGCCAAGAGAGCCATGCCGCCGATAATCAGCAGCACCTGTGGAGTGAGAAAATCAGTCATACTGATGTCATCATCTTACCATATTAGACATGAAGATGGACCACGCCCTCTTTTTTGAGAAGACGATGGCTGGCGAAGAAAGCCACGCCAACCAGGGCCAGGGTGATGACCGTGGGTATCCACTCCGGAAGCTCGATACCAAAGGCCTCGACCATCATAAAAACGCCCAGGAGCCCAATTGAGGTCATGGCTCCGTTTTTTAGCCACTTGTAGCGGGCCACCCGGTCAATGCCCCGAATGGTCAGGTCGCGGACCACCAAGGCGCCGATGCCATTGCCGATAAGGATCAGCATGACATTGGTGGTGAAAGCGAAAGCGCCCAGCACTCCATCGAAGGAAAAGGTGGTGTCCAGGATCTCCAGGTACATCAATTTGGAGATGTCCGAAAGATGCGCGCCGTGGAGCTCGTGCTCCTTCTTCTCGGCCTGCTCTTTAAACCCGTAGAGGATGAAAAATACAGCGTTGCCAATGGCCGCCGAGAGCATCATCAGTGGGCTGGCCCGGGAAAGATACAACAGGACCACCAGCAATACCGCGGTGAATCCGAAAAACCAGATGCCGTAGTGCGGCTTGATGAGTTTGTCCGGAATAAAAAACGGCTCCTTCTTCTCCAAAAACAGCCAGTGGAGATAGAGCAGAGCGAGAAAAATGCCCCCGCCCATGAGAATAATGAATTTCTTCTCCTCGATGATATGTCCTATCTCCGCGTCCCCGCCGAAAGTGGCCCGCAGTGCCTCGACAAACGACAGTTCCGAGGCCGAGAGCCAAACGATTAAAAAAGGCAAAACCCCGCGGATGACCACTACCGCGGTGAGGATCCCCCAAATCAAAAACCACCTCCTGGCCCGCGCCGAAACCGTGCGCAGCACGTGGGCGTTGACGATGGCGTTGTCAATGGAATTGACAATCTCAAAGACCACCAATCCCAAGAGGACGACAATCGTTCCAAGCATGGCACTAATGATACCACAAACCGCCCCGTTTGGCGGGGCGGTTTCTCCAGAAACTACATCTTCTTCATCTCACCCATGGCGCCGCACCCCTTGCACTTGCCGGTCAGCAAGAACGAGAGGGCCGCCAGCCCGACCAGTATGTAGACCGCCCGCTCCAGAAGCGGCACCGTTCCGAACACGGTGTTCACCAAGTTAAAGTTGAGGACCCCGACCAGGCCCCAATTGATGCCGCCAACCCACAAGAGCCACCAGGCCGCCTTGTGCATCGGGCACATTTTCATTCCTCCCATCATAAAAAATGGATTAATAATGAGACTGACGCGATTGTATCACTTCCTCCGCCCTTTCTCCAACTCGGCCAGTTTGGCCTTGAGACCGTCCATCTCCTCTTTGAGCTCGACCATCTTCATTTCCCGTCCGACCAAAGCGCTATTCATCTTTATTAAATCTTCGTTTTTCTGACGCAGATCCTCCTGCGCTAGCTTGACGTCGGTCACGTCATAAGCAAAACCAGCCGCGCCTGCCACCGCACCCACATCCCGAATCGGTTCAATGTGGATTTTGAAATTCCGCCCCTTATAAACATGCTCATAATCAACCGACTTTCCGGAAAGCGCGGCTTGATGCATCTCAAGGGGTAGCCGATCCACGCCTTGGACATCAAGATATTTCCGAAGATTCTGACCAATCATCTTTTTAGGATCCAAACCCAAATCCTTGGTGGCCATGCCCATTGAGCGGGTGATAATGAAATTACTGTCAATGGCCCAGAAGACGCAGGGAACCCGTTCAACGATAAGCCGCATCCAGCTTTGTTCCCGCTTCAGTTCTTCCTCAACCGCCGCCCTACGGCTCAAGTCCGAGGTGAAAACGAAAACACGGGAGAGTTTATCCTCGTGTCGGGGAACGACCCAAAGAATAAGATCGATGCGAATCAGCCGGCCTTGGAGGGTTTTGTTTTCGGCCTCGGATTGGAATTTTTTCTTGCCTTGGGCCAAGGCGATTAATTCTTCGCGAAAAACATCGTAGGACTGGGGCGTGAAAATTTGCGGCAAGTTTTTGAACAGTTGTTCTTTGCTTTTGGCTCCGTAAAGCTTTTGAGCGGCCTTGTTGACGTCAATAATCTTGATCAAGGCGGAACAACGGGCTACTGCTTGGGGATGGCTCTTGAAGTAATCCCTGAAATCTTTGACGCCTTTCCGCTTCAGGCCGTCAAGAAACTTTTTTACCTCGGAAAAATCCTCCTCCCAGATGGGTATGGGAGAGGAATCAAACAAAATCCGGCGAAGTTCCGGCTGTTGGTCGCATCCCACGCAAATTTTTTCGACCTCCGCCTTGATCGGACCAATGGCCATAATTCAAGTTTATCACGCACTGGGTATCTTGAACCAGAAGGTGCTCCCCTTTCCTTCCGTGCTTTCAAAGCCCATCTTGCCGCCGTGCTGTTCGACGTAGTACTTAGCGATGGACAGCCCCAGTCCCGAAGCGTCGGGCTTCATGGTCGAGGCGTTGGAGGCGCGAAAAAACCTGGTGAAGATGCGCCGCTGTTCGGCTTTGGGAATGCCGATGCCGGTATCGCTGATCTCGAAACGGACGTTTTCCTTGTCCATGGAAAAACTAATCCCAATTCTTCCCCCTTCGGACGTGTAACTCACGGCATTGTCCAAAAGCGCCCCGAAAACCTGTCGAATCTTTTCGGTGTCAATCTCGATTTCCGGAAGCGGAGTTTTTGAAGGAGTAAATTTGCAAATCAGGTTTTTGGTTTTAACGCGCGCCGTAAAACCGGCAACCGCGGACGACCACAAACTTTCCAGGGATATCAGCTCTTTCTCCAGAATCGCCCGCCCCTCCTCGATGTCCGTGGCGGTGAGCAAATCGTGGATGCGCCTGATCACTTCCACGTCGGCGTCATGAGTCAGACGGACAAACTCCTTTTGCTCGGGTCGCAGCCGTCCCATCTCCTCGCCGAGCAGGGCCTCCAGATTCCAGCGAATGGCATTTAGCGGCGTACGCAGCTGGTGGGAGATGATCTGGATGAATTTGACACGAAGTTCGTTCAGGTCTTTGACCTTGGCTTCCGAAGTTTTGCGATCAGAAACATCCAGCGAATAAGCCAGAATTTGCTTAACCTTTCCATCATCCCCGTTTATCGGAACAAAAAAGGACAGACACCACTCGCGTTTGGAACCGCTCGGCGTGTGCTTGATTTCGATTTGCCCGAATTCGCCGGCCAGGGCTTTCTTAATCCGTTCTTTCGCTTTGGGACGAAACTTTGAGTCGATGCTCTCCAGCCAGTCCCACCGTTCCAGTTCGGCGTCATCTTTTATAAAATGTTCCTCGCGCCCCGTTCGGTTCATCAGAATTACTTTTCCCTGACGATCGATGATTTTGACGCACAGGGGCGCGGTCTCAAAAAGCTGGCGGTACTGTTCTTTGGTTTCTTCCAGATTTTTGGTCCTGGTCCTGACCTTCTCCTCCAAGCCCTGGCGCATTTCCTTGAGGTCGCCGGCCATGACCGAGAAATCGCGCACCAAGTCCCCGACCTCGTCTTTGGATGCCGCCGGCAGGGCTGTTTCAAATTTTCCCTGGCTGATCTCTCTCGTCCGCCGGCCGAGTTCGACTATCGGCGAAAGAACTGTCCGTCGGGAATACAGAATTATGAACAAAACGCCAAGGGCGATCATAACGTCGACGATCAGCGTTGTCGCCAGAAACGAACGATAAGCGTCGTCCACAAGCTCGGTGGTGAGACCGGTGTGCAACGAGTATCTTCCGTCGAGGAGCCGGTGGTCCGCGTCAAAAAATTTGCGGCCAACCATAACGACGAATCCTTCCTGGTGCTCTAAGAAGACCCCTCCGTTCTCTAAAGAATTTTCGGCTATAACATCCGCGAACCGGTCGGCGGAAGGACCAGCTTTGATCACCACCCTCCGGTCGGCGTCGGAAACCACCAGATAGGCCAGTTCCGGAACCGACCCAGCAATGGAAGAGAGGGCGATCCCCGCGGTGAGCCGGTCTTCGTTTAGCAGTGCCTCGGAAATCGAATGGACGACCAGCTGTTCGAGAAGCCGGCTGCGATTGTCGAAGTCGTGCCTGACCAGCCCGCTTACATAAAAGTTGCCGGCGACCGAAAAGGTGGCGACCAGGACAAGGCCGAAGGCGGCGGAGGCAAAGGTGATTTTTTGGCCGAGACGCATTTGTTCAGAAGGTTATTTTGAGTCCCTTGTCCCTTAAAAGAGAAACTACCGAGGCCAGGCCGTCGTACCAATCAGCAGGAGGGACGTTGAAACGATCAATGCGCATCCCGTCGAGGATCACCGCGCCTTGGGGGTCGTCGCGCATTCCGAGAAACACTTTCCTTATCCCTGCGACCAGCGCCGGATCCTGGCCAGGACCGGCGACGATCGGCGGAATTCCGAACCACGGCGAACGCTCGATCACTTTGGTTCTGGCAATGATGTCGGGATTGGCCGCCGACAGATTATCCCAAATCAATCCGTCCACGGCTGCTCCATCTACCAGCCCGTAAGCCACGGCCGAGATGGATTTATCCGCGGAGTGAGTATAAAGCACCTTGCTCCAGAATTTTTCCGGAGAGTCCCCTAACTGCAGGGCCCGTTGACTGGGATAAAACGCCCCGGAAAAGGACAGGGGGTCGGTAAAAGCGAAGGACTTGCCCCGCAAATCTTCGAGGGATGCCGCGGAGCTGTCTGCCGGGACGATGATGTAGGAGCGGTACTCCGCCCGGCCGTACATCTCCGGAGCGGCAATAACCTCGACCGGAACCTTCTCGCGCAGTAGGACGTAAGATCCGGAGCAAATGAAACCGATGTCCGCCCCTCCCTCTTCGATCAGTTTCATGGCTTCCGCGTAGCTCGAGCGGGTGAGCAGGGTAATCCGCCGCTCCAGGCGCTCTCCCAGATATTTTAGAAGATCGTTGTAGTAAACCGCCCCGGCTGACGGCGAATACCTGGAGGCGATGATCACCCGCAGTTCCGGCCGCCCGTCGGCCTTTGGCGCCGCGGGCGGAGGCGCGACATCAACCGCCGCCGCTTCCAAAAGAACGCTTCTTTGAAAGAAGAATGAACTGCCGTAAGAAATTAAAAAAGTCAAACCGACAAAAATTAAACCGACGCCCAGCCATCCAGCCAAACCGATAATTTTTCTATTATCTTTCATAATATATTTCGGAGGTTGGACCTCCGAAATGAATCCGCGAGCATTTCGCGAATGGTGTGGTAATCCCGGGCCGCCCATTCAGAAATAAATCGCTTGTAGTCCTCCGAGCCCTTAAAAAGGCCATCTATCCCGGAACGATTCAAGACGGACGGGAAATTTTTCTTTCCGATCCAGTCCTGGTAACTAGACCAGCGAAATTCCTCTAAAAACTTCTGAACGCTCCCCCAGTCCCTGATCCCCTGCTCTTTCCAATTTGGATCGACCAAATCGATCGAGTTCAGATGTATGTATCGCGAAATGTGAAGGAGGTATCCTTGAGTATCAATGTGCTTCGCCCGGAATTTGCCCTGGAAAACATGGCCGCTCCGTTCATACTTCTGGTTCATATACATAGTGAAGCCGGTCCCTAGTTTTTTCATAAAAAAACTGACGCCATTGTCGATGCGCTGCTGCAGCAACAAATGGAAGTGGTTCGGCATAAGGCACCAGGCGAGAATCGCGACCACGGGCTCCCGCCGCAATCTCGGAGGTCCAACCTCCGAAATGCGGGCCTTTACCCGTGCATCCAGCGCTGGATGCACGTCGTTGAATTCATAAAGGTCGTGAACGAAACGTGCGTAGTCCGACTCGTCCAAAAAAATCGGCAGCCGCGCCACCCCGCGGTTATAGATGTGATAAAAATTTCCATCGACGAAAGACACCTCACGCATATGTTCTTCGGAGGTCCAACCTCCGAAGTTTAGATGCTTACAGAGTGTAAGCGGAGGAGCTTATGCCCCGCCACCGGCGGGGCAGTGGAATCAGGGTTTTGCAGAGGTCTCTGATGTTTAGCGAAACCACTCTTTCCCGCTCTTTGGCCAGCCAAGGAGAAAGAGCAAAGCCAAGGGAGCGCCCCAATTGGCCCAGCGCTCGATGAAATCCCAGACTGGAAAACCGACCAAAGGACGGACAAGCGCGGTCCAGGCGCCCCAAAACGCGGCCCAGAGAAGCACAGCGCGGATCGGCCGAATCAGAACAATCAAGGCAACTATTAGATCAAACAGACCGATTAGAAATATCAGCTGACCGGCCAAGGCGGCTTCGACGCCTGTAAGTTGTTGGACCCAGCTAATCCAATCTTTTTTGCCTTGCAGGGCGAAAACTCCGTGTCCGACAAACTCCCCGGCCACGGCAATGCGCAGCGCCCACTGCGCCTTTTTGGACGCGTCCATACGAAAATAAAAAAAATAAGTTTTCTTATAGATCTTTTGGAATACTATCACTTTCCGGCCAACCACGCATCCCAAGCCGGCTTGGGTCCAGCCGCGTCGAAAAGCCCCATGCTGTTGAAGGGCTGAATGGTCTCTTGGTCGTAAAGGAAGCTCCAGACGGCCATTTCCGGTTTCAGTTCCTTAGTCAGCTCAAAAAATCTGCGGACAAACTCGGCCTGCTCGGCTCCGCTCGACTCCCAACCAACGGGCGCGGCCACGCTATGCCAGCCGATCTCGGTGAAAACAATCGGTTTATTGATACGCGATTTGATTTCCGAGTAGTAATCCGCGGGAATCTCGGCCGGGCTTTTGTAGATCAGTCCGGGATAAGTGGTGAAAGCCAGGAAATCCGCCTTAGGGAACTTGTCAACGAGCTCCCAGTTTGATTTTGACGGGTCATTCTTGCCGCCAAAAAGCCCGCCGAGGAGCCCCTTCATTCTTTCCAGCTGAAAGACGGTAAAGACCTTGGTCCCGGGGGAGGCGGCTTTGACCGCGTCGTAAACCTCGTCGAACAGCCGGACAAAGGCCTCGAAATCGGCCGGGGATTTTTCGTAGAGCATGTTGACCTCGATGCCCAACCCGAGATAGGGCGGCTTGTTTTTTTGGACAAAGGCGACAGCACCTGACTTGTAATTTTTTTTGTTTTCCTCGTTAAGCGGACGGAGAAGCTTGCCGGACGACTGAGTAAAAAACTGAGCAATGATCATCGGGACATAGCCCTTGGTTTTGGCCAGTCCGGCGGTCACCGTCGGGCCGCCGCCGGAAAGGTTAGAAAGCTCATTCCAGTCGCCGGACCAGGAGACGATCTCTCCCGCCTGCTTGGCTTTGTCGAAAAAATCGTTGAAATCAGCGGCCTCAAAACTCCTGGGCGTCAAAGTTACGCCCTTAAGAATTCCTCCGGGCGTCGAAGAAGTTATCCCCCCGGGCCTCTCACAACCCGCGCCAAGAACAAGACCGCCGGCAAGTATCAATCCCAGAGATAGGATAAGACGTTTCATAAAACAGCCCGGCGCCGACCCATGCAATAATTGTACGAATCCCCCCTGTCTTTATGTGTCACTTCTCGCCGTCTTTGAGTTTCAGAGCCGCGGAATTGATGCAGAACCGCTTCCCGGTCGGCTTCGGTCCGTCCTCGAAGAGGTGGCCCAGGTGCCCGCCGCATTTCTTGCAGACCACCTCGGTCCGGACCATCCCATTGGAGGTGTCTGGCCGGAGTTCCACGGCATCCGGATCCGCTGCCTGCCAGAAGCTCGGCCAGCCGGAAGCGGAGTCGTATTTCGTCTCCGAGCTGAAGAGTTCCTGCCCGCACGCGGCACACGCATACATCCCTTTTCCTTTTTCGTGAACGTATTTCCCCGAAAACGGCGGCTCCGTCCCCTTCTTCCGCAAAACCTCAAACTGCTCGGGGGTGAGCTCCTTCTTCCACTCCTCGTCGGTTTTCTGCATCTTCTCTTCGGTCATACTATATTCGGCATGTGCTCATTCCCCGTTTCTCCAGATACTGCTGATGGTATTCCTCCGCTGTGTAAAACGGACCGGCGGGCACGATGTCGGTGACGATCTTCCTTGTATGCTTCCCGGATTTCTCGAGCGCGGCTTTTGATTTCCGAGCCGCCGCCTCTTGCTCCGGCGTGTGAAAAAAAATCGCGGAGCGGTACTGCTCTCCCACATCCGGACCCTGGCGGTTCAAGATCGTCGGATCATGGGTATTCCAGAACGCCTCGAGAAGTTTCTCGTAGGATATCACTTTGGGATCGTACGTCGCCCGGACTGACTCCGCGTGACCCGTGGTTCCGGAGCACACCTGTTCGTAGGTCGGATGTTCCGTCGTGCCGCCGGCGTATCCGACGACGGTCTCTTTGACCCCCGCAAGATGCCGGAACGCCTCCTCAACACCCCAGAAACAGCCGGCGGCAAACGTAGCTTTCTCAAGACTAGTTTTCTGTTGAGCCATGCGCGTTCAGTGTACCCGTTTTTCGGACAATTCGACAGCCCGACCTTGTCATCATGAAAAGAACCGCATCCCGAGGGAGGGTTCGTGAAGAAGGTGTGAATCGTGATACCATCCATGGCATGCCAAACACGTCCAAGGGAGGCACCGCATCGTTCTACGGTCTGGGGATCGCGCCGAGTCTGCTTGATATTCTGCAGAAAAGCAGATTCACTATCCCGACACCGATTCAGAGTAAAGCGATTCCAGTGGCCATCCAGGGAAAAGATCTGGTGGGGATCGCTCAGACTGGAACTGGAAAAACACTGGCCTTTGCCGTTCCCCTGATCCAGCGCCTCGAGGCCATCAAAGGCCGGGGGCTCATTCTCCTCCCCACCCGCGAGCTGGCGCTCCAGGTGGACGAGGTGCTAGTTCGGGTCGGGAGGCCGCTCGGACTCCGGACCGTGGTGGTCATCGGCGGCGCGTCCATGGGTAATCAAGTCGCGGCGCTCCGACGAAATCCCCACGTCATCGTCGCCACTCCTGGGCGCCTCATTGATCACCTCGACCAGAGGACGCTCTCGCTCCAGGATGTCCGAATCCTTGTGTTGGACGAAGCCGATCGGATGTTCGACATGGGCTTCGCGCCGCAGATCAGAAAAATACTTGCGCGCTTGCCCCGCGACCGGCAGACCATGCTTTTCTCGGCGACCATGCCGCCCGAGATCTCCAAGCTTGCCGCCGAGTATCTGCGTCTCCCTTTCCGCATCGAGGTCGCGCCATCCGGAACCGCGGCCGAACGCGTCGACCACGAGGTTTTCGTTGTCGGAAAAAACGACAAGCCCCGGCTCCTGGAAAAAATTTTGGAGGAATACAAGGGAACCGTGCTGGTCTTCAGCCGCACGAAACACGGCGCGAAGAAACTCACGCGCGCGGTATCAGTGATGGGGCACCGAGCGGCCGAGATCCACTCCAACCGCTCGCTGGCCCAGCGCAAAGAGGCTCTGGCCGGGTTCAAGTCCGGCAAATATCGCGTGCTCGTTGCTACCGACATCGCCGCCCGCGGAATTGATGTGACCGGCATCGAACTGGTAGTCAACTACGACCTGCCGGACCGGGCCGAGGACTACGTGCACCGCATCGGCCGCACCGGCCGGGCTGGCCGAGCCGGAAAGGCCATCTCCTTTGCAACACCAGATCAACAGAGGGATATCCGCGACATCGAAAGACTGGTGCGCATGCAACTCCGCCGCGCGCCGCTCCCCGGATTGCCGCCGGCACGGGCCCTGCCTCCGCGCGAGTTCGGCGGCCCCCGGCGCGAAGGCCGCGGGGGCGGATACGGCGGACCTTCGCGCGGAGGCGGACGACCGGGCGGAGGAGGATCCCGCTTCCGCCGCGGACCGCGCCAAAGGTCCCGTTAGCATAGATGCGTGAAGCATCGATACGCTTAACCACAATTAATTCTAAAGGTCGGCAATAGTCACAGCATTATTAATTGATAAAGTAATAATTATCATTATGAACAAAAGGAAAATTTTCGGTATTTTCATCGTCATCTTCGGCATAATTATGGTTGGCGGTAGTTTGGGCTACGAGGGTCCTTACAAAGCAATGGCGCCAATTTCCATGGGGCTCCGCAGTAGATACTAGCAAACGGTTACTGTAGGACCGTCCGCGGAGCTGGTCGTTCGTGTCGCTGTTGGATAGCAAACACCAGCTTCAGCCGCCGGTCAATCTCGCGTTTGAGGAGGAGAGGATTGAGTCCCTCGTGTTCCCGTTTGAGCGCAGCCTTCACCGTCTCCGAGATGTCCTCTCTCTTCATGACGCGCTGATACGGTGTGAGTGAAATCTTCTCCCTGGTGATTTTCCATTTCGATCCAACCCGCTCCCGGGATGTCGTGCGCCGGGAAGCGGCGAAGTGGTTCAGGTACGGCGTCAGGACGTCGTAGGCGGCGTTCAGCGCATCCACGACATCCGGCGCGTCGAACCGCGCATACTTCACCCAACGCCGCACGACATGCCCGTTGCGTTCCTCGACGAAGCAGTTGTCGTTCTTGCGGTTCGGTCGTGAACGCGTGAGCCGCTGCCCGCGCACCGTGCTCCAATTGACGCAATGCCAATTGATGAATTCGGACCCCGAGTCCGGATGCCACTCGATGACGGGAAACGGCACATCCTCGTCCATGGCCTCCATGCTTCGAATCGTCGCCGCCTGACCCTTGTTCCACTGGCACCGCCGAACGCCCCAGAGCGTGGCCACATCCGTCGAATTGACCGTGAACACGTAGTCTCCGGCGGTCGACGCGCCGCAATGAGCGACGGTGTCGACCTGCATGGTGCCGGATGGCGCCTTGTCCCACGGTCCCGACCGGATCGGAATCACCGAATGGATCGCCCCGGGAGTCGTGGTGCTCCTCCCGTGCGAGAAAAACGACATCCGTTTGAACTTCGCCAGGCGCTTTTTGAGCGTCCCGAGGCTCATCGCCATAAGCATGTCCGTCGTCTCCGCGCCGTGGCGCCACAGGCTGTCGCGCCGGAGAATCGCCACGTATTCGGCGATGAGCGGGTGGATGTTTTCTCCACACGGCTCGCCGGCCGCGTCCCAGACCTCTTTTAGCGCGGCCGTCACGTCGGGGCCGTACTTCGTCCTTGGGCCGCGACGATGATGCCCGGACGCGCTCCGCATCTGCGAGCGTCGGAACGCACGCGGCACCGATTTCGGGTGCAGACCGGTCACGAAGACGACGTGCCTCGTGATCTCTCGCCTCGCCGCCCGGTCCCCCTTGGCCTTCAGCCAGACCGAAAGGTGTTCCTTGAAAATGTCCTGTTTTGTCGCCATGGTCATATGGCGACACGGTAACCGAATTAATATCTACACGGGGAGTTTCGGTAACCTTTATTAGTATCTACAACG
>Ga0209542_10006237_pt1 | contig 23282 bp, 26 predicted proteins | sample RifCSPhighO2_01_FD_184028 | JGI IMG/M metagenome (GOLD analysis project Ga0209542, IMG submission 184028) | Soil microbial communities from Rifle, Colorado - Rifle CSP2_plank highO2_0.1 (SPAdes) (version 2) | ecosystem: Environmental > Terrestrial > Deep subsurface > Rock core/Sediment ... | reverse complement strand
ACCCTCAAACATCTAGAACCTAAAATCAATAAAAATTAAACAAAATAATAAAAAATAATAAACTTAAAACAGATCAGTTAAACTTCTTCCTGAATAGCTATTAGGAGCGCTTCCGGAAGGCTTATGTTCGCCTGTTTCAGGAGCCTGATAGGTTGCCTTAGCAGTGACTTCATAAGTATTTTTGGCAGGATCAAATTTATCAGGATTAACTTTTGCTGCGGAAAGAGCGGAAGCGAATGCTAAAGTATAATCTTCATGAGCTTTTCCAACTGCCCTCTTACCACGTTTGCCAGCAACAGAAACTTCATATTGTACTGTACCTTCTAAATTAGTAACACCTGCGTCTTTAGCGCTCTTAAACAAATTTTCTTCTGCTTCAGTGGGATTTTTTCCCTTACCTACATATAATTTATCAGCCATTTTCAAAAAACCTCCTAATTTAGCCTTCAATTGACACTTATCTTTTTAAGGATTTTGTGTTTCTAGACCATCAATTTCTCATCCCCAACTGCAAAAATCTTTGATTTTTAGGGTTTGTAAAAGCAAGGAAAACCTTTATAAAAGCCTTGACAATTTATATCTTATGATGAACTTAACTGCGCAGGAAAAATCAGTACTCAAGATCCTACTAGAAAAAGAGCTTCATCACGTCAAGAAGGACGGCCAAGGATTCTTGCTTACTAACGCCCCATTTATCAATCAAATCACTAACAATGAGTCAGAATTTCTCTTCCTTAAAAGCCTCAAGCTCTATAAGGATTTCTTAGAACAATTAAAGAAGAAATTGTAAACCATGGCGGAAGATCAGAAAACTGAAGACAGGTACAGGCAGCTACAAATGATTCAGCAGCAAGCAGAGCAGATTGCGGAGTATGTGCAGAAGTTACAGATGCAGCTACAGGAGATCGATAATTCTCTGGAAGCCTTACAGGAATTAAAAAATACGGCCATAAACACGGAAATCTTAGCTCCGGTAGCCAATGGAATTTTTTTGAAAGCAAGTTTACAAGATAATCAAAAACTGGTGGTCAATGTAGGTGCCGAGGTCACGGTAGAAAAAACTATTCCCGAAGTGATCAACTTATTGCAAGAACAAAAAGAGAAGATCACGCAAAATGTTTCAGAAGCGGAAGGTGTCCTGCAAGAATTACAGGAACATGTACGCAGAGTGTATCAGGAAATGGGCGAGGCACAATAATGTTTGGCAAACTCAAGGAAAAACTGAAACAAGCAGTATCAATCTTTTCTAAAAAGACGGAAGAGGAAGCAGAGGTAGAAGAGAAAATAATAGAAAAAACGGTCGAGAAAAAAACTAAGGTTGCAGAGCAAAGGAAAGAAAGCAAAGAGACCAAAAAAGAAGAAAAGAAACAGAAGCCAGCTTCCAAAAAACCTGCTAAAAAGGAAGATAAAAAGCACAAAGGAAAAGCAAAGAAAGAAGAGAAGACAGAAAAGAAAGTATCAAAAGAGTACGAAGAAACGAAAGAGATTGAAGTTTCTGAGCCAGAAAAGACGGAAAAAGTTATTGAGGAAAAAACAGAAGTTATTGAAACAGAGCTAGTAATATCAGAACCGGAAAAAAAATCATTCTTTAAGCGAATCTTCGGCAAAAAGGAAGAAGAGCCAGTAGTAGTAGAAACTTCTGAAGAACAGAAAGTAGCAGAAGAGAGTAAAAAGGACCAAAAAGAGAAAAAAGAAATAAAGGAAGAAGTAATTGAAGTAGTTACTGAAGAACCGGAAGAGGAAAAGCAATCCTTCTTTGGCAAAATTAAGACTTCCTTAACTACTAAAAAGATTTCTGCGGAAAAATTTGAAGAATTATTTTGGGAATTAGAAATAGCTTTACTTGAGAATAATGTTTCCGTCGAAGTGATCGAGAAAATTAAAGAGGATCTAAAACAAGAATTAGTAGACAAGCCCTTGCCTCGGGATGTCTCAGCCAAAATTGAAGAGACCTTGCGGCAGACCTTGACCGAAATTCTTTCTTCTGAAAAAGTAGATCTATTGGCAAAAGCTAGGGAGAAGAAAGAAAAGGAAAAAAAACCATTGGTGATTGCTTTCTTTGGAATTAATGGAACGGGAAAAACTACCTCTATTGCTAAATTAACGCATTACTTTCAGAAACATAAAATGTCCGTGGTCCTGGCTGCCTGCGATACTTTTAGAGCAGCAGCTATCCAGCAGTTGGAAGAACATGCTGACAAGCTTGGCGTAAAGATAATCAAGCACGATTATGGTGCAGATGCAGCAGCGGTAGCTTTTGATGCCGTTAAATATGCAGAAAAAAATAAAATTGATGTGGTGTTGCTAGATACTGCCGGAAGATTGCATTCTAACACTAATTTAATGCAAGAATTAGAGAAAATAATGAGAGTAGCTAAACCGGACCTGAAGATTTTTGTAGGTGAGAGCATCACCGGAAATGACTGCATCGAGCAGGCCAAGCAGTTCAATCAGCTGGTGGAAATGGACGGAGCGATTTTAACAAAAGCAGATGTAGATGAGAAAGGAGGAGCTCCCTTATCAATTTCCTATACTATCAAGAAACCTATCTTATTTTTGGGAATGGGGCAACGCTATGAAGATCTGGAAGAATTTGATGCCCAAGTTATTTTAGGGAGATTAGGATTATAATAGATAATAACATAGGGGGATATAGAAGATATACATAAGATTTAATTAGCGCGGCAATAAAAACTGAAAAATGACAGAGATAGTAGATCCTGACGATTGGCCACCTAAGAACAAGCATCTGCGCTTAGTTGCGGATAACGATCCCGAGTATCATGAACGCCCCAGCGCTAAAGGCCTGAAAGAGCCACCAGAAGCAGCGGAATCAACTGCCGCTAAGAAGAAGAAAACAAAAGTAAGTAAAGAGAAAGTTGTTCTCACAGCAGAAGACCAGCAGAAAGAGCCTGATACTGTTCAAGAATTGAAAGATAAAACCTCGGGGTATTCACCTTATGTCATTGGCGGACTGACTCTTGGTTTCTTAGTTGGATTTTTTATTCGGGATTATCTTCAGCAATACCTTCCTAAGAAGAGATCTGAATCGCCGGACCGGCCGGCGGAAATTGTTCCACTATATAGAGATTTTAATCACGATGGAGTTCCCGATTCTTATATAGAAACAAAGCAGGGACATAAAGTGCCCATGTACGGAGTGCGGATTGGAAGCGGGAACAGTATCAAGTATATTAACGCCGAGGAGATGAATAAGCGCGCTCCCATGGGCAGAGAGTATTACGATAGCTTAGAGTCTATTCTTAACAATCCTTCGGAAAATTCACCGTAAGCTGATTCTACTTTTCCTCTTTAACAATATTTTTAAAAGAGAAAGCAAAAAGAGAAGTATGACCACTTTTTATGTTCAAAATTCAGGATGTTCGACCAACCAGGCCGATGCTGAGCAGATGGCCGGTCTGTTAAAGCAGGCAAAATTTGAATTGACAGAAACACTTGAAAATGCCGATGTAGTGATCTTTAATACCTGCACCGTAAAGGCTCCGCGAGAAAATCCTTTTTTCACCCAATTAGAGCAGTTCAAGAAAGAACATCCCTATAAAATAGCAATCATTGCCGGGTGTACTCTTCAGGCCGATAAGCATAAAGTGAAGGCATATGCTCTTCTTTGTTCCAAACAGATTCATAACATCGTCCAAGTGGTGGAAGAAGCCTTGCATGATAATGTGCTGCAATTGTTAAATAACGATGAAATGCCGCGACTAAATTTACCGCGGGTGCGTCATAATCCCTTGATAGAAATTCTTCCTATCAGCAGGGGTTGGATAGGTGTATGTCCAAGATGTAAAACAAAAAAAACACGGGGAAATCTAGTATCATATCCGGTGGCGGAAATTGTGGAAGTAGCAAAAAAAGCAGTAGCCGATGGAGTCCACGAAATCTGGCTGGCTTCTCACGATATCTTTTGCTATGGTTTCGATCTGGGGACAGATCTACCTACCTTACTGGAACAGTTGGTACTTATTCCAGGAGATTTTAAGATTCACATGGGAATAGAAAATCCCGATCACCCGCCTAGGTTTGAAACAAAACTGGTAGAACTTTACAAGAATCCTAAAATTTTCAAATTTCTGCATCTTCCTTTACAGGCCGGCCATGATGAAACTCTCAAGGCCATGCGCCGCTGTTATACGGTAGAGGAATATTTACAGACCGTAAATCTTTTCAAAAGAGAAATCCCGGAAATAAATATCATGACGGATATCATGGTTGGCTATCCTACCGAAACAGATGACCATTACTGGGGAACCTTGGAAGTAGTGCGTAAAACAACGCCAGACTCGATTAACATTTCCTGTTTCTGGCCGCGGCCGGAGACGGCAGCAGCCGATTTAGAAGAACTACCAGAAGAAGTAGTTGCGCACCGATCTAAAGTATTAACTGATATCTTACATAATGCTTCTAAATTACAGAATGAGCGCTGGTTAGATTGGCAAGGAGAGATCACCATTGAGGAGAAAGGAAAAGAAGAACGGCAGTGGATGGGCAGAAATGATTCCTATAAACAAATTATCGTTGAAGGTGATTTTAAACCGGGAGATAAATTGAAAGTGCGGATTGTAAAGGCGGAAAGGTTTGATTTACGAGGAAAAGTTATTTGATCTTCAGAAATTCTTCTTCCACATTTCTGAGAATTTCATCTTCACGCATGGGAGTGACTTTCTTACCTTCATAGGATTGAAGCAGACTTTTTATTTTTCCGTAGATGTAGGCGGTATCAATTGTCAGCTGGTGAACCCAGCCTTCTTCGGCAGGAAATTTATAGAGATATTTTTGGATGACTCCTTTCAGAAAAAAATTCAAGGGCTTAGTGCCCCAGCGGCTTTCATAATCAGTCATAGACCAGGCATCGAAAGTGAGGTGCAGGTCTCCTTTTTGAAAAGAATGTTTTTCTCCTGAAATTTGTTTGCTAGTTTCGGTGACGTTATCTAAGGTAAGATGTATTTTAATCATCAGGGTCAGGTATTGGGAAACAGTTTTATAGGGCCGCAATTCCAGATCGAGCATCCGTCCGCTAGGAGTTATTAGATCTTCGCTTTTCTTTTCGCGCGGCTTATATCCTTTTTCTTCTAGGGAATTTTTAAGCGTGGAAAGAAGCTCACTGGTTTTAAAAATACCGTGATATGAAATGGTGCGGTGATTGATGACCAGATTTTTTTCCATGGTTACCTGCCGTAAGCGTGAGTAAAGGTGTTAAGATAAGTTTTTATCTTGGAATGTAAGGTTTCCACATCACTCTTAATCCAGGTCTCGGCTTTGGCATAATGTTCTTTGAAAAAATATTTCTCAAAAACAATGCTCATGAACCAATACAAAGGCTTATGACTCCACTTGCTTTTACGATCGCTGAGAACATAGCCGTCAATAATCATGCGTAATGTTCCTTGGTTAGTTTTGATAGTTTCATTGCCAACCTTCACATCCACTTCTTTAAGATCGATGACATTTATTTTTATGGCTACAATCAACTTGTAATAATCCGTGATATTTTTCCAGGGTTCCAGGATGATGCGCACCTGCTTTCCGGACGGCGTTACGATAACTTGGTTCATTTTCTCATACCAGTCATACCCTTTTTCATAAAAGTAAGAAGAAATGAGATTGTGCAGCTCATCCAGATTAAAGAGCCCTTCATAGCTCATCTTGAGGCGGTCAATAACTACGTTACGTTCAACCATGGCTAGGGAAGAGAATTTAGGCTTATAAATTATTCTGTGGAGTTATCAAAGAAAGCCGGCCTAGGCGGGCGACTTTTTAGCTTCTAGATAAACATACTCGACTACCAAAAACTTTAAGAATCACAATAAAATTGTTAGAATTCTGGGGTGCGTGAAAAATAATGGTGACGTCGTTTTTAAAAGGTCTGTTCAAGAAATTGTCACTGAATCCGTTCAGTAAAAAGAGCCATATCAAGCTCGGCTTATATGGACCGCCTAACGGAGGAAAATCTACCTTAGCTAACAAGATCTGTATGGATTGGCTGGGAGAAGAGATGTCTACCGTATCGCATATTGCGCACGAGACGCGAGAGATCAAGATTAAAGAACAAGTTAATATCAAAAATAAAAAAGGCAAGGAACTTACTTTTTCTCTGGTGGATACGCCAGGAATTTCTACCAAGATTGATTACGAAGAATTCATCAGAAAAGGATTGAAGAAAGCAGAAGCTAAGAAACGAGCCAAGGAAGCGACCAAAGGAGTTATTGATTCCATCAAATGGCTGGATGACATGGATTCCGTAGTTGTCGTTCTGGATGCGACTAAAGATCCTTATTCTCAGGTTAATATTACGATCATTGGAAACTTACAGGCCCGTAATATTCCGGTGCTTATCGCCGCTAACAAAGTTGATTTGAAAAAAGCAGGCATGGATAGTGTCAAAGCAGCATTTCCACAATACAAAGTGGTGGGAATCTCGGCTAAGTATGGTAAAAATATTGAAGAGTTTTATGAGCAGCTCTTTACTTTAACCAGTTAAAAGGAAGCAAAAAATAGTAAATGTTAAAAAGGCCAAAAGTTTACTATCACTAAGATATAGAGATTAGAAAGAGTTCCAAAAAGAGGTATTGAAGAGATGGTTACGTTTAAGTTTGTACCGTATTACGAGATAGAAAGTCTTTCTTCTGCTAAAAGAGTCAATAAACTGTTGAAGATTGTCAAAGAAGATAAGATTGTGATCATGGAAGGGCGCCTGCGCAAGCAAGAAGAGGCTGACTTGATTGAGATTACCATGGAAGAAATTTCTCCCAAATTTAAAGGGATAGAGTTAAGTGTTATTTATCCTGATAAAGATAAGCAGGATGCCATACAGAAGCTGCGCGGAGTTATGGCCAATGCCTTGCTAGGCAACCGACAAGGACTGACTATTGTCGGACCAGCATCGGTCGTTAAAAAGATTGAAAACAATCCTGATAAGATAGAATTATTTACTCGTGAGAGCAAAGCGAAAGGCAAAGGGATGCGGAAATAAGTTCAAAAAACTTGAGATTCTCTTCTTTAAGGTATATAGTATCCAATAGAAATCTATAAAAACAGTAAAATCTATGATAAGACTATGCCACATCAATGTGTCCGTTGCAATGCTTTCTATCCGGACGGATCTGCAGAAATTTTGAGGGGATGTACTTGCGGAGCAAGATTGTTTTTTTACATCAAGAAAAAAGATATTGAATATGGTAAAGAATTACTGACTAATTTAAGCGAAGAAGAAAAGATCAATATCGAAAAAGATATAGCGGAAGTGTTGGAAATACGCAACGAGCCGGATACGCCGGTGATTCTAGATCTGGAATCCATCCGGGTGGTAAAACCGGGAAAATTTGAGATTGATTTAGTGCATCTGTTCAAGAAAGATCCTTTGATCATCAAACTAGAAGAAGGCAAGTACATGATCGATCTTCCCCAAGCTTTTAAGAAAGCCAAGGAAGACAACGAAGAGAAGAAATGAATATGGATCTTGAAAAAGCGTTATATGCTTCTATTGTATCAGTTGCTGTTCTGGGTGGCTGTAAAGAAGGAATGGTAGAGTTGCAAAATCCTGCGACACGGCCGTTATTTGAAGGGGTATATGTCGGGCAAGTTGAAGGAAGACCTGCACGATATATGGTGGAGAAGGAAACCTGCACATTTATTACTGATCAAAAAGTCTCTTTTCCTTATGGCTGGGAGATGCGGACCGTAATGATCCGAGATACTGATTGTGATAATAGTCTTGATTCCGCTTCTGATAAATATGGAGTTATACGAGGACGAAATCATTTTATTCAAGAAGGAACAGTGGATGAGTTAGATTCTTTACTAGAGCAAGGACAAGGCTTAGTGAAGAAAGAAAATAGGATTCGGGAAGATTGATTAGTTCTACGATTTTATTCAAAAGCTTTAATTGATTTATCGCCGAATCGAGCTTTCAATCCACAAATTCCTTCTTCGCCGATACGAGCCTGTAAAATATCTTTAACAAAGGACTTTTTGGTAAAACGGCTTTGTTCAACATCTTTCATGATTGCTTTAAAAGTAGTCTCGCCATAATGAGTAACAATATAATCCCAGACACAGGCTCCGGTCAAATAGGCTGCATGGTTCGTCCCTTGCCCCTTATGCTCTTCTCTGGTTAAAGCTAAGGAAACATAATTATGACTCAGAGAATCTTGTATTGCATCTCCTTTATATTCATGGTTGAATCCCTCGGCTAAACATTCCAGTTTTTCCTTTCCGCTAAGGCGGCTATTTACATAATCTGCTAATCCTTCATTCAGCCAAGGAAGAGGAGTGTTATGAAGAACTGTTCCCGCTACAAAGAGATGTGTCGGCTCATGGGCAGGGCAGCCGCTAAAATCTTCGTCAGGATACGATGTTTCTTCTTTTACACAAACTCCTTTTTCGCCATCTATCCTGCTTCGTATCATGATGCACCCTGCTGCCCCTTCCTTCGTCTCTCCATTGATATATGTTGCTTCCAGCTGTGCTAATTCATTTTGATATGAAACACTTTGGAATAAACATTGGGTAATCGGTTGTATCCCTAAAAAATCTTTAATTTGCAGATAACATTGTTGATTGCGTTGAAGAAGAAAGTCCCCATATCCTTGAAAATAACATGATGCAAAAACCACGGCATTTTTCTCTTTCAGGATAACATAATCTTCTGGCAAGGGAAGATTTAGTTTATCTAATAGGGAAGCGCATGTTAAACCAGCCAGATTTTCTCGAGGTGTAGAGGTTTGCTCAGAAACAATATCCATACACAAGTCATAGGGCTGCTCTTTAGTACAGGAAGGCTGCAGCACTGCAGCCAGGGTAATGGAAGAAAGTAATTTTTTCATTTTTACAGTTTACCCTTCTGCGCCTTGTCCGAAATGATCGCACTATGTCCGGAAGGATCTTCAATAATTATTTTTAATGGTTCCCGGCCGACTAAAACTTTGTTTAATTTCTTGATCAGGTTTTTTGCTTTGGTCTTGGCAGAATCATCTTCTTCTGCTTCTCCGGCAGATTGGATCATAGCTTTTACTTTTTCTAGCAGGCCTTCGACGTTAGTAATGTATCCTTCGGAAGCAGGACCGGATTCAATGGTGATGACTCGGGGAATTTTGACGGTTGCTTCTGCCGACTTGATAATTTTGATATTAAGATCAGCATCAGAAGTCACATCCAAAGTATATCGGCAGGGTTCTTTTTGTTCTGCCGGCTCGACATCAGCCTTCCTGTATCCGCAGCCGGTGCATTCCATAGATAGTACAAAGACTCGGCCAAAGAAAGGTATCTCTGCCTCATCCTCGCGCAAGGTTAGTTTATTCTCTCCGCAAAAGGCGCATTGCTGACCGGTTAGTTCTGACATGAATTTGTAGAAAGGGAGTTGATTTAAAAAGATTATGTTGGAGTTACTTTATTTAGTCTCAAAAGTATAATTTCTAGAATAAAAATCAATATATGTCCAAGCCTTAGGGTAAAGGTATGGAATACATTAATTTTAATAAAAATGAACAAATAGCCTTCATGGAGCTAGTAAAGAGAAATTCTAATCTTACTTGGGAGGATATTGCTAACGCTTTAGAAATCACTAAAGGCATGATTCATTTCTATCTTAATGGAAAGTCAAAAATCTCAAAAAATAATTATGAGAAGTTATGTAAAATAGCAATGATTAAACCAGCAAATCAGAGCTACATTGCTGTTAAAAACAAAACTCAAAAAATTAAAATTCCTAAATTAAACAACGATCTTGCTGAATTCCTTGGTTTATTAGCTGGAGATGGGCATGTTTCTAAGGTTAATTATGAAGTTTCGGTTACTTGCCATAAAGAATTAGATAAAGATTACGCAACCAATCGAGTAACTAAGTTATTTTTGGATTTGTTTTCACTTAATGCCATAATAAAGGAAAATAAGAACAATAATGCAATGAAATGCTTAGTTCATTCAAAAATGCTTTCAGAATATCTTACTACTTACTTCCAAATACCTAGAGGTAAAAAGAAAGGAAAGCTTCATATTCCTATCCAAATTAGAACTGAAAAGGAACTTTTAGCCTCATATGTTAGAGGTTTGTTTGACACAGATGGAAGCATTTATCTGCGCAGAAAATCAAGTCTGGTACTTTCAATAATTAGCAGAGATCCAATATTTCTCAATGAAGTGAAGAATGCTTTAACTGAATTAGGTTATTCTCCTAGTGTAAGTGGAAAGAACCTATACATTTACACTCAAAAAGAGGTTAAAAGATTTATGATTGAGGTGAAACCTTCAAATGAGAAACACCTTAACAGATACGATAATTTTATAAATAAAGTATAATGGTTTAAGCTTATGCACCGGTAGTATAACGGCTACGTGCTAAGACTAAAAATCACTCTTAACATGCCGCAAAGTATCCCGGCCTTCCAAGCCGGTTGTCCGGGTTCGAATCCCGGCCGGTGCACTTCTTTTATTCTTTCAAAAATCCATCCTAAACTCATTGCCGTGCTTTTTGAATCCTAACTTTTCATAGAGATGATGCGCACGTTCATTAGAAAATCGACTGGTGCAGATTAACTTGTAGCATTTATTCTTCTTAGCTTCTTCGATCAGCGCAGTAACGATCTTTTCACCAAAACCTCGGCCACGAAACGTTTCATCTACAAAAACATCTTCAATAAAACCAAAGGGTGCGGAATGCAGATCGTTAGTAAGAACATACAGAAATCCACGACCAATCGGCTGGCCTTCTTCTTCAATGATAATCTTAACTCCTTTTCCGGAAACCGCTTGTTTTTTTAATTCCATTGAAAAAGCAAAACAAGCGGCTATTTAAAAAATTTAGGAAGCTGAAGAAGGATTAATCTTCTGCTAAATAGCCTTTGTAAGGATGTTTCTTAGCCTGCATGTCAAAGTATTTTTTTATCTGGGCATGTAAGCTCCAGATGCGATAATAGAGCTGGTCAAAATAAACAGTTTCAATGGGGTTCATGTGCGGTAATTTCAGGTATAACTTGCCGAGGAATTCCGCAAACCTGCTGCCGCCAAATTTTTTCTGCCAGTCATGTTCAATAGTGCCATTGATGATGATATACAATCTTGCTCTCATCAAAGGATTTTTACGGCCTTCTACCAGAACATCTTTCACTTCCCACATATGGATAGTAAAAATAATTTCATATTTGATAAAATCATTTATCTTCGTAGAAAGTTGCCAAGCTAGTTCCTGTTCAGCACCTTCTGGCCCCGGAACTTTATGTTTAAAGGCAGCCTCATGCCACATATAACCATAGGTTTTAGCCCAGTCAGTTACTTCTGCATAGAAGCCATCAAAGTCAAACACGCCGTTGTAGCGAAGCGTTATCTGCGGCAGATTCACTTTTCCCATAAGGTAGAAGGTGGTTTAGAAGATATATAAACATTTCTGAGCTATGCTCAGATGCTAAATAAGGATCCTTGCTATCAAAACTTCCTACTTAGCACGAAAAGTAATACTTTCAAGAGATTGAAGCCCGCCGTTCCCGGTGAAGCAATCGACTGTGCCATCTGCAGTAATGTCAAGGCGTATAGGACTTGCTCCTGCCTGATAAATAGCCAAGTCCATAAACGCGGTGGGCCTGTATCCAGATGGTAGCGTGAACATAGCACCACCATTTCCACCACAAACAAACCTACCACGAAGATGAACAACACCAAAAGGATCTTTGTAAAACGCTACACTATTTCCAGATGCAAAATTTTTCGCTCCATTCTCAAACGAAGGCTCTCCTTGCTCACCGACAACATGCCAAGCTTCCGGCTGCGCCAGAGAACCTGCAGGTCCCGTATCTCCTTTATCTCCCTTATCTCCTTTTTGTCCCTGCGGCCCTGGAACTCCCGGGAGTCCTTGTGTACCTGGATCACCTTTAGGTCCTTCTAATCCGGGTTCACCTTGGGGACCAGGCTCTCCCTGCGGTCCCGGAGACCCTGGAGTGGTGCATCCTACGAGAAAAGTTAGAGCAAAAACTAGAATTCCAATCAACAATAAAAAAGTTAAATTCGTTCTCTGTTTATTCATTTTTATTCAGGAAGTGGATGGAATTTATAAAATTATCCTTTACTTGAAATTTTTCAGCTATGGATCTAAGCACTATTATGAGATAACCACCAATCGAGACATTTCTTTGACAATGTTTCAGGCTGTAATGGCATCTCCTGAATAGTTAAAGGAATCTTGACATGTTTAGCTAATTCAATAGCAGTCCTTAAATCGCTTGAATATCTTGGTGCGTGCCAGCCTTCATGTATTTTACCTAACAAAGGAAGCATATCGTAAAAATCTTGAGTTGGTTTTTGATCAGCCGGATAAAGTATCTCACACCTGTTTTCTCCTCTAGCATCAGGACCAATAGAAATGTAACTCCACTTGAAGATAGTTCTTACAATTTCTGCATCTAAATCTCTATCCATTTTTACAACTTCTCAAAATAAGCAGTAAACTCTTCTTCTTTCACTTTGAATTTTCCGCCTTCTTTATACTTGCGCTGCGGTTCAACTACCACCAGATCAAAGACATGCGCGCCCACTTTAAGCTGCATTTCATTTTTCAACGGCTTGAGCATCTTCTGCATGCCTAGACTGGTTTTCAGATATAAAATGATTTTATCAGTTTTTTGCATGCCTGCATTCTTACGCAGATCCTGGATATTTCTGGCGGCTTCACGAGCATAGCCTTCGGCTTCCAATTCTTCGGTGCGTTCAGTATTCACTAAAATTAACAAGTCTTTGTATTCTGATAATTGATAATTATGCGGCGCCTCGCGCTCGGCGATCACCATTTCTGGAGTAACTTCTACGGCCTGGTTATTGATAGTAAAAGAATATTTTCCTTCTTTCTGGAGATGGTTCATGATGGACTGCGGGCTGTCTAAAGCAAGCTTGGCAATAATCTGAGGTGATAATTTTCCAAAAGCTGGCCCGATCTTAGTATAATCCGGTTTGATTTTTACTTGCATTTCTGCACTATGAGCAGCGGTAGTGACGATCTTAGCATTCAACTGGGAGCAGATCACATCTTGCAATTTAGCAACTACATTTTTCACGACAGGATTTTCGCTGATAACCTGAACTTCTTTTACCGGCCAGCGTACGCCGAGCTTGGCTTTTTCCCGCGCATGTAATCCTGCTTGAATAATGCCTTGAGCAAGAGAAACGTGTTCTTCCAATTTTTTATTTATTTTTTTCTTATCTGCGCTAGGCCAGGAGCAGTGCATGATGCTTTCCTCAGGAAGTAATTTCGCACCAAATTCATCTTTCAGGTTCTGATAAATTGCTTCAGAGATGAATGGCGCCACGATATTGAACATTTTTACTGATTGCAGCAAGACCTGGCCGATAGTATAAACACAAGCTTGTTTCTCTTCCTCGGTTCCGGAGGTGCTTTTCTCCCGGATCATCTGGATATAGGTTCTGGATAATTCTAAAAATAATTCTTCTATGGGCGCAATAACTTCATCTAAGCGGTACTGATCCAATAATGTAGTGACCTGCTGGATAACGGAATGCAGACGTGAAAAGATGTATTTTTCTTCTAGCTCCAGATTTTTTTCTACCGCGGCAGGCTTGAGCGAAAAAGGATTTACTTTGGTTTCTTTGGAAAGATTGATCAGCAACTTATGGGTGTTCCAGAGTACCAGCAAACTGCGTACTTTAGCTTTGCATTCATCCCAGCTGAAATTTATATCCTCACCGGCATTAGTCTGGCACATGTAATAGCGCAAAGTATCTGCACCGTGCTTGTCAATCAATTCGTAAGGAGAAATGATATTACCTAAAGATTTAGACATCTTCTCGCCATCAACATCAGTCACAAAGCCATTCATGTACACATTTTTGAAAGACGGCTTGTTGAAAGCTAAAAAGGAAGCAACCATCAGTAAATTGAACCAGCCGCGAACTTGATCCTTTCCTTCGGCGATGAAATCAGCGGGAAAGTATTGTTTAAAGAGTTTAGTGTCTTGCGGATAATTCAAACAATTCCAGGAGACGGTTCCGGCATCGATCCAGACATCTAAGACGTCAGGAACTCGGCGATAGATTTTATTATTCTTCTTGATAACTATTTTGTCAATTTCCGGGATATGCATATTGGTCACTTTTTGCCCGGAAATTTTTTCTAATTCTTTGACGCTGCCGATAACCAGGTAATCTCCATCATCAGCCTGCCAAATAGGCACAGCAGTTCCCCAATAGCGTTGCTTAGTAATAGAATTGTCACGTAGATTTTCCAGCCAGGATTTGAAGGCCTGCTTTGCGGTTTGAGGATTCCAGCTAATTTTTTGATTGGCCGCAATCATTTTTTCTTTAAGATCTTCCACTTTGAAGAACCATTGCTTGGTAGTCCGGAAAATAACCGGTTCATGGCTGCGTTCTCCATGCGGATAGTCATGACTGTAAGATTCTTTAGCCACTAAAACTTGTGCTTCATTTAATATCTGGATAAATTTTTTATCGTCTGATTTTGCTTTCCAGCCGTTGAACGGACCGAAATTTTCAAAATGTCCGGATTCATTGACGCAATTAAAGGCCATCAAGCCATGACGATAACCTACTTCGTAATCCTCAGGACCACAGCCGGGAGCGCAGTGAACTAAACCAGTACCGGCGCTATCATCGACAAATTCTTTGGTTAACAGGATAGAGAATAGTTTAGAATTTTTCTGCAGTTCTGCAGGGAGATATTTCTGAGTCTGGAGAGGATGAAGATATTTTTTTCCTTCCAATTCCGAGCCTTTGTATTTGCGTAGCGTTTTATGATTCTCTGCTTTAGCTTTTGCCAGTACTGAACTGACTAGATTTTCCGCAATGACCCAGACTTCATTATTCACTGAAACTTCAGCATAGGTAAGATCAGGATTAACCATGATCGCTAAGTTCAGAGGAATAGTCCAGGGAGTAGTGGTCCAAACTAAATAGAATTTCTTGGGATCTTCTTTGCTCTGAAATTTTAGATAGATGGAAGTATCGGTAATTTTTTTGTATTCCAATTCATGTTTAGCTACTGCAGTCTGGGTGGCAGCATCCCAGTGCATGGTACGCAATCCTTGATACAGCCGCTTCTTGTCATGCGCCTGCTGGATCAGCCACCATTCTGCTTCCATGAATTCTTTTTTGATCGGCTGATAAGGATCAGAAAAATCTAAAGTCGCGCCCAGACGCTGGAAATCTTCATCCATCTTATGCATCATTTCGATACAGAATTTTTCACATTCCTGGGTGAATTTTTTGAGGCCGAATTTTTCGATCTCTTCTTTATTGTGCAATCCTAACCTGGCCATGGTTTTCTGTTCAGTAGGAAGACCATGCATATCATAGCCCATCCTGTCCCAGACATTAAATCCCTGAGAGCGCTTGTAACGCAGGGCCATATCTTTCAGAGACATATTCCAGGCATGACCTAGATGGATTTGTCCGGAAGTATAGGGCGGCCCTTGCAGAAAATAGAATTTCTTTCCTTTCTGGTTGCGCTTACGCAAAGTGTCAAGAACTTTATTTTTCTTCCAGAATTCTAAAATCTGCGGTTCAAGCTGCTGAGCATTGTAATCAGGAAATTGCATCGGAGTAAGAAGTAAGAAGCTCTTTAAAAAACTTGCTCAGAAAAGTAATCTTCTATATGATAGTAATCTTAAGACTTTAAGATAACTACATTTCCACGCCCTTTTTTAATCTTTTCTACTTTTCCTTTGTGTTCAAGCTCGGTAATAATAAGACTTACCTTGGCTTCAGAAAGAGGCATCATTTCCCGGCGCAATTCTTTTTGATTGATTCGACCGTCGTGTTTTTTGATAATTTCTAAAGCCTGATCAAGATAGCCTGGTTCTGCAGCTAGTTCTTCTTTGTGCTGTTCAAGTGTTTTTCTACTCTCAGCTTTGACTTTTTTTTGGAAAAGACGTAGGGAACCATATTTTTTTCTGGTGTAAATAATTCGAGCTAGCAGCACCACGAAAATAACTCCGGCAATAATCCAGGACCAGATGGGAACAGCACTCTCTTCCGTGCTGAGAGGAATTTCTTGCTGGGTTTCCTGCCATAACTGGTCTTCTTCCACAAAATCGGGAAGGAGGAATAAGTCTAATACGTATTCACCGGTAGCAGAAAGAATTTCTACATTTTCGGTAACTGTATATTGGCTGCTTTTAGCGGTAAGAGTATATTTTCCCGGCGGCAGATCAAATGAATATAATCCCGTTTTAGCCAAGTATTTCTGCTGGGGAACGGTGTTTATTTCCACTAACACATCCTTGCTTAACTGCAGATTTTCATTGTAGATGCTGCCTTTCAAGGTAGCGGCAGAAGCTAAGGGCAGTAGGAGTAGGAGGAATATAAGTGGGATGAGTCTGTTCTTCATGGTTGTATATATTCCAGAATAATATAAAAAGATATCGGGAAATAATAGGTTTAAGCAAGTTTTCCATCAAAAAACGCATCTAAAGCTTCCTAAAGTTTCCTAAAGTATTCGGTAAAGTGTTTCTGAAAGCATGTTTAAAAGGAAAAGTGATTTTGAAAACTCAAGCAAAATCAAATGGAGGTCACAAAAATGACATCAATCAAACAAAAATTAAGTGTCCTGCTGGTGTTATCGCTCTTTTTATTGAGCGTTATCCCGGCCGGATTAGCAGATGAAGGAAAAAATGTGGCAGATGTTGAAGTAGATGCAGAAGTTGATGTAGATAGCGATGCAGCTGATGCAGAAGTAAAGACGGAATCAAAGACTGAAGTGGAAACTGAAGACAATGATTCTGAAGTAAAAGAAAAAACAGAAATTAAGACCGAAATGAAAGAAGGTCGCCTCAAGAGTGCAAAGTTAGTGAAGAGAGAAGTAAAAGAACTCAAGAGAGACCTGCATAAAGCGCGGGAAAAACTGGAAGAAGCTAAAGAACACTTCCGGGAAGCTAAAGAAGAACAGCATGAACAACGAGAAAAAGTGCTGGACTTGGATAAAAAAGTAAAAGAATGTAAATCTGAGCGAAAGAACTGTGAAGAGCTGAAGCTTGAATTACGCACCGGAGTTAAGAATCATCTTCTCAAGTCCGTGCAAGTAGTCCAGCGCTCTTTAGACAAACTAAGTAAAACCGTAGAAAAAATGGAAGATCTTTCTGATGAAGAGAAAGACGCTGCCTTAAGCTTGGTAAGTGATCTGCAGGCTCAATTGGAAGCTCAGAAAACCAAGATCGAAGGTTTTACCAACGAGACTACCCAGGAAGAAATCCGGGCAACGATCAAGGACTTGAAAGAATTAAATCAAAAAGCAAACAAGCTGCAGCGAAGATTAGTAGGCTTGATGGTCAATGCCAAGCTGCATGTTTTGGTAGAAAAGCATGAAGAACTTCACGCTGGAATGCAGGCGCGCATCGATGCGTTAGCTGCAAAAGGAGTAGATGTTTCTGAATTAGAAGCAATCCTGGCTGATTTTGATGCCAAGACGGAAACGCTGAAACAGGATTACGAAGCAGCTAAGCAGCAATGGATAAACTCCAAAGATACTGCTAACTTTGATCAGTTCAACCGGGCTTTACGAGATGCTCAGCACCAAGTGCGCGAAGATCTTCAGGAAACCAAACACTTGCTGCGCCAGTTTGTAGCTAAGTATCATGAATTGGCTAAAGATTTGCAAGAGAATGAGACTGAAGAAAATGAAACTGCAGAAGAATCTGAGCAGGAAAACAACGCTAGTGTTGAAATCAATGCCAGCGCTGAAGCAACTGCATAGGTAACGCAAGATGAAAATACTACGAATTTCATTGTTGCTGCTGCTTGCAGTGGTAGTGGTAAGCGGCTGTAAAGCTGCTCAGCAAACCGCCCCGGCATCCGAACAGACTGTCCCCTCAGAGCAAGTAGTGGACAGCGGATTGCAGGAGCTGAACGAGATCGATACTCTAACTGAAGAAACCGATCTGGGATTGGACGAGTTAGAGAAGATGGATCTGAAGTAAAGAATTTTATTTTTTTATTTATTTTATTTCTTTGTCTTTTTTAAAATTATTTTAAAGACTCAAGCACCGGTTTTATACTTATCCTTAAGTTTTTTCATGGCATCTTTTGCATCTTTCTTGAAGAAGTATTTTGGCAAGTCCGATTGAGCTAAATCTGACAAGGTTAACTCTCCTTTAGCTTTATAGGCATCAAGAAGACCTACGACGTTGGTTACATCATCAATGTTACCTGCTTCAAAATGCTTACCAACTCCAACGTATTTTAAGATATCATCTATATGTTTTTTTTCTAAGTGAGCATGACGTAAAGGTTTGAGACCTTTTTCTTGCTGCTTCATTAAGTCATCTCTTATCTTTTCATGTGCTTTCTGAGTATATCCACTCTTTGCTTCCCGAACAATCTCGGTCAATCTAGACCTGGTAATCCCAACGTATTTTTGTAAGAATATATCCTCTTCCAGAGATCCCTTGGCGGGTGCTTTAAGACCAGTTCCCTTTAATTCACTTAACTTTTCTATCGCACTACTCTTATAATGATCAATCATCTTGTCAATCATACTATCCTGAACAGCGGTATCTTCAAGTTTGTCATGATCCGGACGACCAGTAGCCTTATCTTTTATAGCTTCAAGACCTTTAGAATAAGCTAGAGAATGAATGTCTTGAGTAGTTTCTAATAATTGTTGTATCTTTTTATCCCGATCAAAAAATTCTTTAATATGTTTTGGTACCTTTTTTTTATCATCCATCAGAGCTTATAGATTAAAGTAGATTATTTAAAGATTTCTATGGGCTAAATTATTGCTTTAAAGGGTCTCTGAGCAAAAGGACGTACTTTCCATCTGGAACAGGCAAATACTTATTTGCAGCTTCTTGGACTTGTTCTGGAGTAACATTCTCAAGTTCCCTAAAGTATTGTTCTGGACTAAATCCGCGGTCTAATTTTGCTTCAATGATACCCACATGGCCACTATTGGATTCAAAGGTCTTTGCTAGATGGTATTTTGTTTTTCCAGTCATGATTTTCAAATTTTCTATCGGTATATTATCATCTTGGAAGCTTCTCATGCTTTCAAAAATTCCGCGGAATGCTTCTTCTTTTCGTGAGGCATCTATCTTTCCCCAGATAGTTATTAATCCTTTATTATCAAGATAATCATAATCGCCGCCGATATCGTAAGCTATGCCCATCCTTCTGCTTAGTTTATTAAAAAGATAAGAACTTGCTGATTTACATAAAAAATTGGCCAGCATAATCATAGCATAATAATCCTCATCACCCTCGGTGCATACGGGAAAGGTCAAATAAATTACTGCAGTACTAGCTTGGGGATTTTCTCGGTTCAATAATTCCGGAGCTGAACTGTGGAGGAAGCAATTTTCTTCCAGTGCTCTATTTCTAGGAAAAATATATTTTTGATTTTTTCCCCTAGGAATTTTTCCTAATTTCTCTGTAACTAGTTCTTCGATATTCTCGGGCAATCCACCAGCTAAAATCAAATCCATATTCGCGGCATGATATCCTCGTTCGTGAATTCTTTGCAAATCATCTGGGGTCGCTTTAGTTACAATATCTTCTTTTCCAAAAACCTGATAGACGTGAGGAGAATCCTTTCCAAACACTTCAATTACAAGAGCCTTTTTATCTATAAAATCCGGTGCGCTTTTTATGTCAGCAATTTCTCGCAAAATACGTTGTCGTTCCTCATCAACTTTTATTTTATCAAAGCGAGGATAAGTTACAGCATCAGCAATTAAATCAAGATATGTTTCCACATCTTCTGATAACATATCTACCGGGTAGGTTGTTTGTGATTGGCTGGTAAAAGCGTTCATATAACCAAAATTAGCCATAGTTTCTCGTATTTCGTGGGGAGAATATTTCCGAGAGCCGGCGTTAACAATAGTATGTTCCAAAAAATGAGCTAAACCCTCTTCGCCTGGCTGTTCATGTAAAGCACCTTGAAATACGCGTAATCTTCCTGAAACAGTCTGAGTAGGAGTATTTTGCAGAGCTACAAATAGGCCGTTGTCCAAAGTAAATTCTCGATAATTCTGATCGTCTCTTTTCATGAGTTTTTTAATATTCAGGGGGTTTATAAAGTTTACTTCTTAAAAGTAACAAATAACTTGAGTTTTACCTGCCTGACTAAAACGTCTCACTTAGGAAAGAAATAAATATAAGCTTTTAAAATATAAATCAAAAACAGTGTCGTTATAGTCTCAGGAGGAACTCAATATGTCTAAAAAAGCAAAGCAACCTAAGGAAATAAAAGCAGTAGAACAAGGCTTACCAACTCCCGCGAACATGCCTTCCCTCCCTCCGGAAATGGAGAAAAAGTTAAAGGCCATTAAAGAAAAGTTAGACAAGTTCAAAGAGAAAGTTCTGGAAAAATTTGGAGATTATATTGTCGGAATAACCCTCTTGCCTCCTGAGAAAGCGCAAAAAGAAGGGGAGCAAGCTCCGCCTGCGGAAGGGGAAGCAAAAGACGAGAAGAAAGTTGACGAAAATAAAATCAATGTCATGGTAGTAGTAGATGATACTACTTCTCAAAAGATGACTAAGGAGGAGTTATTTAACAAATTCTCTTCTGCAGTGAAGCAAATTGGCGAAGAAGTGGATAAAGATATTACTCCGCAATGCGCTCTCTTAACTGATATCTGGCAAAATTGTTATGATGCCAAGTACGACTTAAATCGCCTTATTTCCATGAGTGCGCCGCTGCATGACGCCGGAATGCTAGCAGCCATCAAAATTGCCGAAATTCATAAGAGCATGGTCATCAAGAAGTTTGAGAAATACATTCTCAGCTATGTCTTAGCCGGTTCATTGACGCAAGGAAAAGCTACTCCTACTTCCGATATCGACGTCTGGATTGTGATTGATGATACTGATGTCAAGAAGATGAGCAGGATCGAATTGAAAGACAAATTACGCGCGATCATCATTGGCATGGGTGCTGAAGCCGGCGAGATGACCGGCATCAAAAATAAATTGAATATCCAAGTGTATATCCTGACTGATTTCTGGGAATCACTGAAAGAAGCGAATCCTATCATTTTTACATTGCTGCGGGATGGAGTTCCTTTTTACGACCGGGGAATTTTCATGCCTTGGAAGCAGCTGCTGAGAATGGGACGGATTAAGCCGAGCAGAGAAGCGATCGACTTATTCATGAGCACCGGAGAGCAGAGCATCAGCCGAGTTAAAGGACGATTGAAAGAAATGGGCATGGAAGATACTTACTATGCTATCTTAACCCCATCACAGGCCGCGATCATGTTGTACGGTTTACCTCCACCCACACCACGAGAAACACCTGACGTGCTGGAAGAAATTTTTGTCAAGAAAGAAAAAATGCTAGAGCCGGAGTATGTCAAGATCCTGCGCACCAATGTTGATATCCGCAAAAAGATTGAACATGGCGACAAGAAAGAATTGAGCGGAACAGAATTAGACAAGCTCATCACCGATGCGGAAAAGTTCCTGAAACGAATTAAAGAATTATTTACCGAGATCGAAGCTAAGCATGATGAACGAAGCATTACCATGCTTTACGATGAAGTCATGACCATCATCAGAGATGTTCTGAAATTAGAAGGAATTGAAAAAGCGCAAGATACGCAACTGATTAAATTATTTGAAGATGAGTTAGTAAGCACCGGAAAAGTACCGGCAAGATTTTTGCGCGACCTGAATGAAATCATCGAAGCTAAACAGAAGCATGACCAGAAGAAGCTAACTAAGACCGACATTGAAAAAGCACGTAAAGGAAGCTCAGGCTTGTTTAAGTTTTTGCTGGAATACATGCAACGCAAGCGCGGGCAGGAATTGGAACGCGCCCGGATCAGAGTCAAGCATGGCGAGAAGTTCGGCGAAATATTGCTGCTGGACACCATTGCTTTTGTGATTCACGACCTGGATGCAAAAGAACAGCAGATCGAGAAAGCAGCTATTAGGCCGGACGGAAGTTTAGGTCCTCTAGACAAAAGCAGCATGGAAGAGCTGGAAAAAGAATTGGCGAAAGCAAAATTTCCTAAGCGCGTCTTCATCAAAGAACCTTTGTTCGAAAATCTTAAGGAAATCTTTGGTCCTGAAGTAGAAGTATTGCTGCAGTATTAAGTAAAGCCTATTAACTATTTTTTTATTTATTTTCCAAATATGGACTTAGACAAAAGAGAGCTTAAAAAATTTGAAAGAGAACTTGGCCTTTATTCTGTAGCCGGCGCAATCTGTTCTTATGGAGATGTGATTGATTTTGTCGAAGATTCTAAATCAGGCATAATCATAGCAGATACTTGTGGGCATCTGGAAGAAGTGGGAAAAGAGATGGCTGCTTTTCTAAAAAAAGAGATTGATGAGGGCTGGGGTGTTGCAGGAGATGCTGCTGATAATCTTGAAGAACTAGGCAGAAAATTAGCCGCCTTACGTGATCCAGTTATACCTTATTTGAAGAGTGACGAATGGTTCGATATGATCTCTGCCCTCTATGTGCAATTCGATAAAGAGAAGATCTCCTTATCCATGGGTGGAGGATTAGGGGAAACTATAGCCCTGAGAAATGATGGAAGGTTGGAGAGGATCCTGATGAAAGGAGGCACTATTGATCTTAAATATCTAGAAGGGCATGATCCAACCTATTTTACAACATTAGCAAAGGATGAAGTGATGTTGCTGCAGACGGACGGTTTGGCAGGAAATATCAACAAGAGTATTTACCTTTTGTTCCCTGAGCCTAAAAGAAGAGAAATAAACTATGAAGCGTTTATTGATTATACCAGAGAATGCTTGGTTAACACCATTAAAGAAAACGCTCATGAACCGGTTGAGACAATAAGAGATATGATAATAAAGAGATTTTCACCTTATTTTTTGCCACAAAGTTCTAGAGATGACGATGTGACATTTGCGGTGATTAAGAGGAAATAATTATTTCTTAATCACATACAAAATCTCATTGGGAAATTCTAGAATAGTGTATTCCCATCCTAAGCGTTTGCACAACCATTCCATCCAGCTTCTCCGGGGAGCAGTCATTTCCTTGCCGCTCATGGTTTTGGTGGCGAAACTTACCACTATAAATTTTGCCGGAATCCGTTTGAGCAGCTCTTCGGTTTTTTTATGTCCTTTTCCCTGATCAATGACGTCGGTCATTTTCAAAAGCAAACAAAGATCTACCTTGGGAAAGTCAGCAGTTTTTATATCTGCAACCAGCGCTTTTCCGGTAAGGGAAGAATTTTCTTGATGGAGTAAGTGAAAATAGTGATTGACGGAAGCAATTTCTTCTGCATTAATATCATAAGCATAATATAAGCATTTTTCTAAGTTCATGTAAG
>Ga0209542_10006235_pt1 | contig 23285 bp, 30 predicted proteins | sample RifCSPhighO2_01_FD_184028 | JGI IMG/M metagenome (GOLD analysis project Ga0209542, IMG submission 184028) | Soil microbial communities from Rifle, Colorado - Rifle CSP2_plank highO2_0.1 (SPAdes) (version 2) | ecosystem: Environmental > Terrestrial > Deep subsurface > Rock core/Sediment ... | reverse complement strand
TTTTCCAAGGCTGACTTCGCCGGAATTGTAAAGTTCTATGGCGGCAGCAACTTTCAAATGGGGCTTATGCTCAAAAAGAGTTCTTAGGGCGTCTTTTGCAACATCTGATTTGCTTGAATAGACTCCAGCTTTGACTAATGCGGAGATCTCATCACTTATTATTTCCGGCAAACTAAACGTTTCTGCTTGTGCCATTTTATCACCTTATATTATTTAATAATATCTGTTCATATCTATTAATATATAAATCTTTCGGATTTTTAATCAAATTTTGCCATAAACCATTTGTATAACAATCGTATACACAATGTTTGTCGTCGCAAAGCCTGTATAATCTGATTTTACCCCCACAAAGTTTTTATAGAAGCTTCACCATTTACTTTCCTGAGAAGAAGTCAACCCGTAGAACCAGACAATACGTGGGAGAAGACTGACTTGGCTGAGACTTTGAGGAAAGAAGCCGGATTGCAGTAATTCCTTTTTATATTACGTCACATTTTAAGCAAAAACACAAGATTTATATATTTGTGACGTAAATATCTTTCTATGGTTAATTTAAGGATAAAGGAGGTAAATCATAAGAAATATTATTATCTTGAACATACTATCAGGAATGGCAATAAATTTGCCAATAAAAGAAAGTATCTCGGCTCAGAAATTCCAAAAGATATAGAAATTATCAAAGAAAAATTTATGCACGAAATATTTCTGGAAAAATTCAAAAAAGCTCTTGATACAATAAAAAGAAAATTTAGAGAGGATTTTGCCTCTTACCCGCCTTCTGCAAAGGAAAAGTACATTGAATCTTTTATGATTAAGTTCACTTATAATACCAACAGAATTGAGGGAAGCACGCTATCACTAAAAGAAACTGCTGATTTATTGCAGCAGCACATTACTCCAAAAAATAAGCCAATTGGTGATGTAAAAGAGACCGAAGCCCATAAAAAAGTCTTTTACCAAATGCTCGGGCATAGGAAAGAGCTGAATCTTGGAACTGTCCTTTACTGGCACAAGCTGCTTTTACAGGATACAAAACCCGACATAGCCTGGGTAATCAGGCAGCATCAAGTGGCAATTGCCAGAAGCAAAGCAGAGCTTCCAATTCCTGCAGAGCTTGATGTATTGTTGCATGAATTTTTTATTTGGTATAATAAAAATAAGGATAAGCTCAATCCGGTAGTTCTCGCTGCATTAGTCCACTTAAAATTTGTAACAATTCATCCGTTCAGCGATGGAAATGGAAGAATTTCAAGATTAATGATGAATTTTGTTTTAAATAAATATGGGCATCCAATGCTAAGCATAGAGTATACTAATCGAAACAGCTATTACAATGCCCTGGAAAGAAGCCAGACTAAAAACAAGGAATATATTTTTGTCCAGTACCTGATTAAAAGATATATAAAGTTTTACAGAAAATATTGTTAAATATTAAAATTGTAAACCCGCAAAACGTGGGAGAGAATTGACATCGCTGAGACACTTAGGAAGGAAGCTGGATTGTAAAATCTTAAGCAAAGGTTTTTATTGAATGTTTCTTTTCTCGTATTCTAAAACTATGACAATTGCAAAAAAAACAGGCCTCGTTGCACTTTTGACAGCTATAGGGGTGTTCTCTTTTCCCCAATCAACGAATGGAGTAGGGCAGTTTTCCAGTGACTTGGTTGAACAATCTCAGCCTAGGATAACTACTAAATCAACAATTGATTATATTGTTAGCAAGATTAAAGAATATAACAAAGTAAATAGCAATTTTATCCCGGGTCAAGATTACACTGCAGAAGGCTACAATGACCAACTCGGTTCACGCGTAAATTTCATTTACGTGGAATCTGGAGGAAATGCTGTTTTAAGGACAGTTTTAATTGACAAGCCTTATAGCCGTATCGCACAGGCAATAGTGACTGATGAAAAAACTGAAAATGGAATGGCTTATGTTACTCTTATAGAACATTTAATAAGAGGTCAGCCGAATTCCGAACCAACCACCATGGAGCGTCTCGTAATGGGCGAAAAAGCAGCAGAAATTGAATTGTCTCGTTTTCACCCAGTATACTCAAAATTAAATGAATTAAAAAAAATTTATAGCGGTGCTTTGCGATTTACGAAATTTTCTTTGCCGCCAAATTAGAATAATTAAACCCTCGGCTCCTGCTGAGTCCTGCAGTGTATTGTTCCGCCGCCAAAAACTAATTTTCTGCAGTTAATTCCAATTATTTTTCTGGAAAGGAAACATTTTCCGAGTATCTCCAAAGCTTGCTTGTCATTCTTGTGCTCAAATATCGGAACAAGAACACAATCATTTGCTATCAGAAAATTCGCATAGGTTGCAGGCAATATCTTTCCTTCATGCTCATAATAAGGCATCGGGAGCTCAATAATCTTAAATCTTCCATCTTTTTTTAATATTTCAAAGTTTTCATTTAGAGCTTTATGATTAGGGTCGTCCGGCGGAGCCTTTGAGCATAAAATTGTCTTTTCATCGACAAATCTTGCAATGTCATCTATATGTCCGTCAGTGTCATCATTTTCTATGCCTTCTTTTAGCCACAAAATTTCATCAACACCCAAAAATTCCTTAAGATAAGCTTCAATCTCTTTTCTTGAAAGGGAAGGATTTCTGTTTTTATTTAGCAGGCATTGCTCTGATGTCATGCAGATTCCTTTTCCATTAACATCTATTGAGCCGCCTTCAAGAACAATTCCGGGCCTAAAACTTTTTAATTTCAAAAACTTGCTCAGCTTTTCAGGAATTACTTTATCCTGCAGCAAATCATCATACTTATTACCCCAGGCATTGAATTCCCAGTGAACATAAGCTTTTTCTTTTGTTTTTTCATTGATAATAAAAATAGGGCCGCAATCCCGCATCCACGCATCAACATTTGGAACCCTGTAAAAAACAACCTGATTTAAGTCAACTTTCGCATTTTTTAATTTTTCTTGTGCTCCTTTCTCTTCTTTTTCATCATTTACAAGCAGTTTTACTTTTTCTCCCGTGTGCATGCCTTTTATTATTTCAACATAAGTATCTTCTATTTCAGAAGGATTTTCCCACGTATTTTTATCATGAGGCCATGCAAGCCATGTTGCTTCATGTCGTTCCCATTCAGCAGGCATCCTGAAGCCGAGTGATTTTGGAGTTTGTGTCATAAGAAAGGGTAAAATTAAGTTGTTAATAAAATTATTTGTTATTCCGGGGAAAAGTATATAAGATTTGCCAATTGCACCTTGAATAATGAAAAACGCAGCCATCAAAAACAATGCAATAAATTCCTACCTTTCAAGTGTTTTTGTCTATTCAATAGCTGTTTTTATGTTTAGAAACTTAAAATATTACAAGACAACCATTAATCCATCTGCTCAATTCACCTTGCTGGGTTTGTTAATTGTTTATTTACTATTAGCGCCCATTTTCTACTTTTGGCTGAAGAGAGAAGTGCCATTAAGCAAGCCTTACTTGTTTTTGGCATGCCTGAAAAAATTTATTGTAAACTCAATCACTTCAAAAAAGGAAGCTATAAGAAGAGATGAAAAAGTTGCTTTTCTCTTTATCATGGTAAAATTATTTTTCCTGCCAACCATGATTAGCTTTTTCTTCGATAATCTTAACTCAATAATAAGCATACTGAAGAATTTTAATTTATATTCACTCATTATTACTTCGATATTCCTGCTTGATACGTTAATATTTTCAATAGGATATGCTTTCGAGGGAAAAATACTGAAGAATATAGTTAAGTCTGTTGAGCCTACTTTATTTGGGTGGGCTGTTGCATTGGTTTGCTATCCGCCCTTTAATTCTTATGCCGGCAGATTCGTGCCATGGGGAGCCAATGACCATGTATTCTTCTGGAGCGCCAAATTAACAATTGCGTTTAGAATTTTAATTGTGCTGCTGCTTATCATTTATCTTTGGGCTTCTTTTGCATTAGGCACAAAAGCTTCTAACTTAACTAACAGGGGAATAGTAACCAAATTCCCTTACAGCATTGTGAGGCATCCTGCCTACCTGGCCAAAAATCTTACCTGGTGGATTGCCATATTGCCTTTTAGTTGCATGAAATTTGCATTGGGCATGTTTTTTTGGAGCACTATCTATTATTTTAGGGCAATAACCGAAGAGAAACATTTAAGCCATGACCCAAAATATCTTAGTTATTGCAGAAAAGTCGGGTATAAGTTTATACCGTATGTGATATAAATTCTATATCTCCGTCAAATCCCTATAACTCATCGGCCTTCTGTTTTTCAAAAATCCCCAGCCTTCCTGCGAGCTTGCGACTTTGCTTAAATCAATTTCAGCAACTAAAACTTCTTCTTTCTTGCCGCTTGCCCTTGCTACAACTTCCCCAAAAGGATCTGCAACAAAACTTCCGCCCCAGAAATCAATATCATCTTCTTTTCCAACACGATTGACGGCAGCAACATAAATTCCGTTCATTGAAGCATGGCCGCACATTGCATTTTCCCATCTTTGCGCTGAGAACGGCTCGAGTTTCTTCATTTCTTTTGTCCAGCCAATTGCTGTCGGGTAAAAAATAATCTGAGCGCCTTTCAGAGCATTGATTCTTGCTGCTTCTGGAAACCATTGATCATAGCATATCAAAGGGGCAATTTTTATTCCGTGCAAATCAGCCTGCACATATCCAGCATTACCGGACGAAAAATAAAACTGCTCATAGTATTTTGGATCGTGGGGAATGTGAATCTTGCGGTACTTTGCCCTTAGTTTGCCGTTCTTATCAAAAATTAAGGCAGTATTGTAGTATTTTCCGTCTTCCCCTTTCTCGAAAAGTGAGCCGCCGACAAGAGCAACCTTGTTTTGCTTCGCTGTTTGGGAAAGAAAATGAGATATTTTTCCCGGAATGACTTCAGCGAGCTCAAAAAGTTCCTTTTTTTCGCTCTGACAGAAATATTTCATTGCAAACAATTCCTGCAAACAGATAATTGAAGCGCCCCTCTTTGCCGCCTGAGCCGCAAATTTAGCCGTATTATCCAAATTTTTATCCAAATCTTTGCCCACTTTTGCCTGCACAAGCCCGATTTTGAGTTTTTGATTTGGCATTTAGGGTTTAAAATTTTTATTATTTTATTTTTTAGCTTTTTAATTTCAATCAGGGGAACATTGCTTGTTGCTCTCAACCGAATACTTATAGTTTCCACACCCTATCGATGATTTTCTTTTATTGATTACAATTTTGGTTAAATTCTTTAGTGCGGGGGGCTAACTTAATGCGCATCGAGTGCAACTTTGAGTTCCCTCCCGGGGGATGTTAGTTCATTTCAGGGTTTTTGAATTAAAATTTTCAGACCACCGTGGATAATAACTCAAACCAAAATAAAACTTTTGAAAGAAATCTAATGTTCTACAAGTATGCCTTGGCTATTTTGATGCTTGTGTTCCTTCGACGGGAAGTCAAGACCCCTCTTCTGGATTCTGATTTCGTGCTTTTTGGCGTCGAAAGCTCCAAGGAGGTACTTAATGGCTTTCTCAGTCTCAAACTCCCTGCATGAGAAGATGTCCATGAACACATAATCCTGATCCGGGAAAGTGTGTATGCTGATGTGGCTTTCGGCAATCATGACAAAACCCGACATTCCTGGAGTGCCGTCTGCAAATTTATCCAGCCACTTCGCCACATATGGCAAAGTCATCTTAGTCATGCCTATTTTAGCCGGCAAGTTGTTCAGAACATCATACACCAACGAATAAGATCCTAATTTCCTCTTATCGCACCTTGATGCGTCAATCGTTACGTGCAAACCAAATTCGCTCATTTTTGTTTTTCTCTGTAAAAACTTTGATTTTATTTTTTAAAATATTATAAAACTAGTATTTAAATCTTTTTATTTTTTTGTTTTTTCGACGATGATTCTTTGAAAAAAATATCTGTTTTTCGCTGTTTTTTGGCGCAAAATTTTCGCTGCAAAAAGTTCTCGACGAGAAAATTTTTTCGTGTTTTTTAAAATTTTTTTGGAAAAAAAATATTTTTTCGCTTAAAAAATAATTTTTATGGATTTTTGAAAATTTTTTGTGATTTTATTTAAAAATAAGCTAAAGTTGGGCATGTGTCTGCAAGATTTTTTCAGTGGTGGCCATTTTTTGACTGTTTTTCAGAATTCTTTTCCCGGGACTCCCTGAGCTTTGCCAAGTCAAGCTCACAGAAATAGCAGTAAATCTCGTCGGGTGTCAAGCTTCTGCCGCACTGTGGGCATTTTTCAGAGTGGTGGTGTTCCATTTTACGCTGCAAGTTTCATAAAATTATTTGCCAGCATCAGCAAAACCGATGCTCCGACAATCAATCCATAAACCAATTTGTTCCATCTCAGGATTTTGGAACCGTCAAACATGCCAAATGGAATCATGTTGAACAAAGCAAGCCATGAATTTATTACAAAGCCATAAAATGACACTTCCTTAAATAGTTTTGGCAGCGCAAGAAAGCTCAATCCCAGGAAAATTAATGATAGGGCAATGTTTACCAACGGCCCGGCAGCAGAAATCTTGCCGTTTCTTGAGTTGCTCACCCTGCCGGAAATCATTACAGCGCCCGGAGCCGCGAAAACAAAACCAAAAAATGACATTCCGATTGCAAGCAGCAGCATTTTGTCAAACGACCTGAATTCGGCAAAACAGCCGTATTTCTGTGCCACAATCTTGTGGCCCAACTCGTGAAAAAGAAATCCTATGCCGACAGTCAGCGAAGCTATGACGAATTTGGAATAAAAATCTGAGATTGACGTGCTAAGGATGATGCCAAAAGCTATCGAGACAGCAACCCAGGCTTTGAGAATGTCCCTAATCTCAACTTCAGAAGTGCTGATGCTGCCTATCCGAATTTGATTAATAGAATGCATTTTACTTAAATATCAACAAAAAGCCTGTGCTTCTCCTTGCCTTCCAGCTCCTGCGAAATTCTTCTCTGCACTGCCTTCTCCGGGTCTGGCAACAGCTTAACCCTGTTCTTTAAGTCCGCAAAGCTATCGAACGGTTTTTCATCTCTCGATTCTAATATCTGCCACATGTGCTTCTTTCCGAGCCCCGGCAAAAGCTCCAGCTGGTGCATTCTCGTGCTTAGCGGCTGGGCTTTATTGAAAAATTCTATAAATTTCTTTTCGTCTTTCGTTATGATGTCCTTTATCACGTATTCAAGCTCTGATTTGGCAGTTGCAGTTAATTTATCCACGCTGATTTTGCCGATTATATGATGTATCTTGTCCCTTTTCCCGTCTCCAATGTAAACATTTTCAAAGGGAGTTAGGTGAATTCCTTTTTTTGGCACCAGCTCAAGAAGTATGAAACGCTCTTTTCCCAAAGCCTGCGCCACCGGAGTCTTCATGTACATCGGCCGTTCATCGTAGGGGTAGCCATTTGGCAGGAAGTCCAGCACTATTGCAATCTCTTCCTTTAATCTTTCCGCTTCCATAATCATAACCTCATTGAACTAACATAAATCTTATAATCATAATGGGATATTTTCGACATATTAAACCTTTTCATTGAAACGGCTTTTTCATCCATTATTTTAAGCAGTTTTGACTTTTCCTTTATTATTTGAAATATTTTTTTGTTAATATTTGCCTTAAGCGGCTTATTTTTCTTTAATTTGCTGAAAATCTTTTTTTCGCTTGAGTAAATATGTTCCAAATATAAAAGCAATGCAAATACTCTTGCAGCCCAATGGGAAAATACCGGGTCCCGAATCAGATTCATTCCTGCCATTTTTGACGGCGGAATCTTTGATTCAAGGTGCTCAAGCGTGATGGTTTCTTTTCTCAATACCATATCCAAGCTTTTAAATTCCGATTTTTCACTCTTATTAATCATTTCTTCTTTTTTTGAATATTCCTGCAGTAATTTCTTGTCAGCAATGACGGCCTGCCCAATCAGCATGTAAGATGAGTATTCAAGCTTCTGCAGCTCGTCTCTTGCAAGGCCGTCCTGTTTTCTTAATGTTGATGGGCTGTCTTTTATTTTTACTCTTGAAAGCTTAAGCTCCTGCAAAAAAGCTGTCTCAAGGTAATAATTTATGTCTCTCAGCTTTGAAATTATTTTTCTTGCTGAATCCAATCTTTTTCCCAATGGTTTTAAATCTTTAATTTGGAATTTTTGCCTATTGATTGAAAATGTTGTTGAAATAATTTTGTGCAGCTCGCCCATCAAAATATTTTTCTTTCTTTCCACGGAAATATCTTTTTGTAAAAGCAAATTGTCAACATTATTTATTTTTGAATAACTTTTGCTGCTGAAATTTCCAGACAATGAATTTATTTCCTTGACCAGCCCGCCATGTAATTCCAGATGATTTTTCTCCATTGCCACCCTCATTTTAATGATAAATAAATTAACAAGTTTATAAAGATTATGCTGGAAAGAAGATTGGAGGAAATTGTGGTATGGATTGATTTATTTTAACGATTAAATTAATTATAAAATTCTCGATGGTTCAAAAATTATTAACTAAATAGTAGTATCATATCAAAAGATTTATAAATGGAAGAGCATATTGGTTTGTTATGTTACCCGTACAAAGTTATTACCAAGTTGCAAGAGAAAATGAAGCTGTATTTAGAAATGTATTAAGAGATTTAAGAGACAACAGGACAAAAAGACCAATGGGTGGTTATATTCCAGAAGACTTGGATGCTGAAGCAACTCTTGATGCGATATTTCAGAAATATTCTGAAGGTCCAAGACATGGAAGGTTTACTATTACTACTTTTGCAAGACCTAAAACAGATGCTGCAACTATTGGCTTTCAAGATATTGCCACATTATTGGGTGGTGGAGCTACACTAGAATATTTAGTTAAGGAAGATAATTCTGTTGAATATCAAAGGCCAACTTGTACAATGATGAGTTAAAAGTTAAATTATTGGAGGCAGCCAGAATATTATTTATTATGAATTGATGATTTATTGTATATTTCTTAATAATTTTTATTAGCCTGTAGAAAAAACGTAATTTTTTTATATTCAATCTTTCAAGAAATCTGTAAGCGTGTCAACAATCTTTTTCATTGAGTCGTTGTTTACTGTGATAGTGTAGCTCTGCAAAATAACTTTCAGCTCATTCATCGTTGTCGGAGCAATGTCAATTATCTTGTGAACGTGCTGCTCTTTTAATCTTGGAATGTTCAACTTCATTATTTTATCAAACATCTCGTCAGTATTTTTCAAGGTCAAAACCTGATGAAGGTATTCCTCTGTCCTGTTGGCCCTGAAATTAAGCTCATTGTCCCTTTTCTTTATTTTCTCCAGCTCTTTCTTAAGCTGGTACATGTTCAAGGGCGTTTCAGAAATAATTTGCATGTCAGACATTTTTAAACCCTCTTCAGATGAACAGGATGAACAATTAACTCTTTTTGTTTTCCCCTGTCATTGATATTAACTATGTAGCATCTCCCTCTCTTGCCGGCTATGATTCCGCCATTGCCCATAAAACGGGGGTGATACATTCCCTTCTGGACGGCGGGCTCAACATGAAGATAAACTTTATCACCTACATTGAAACTCTGAAAGTACCTGGTAATGCTGATTTTTCCCCTTCTTCTTGTTTCCTTTGTGAATTTGTATCTGGTCTTTCTCCTGAGACCACCCATTCTTTGAACCATAGCCCGCTGAAAGAAGAGGTGTTTTAAAAAGCTTTTGGTAATTGAAATACTTGTTATGGCTTATTTGATGGATTAATTATTTTAAAAACATTAAAGGGATACCCTTGAATACATAATTTAAATCAAAAATCATCTATTTTCTTTCACTACTCTTGAGAATAGAAACATTTATATATTTAGGGTCTTACGAGAAAATCATAAGTTAAAAACAATTGAACTAAAGGTGATTTTAATGGGATTTTTCAGCAAAATTAAAGAAAAGTTGGGAAGCGGTTCTGGCGCTGACATGTTTGAGGAATCCGGTCAGGGATATGTGGAGCTTGGAAACGATACCCCCCATGACACAAAATCAAAGTTAATGGTAAGGCCTTTTGTAATCGAAGAGTTCGAAGACATCAAGCCAATTCTTGACGCATTGAGGGAAGGCCACACGCTTGCGCTCGTGAATATCAAGCCCCTCAAGGATAAAGATTTAGTTGAACTGAAAAGAGCGATCAACAAATTGAAAAAGACATGCGATGCAGTGGAAGGCGACATTGCCGGCTTTGGAGAGAACTGGATTGCAGCCGTGCCAAGCTTTGCCTATATATATAGGGGGCCTAAGGCTACTGCCAAAGAAGAAAGCAAGAAGACGGCAGGCATGGAAGAAGTAGCTGAGTACGAGTAAAATATTTTTTTATTTCTTGATTTTTAATTAAATATAATTTTATAAATAGAGGTTTATTTCTATTAATTATGGGGGCAGAACGGTTGGTATTTACTCAGGCAATGGATTTTGCTGAGCTTGGTAATTTATTGCAGCAAGGGTATAATAAAGGCTCAAGGCCTGTTGAGATAGCATTCGAGGATGTTGATTTGCCTGAATTAATTTGCAGAAGCGCTACCTTGCACAGCAATGGCGGTTCCTCTAGATTATGTTTAGGTGGTAAAGTTTTAGACATGTTAGGCGATAGACATTTGCCGATGGGAATTTTAAAGACCAGATACATACGAGAATTTGAAAACAGAAAACCATTTTCAGCTTATTTAGTGTATGTTCCAGTCCGTTAATCAAGCAGCATCTTCTAATCTTTCTTCAAGACCGCTGATTTGTGCCGAATGATTTTCGTCTTGCTCATGGATTATTTGGTGATTTGGAAAAATAAGCAATTTACCTCTTCCCGTATAATCAGCATCTAGTTGTGAGGGTTCTCCATCCTTTAGTGTTTCATTATATTTTCCAACAGTTAATGCAGCGTATTGTGGCCTTTCGCTTGCGTATCCCCTAATATTTACATTCAAGTAATTCGATAATTTTTTAATTCTTCTTTCCAGTCCGAATTTTTTATTTGGATTGTATAATGCCTTTCTTGCAGCATTGGCAACTTTCTCCCCATAAAATGCGCTTAATTTGGTGATTTTAGAAACTGCATCCCTATAAACTTGCCTTAATTTCTGCTGTGACTGATAAATCTTTTCTTCGTATTTTTTTGCCATTGCCCGGTATGTTTTGTATTGGTCATCCTTGCCATTTTTATCTTTAGAAAGCTGGTTTCTTGCAACATCCACCTTTAACAGATTATCACCTGTCCCATTTCTTCTGTTTTCTGCAAGATAAGGCAACGCTTCTCTCGCCAAGCTATATCTTTCCGGAATCTGTGCTGCTGCCATGGCTGAGGCTGCAACTGCCGGACCTCCAATTAATAATCCCTGCGGCCGTGAGCTTGGCTCATATTCTCTTTGAACTTTTTTACTTGAATATTGGGCTCGAAGCAATTCAATTAAATTCTGATAATTTTTTATTCTGCTAAGTGAATCAAATGCAAATTGCGAAGCGCTACCTATTTTAGGATTATTTGTATAGTCCATTAATATTGCAAAAGCACAATTGATTTTAAATCTTCCTGTCACTATCATTAAACAACAACAAAACCTTTTAAAGAACTAACAATAATTATCTTAATTAACAGATTAAATTTTAAAAAAGGGGTTTAAATGAAATTTGATATTCCTAAAAAAGAGCATCCTAACTTTGAGCGCTATTACAAGCAGGATATAGACACTGCCTACAGGTTTGCCGGTGAAATTTATAAGGAGCTCGGAGGATTCATAAGGGCAGTTGTTCTTTTCGGCTCTGCCGCAAGGAAAACAAAAGGGCCTACTGGGGATATAGATCTTTTAGTGGTAATTGACGACCTGATGATGAACATGTCGCCGGAAGTTATGGAGGCATACAGATTAATTGTCCAGCAGTCTATAGTCAAGGTCTCGACAAAATTACACATCACAACGATGCGGTTCACTTCATTCTGGGAATATATGCGAAACGGCGACCCGGTTGCAATTAATCTTTTAAGAGACGGAGTTGCATTAATCGATTCAGGATTTTTTGACCCGATGCAGATGCTTTTGAAAAAAGGAAGAATCAGGCCGACGCAGGAAAGCATCTGGACTTATTACTCGAGAGCTCCCAACACTTTGCATAATTCAAAATGGCATTTGCTTCAGGGAGTGCTTGACTTGTATTGGGCGGTAATTGATTCAGCGCATGCTGCTTTGATGAAAGTCGGGGAAATTCCTCCCACACCGGAGCACGTTGCGGATTTGCTGGAAGAAAAGCTTGTAAGAAAAAAAATGCTTGAGCACAAGTATGTAATTATAATGAGAAATTTCTATAAACTAATGAAAATGGTGACTCACCGTGAGCTTGCTGAAATAAAGGGGGAAGAGTTTGACCATTATTACAAAAGTGCGGAAGATTTTGTAAACAGGATGAGAAAGATTATAGAAAACTCTAGATAATATATGATTTATTATTTACTTCGATAGTTTTCTTAGAGAATTTTGACAATTTTATAATATTTCAAAATTGTCTATAGAGCACGGGAGATAAAAAATTTTAGTTGATTTCCTATTTAATTATTAAAAAGAAGCGCCGCGGCTGGGATTCAGCGAAAATCAAAGATTTTCGAGGTGCTCGAAAACTTATAGTTTTCGACATTCACCCAAGAGGCCTAATCCATCAAAGGATTTGAACCCAGACATCTTTGCAGACTCGAGGTTCTTACGCTCGCGCACTTCCGGATTGTGCGACCGCGGCATGAAAAGTTTTATATAGTTGTAAGCTAATATATCTTTGAAGGGTCTGAATCTTCTGTTCCGCCAGTTTGGGCGGCTTTTGTTTTTTCTTTTAATAATGTGGGGCTTCTTCTTTATAAATCTCAAGTGAAGATGTCCATTGCTACTGGAAAATATATATTACAAAAAATAAACGGAAATATTTTCAGACAATCAAAAAAATTAATTTTTTCCTTATTCTCCGATAATCTTAACCATTACTCTTTTCTTTCGCTGCCCGTCAAGCTCTAAATAGAATATCTGTTCCCACGGCCCCAAATCAAGCTTCCCATTTGTAATTGCAACAACGACTTCCCTTCCCATAACTGTCCTCATTAAGTGCGCGTAGGCATTATCTTCACCTGTCAAATTATGCTTGTAATCTTTCTTTGTGTCAACTAATTTATGCAGCCATTCAATATAATCCGATTTTAATCCAGGTTCTTCGTCGTTGACAAAAACAGAAGCAGTTATGTGCATTGCATTGATTAATACCAATCCTTCTTTAACCACGCTTTTCTTTACAGCTTGTTCAACTTTATTTGTTATATTTACAAACTCAATTCTTTTCGAGGTATTAAATTCTAAATACTCTGTGTGGGATTTCATAAAAAAAGATTATTTTCGGAGTTGAAAAATGTTTTGATTAGTAGCTAAAAAAGCAATCCTTATAAAGAACCTTTCAAATAATTCTATTTATGGAATTAGCAATGCTTGATTTCGCGCTCATCATTCAGCTCTTCGTCCTTCTCAATCCGCTTTCATCTTTTCCGTTTTTAATGGCAGCGCACAGGAAGAAAATGAATGTAAAGAATATTGCGATTTTTTCTGTCCTGACTGCTTTTGTCATTGCGCTGTTAATAACTTTTGTTGGGCCTTTCTTATTTGAGTTTTTTGGAATCACCTTGAGCTCATTTAGGGTTGCAGGAGGAATAGTTCTTCTGCTGCTTGGGCTTGACACAATAAGGCCAAAAGAAAAAGAAATTGTAAATGTAGGCGGGGTCCACAGCTTGATATCAATCATCGCAACCCCGATGTTAACCGGGCCGGCTACAATATCGTTTATCACCATAAAAGCCGTTGAGCTTAGCCAGCTTGCCGTTGCCGCTAATTTAATTCCAGCATTTATTTTAGTCGGAGTTGTCTTCATCAGCTTCGCTTATGCTGTTCCAAAAGTAAATGCTAATCTGATAAATATAAGTTCACGAATTCTGGGATTGTTCTTGACTGCTGTGTCAATAGAAATGATATTTACAGGAGTGAAGGGGCTGTTGGGAATCTAAGCTAAATTCTGAGCAATGATATTCAATAAAAATTTAAAATGCATTAAAATTAATCAAGAACAAGCCCGCATTTCTTGCAGTAGAACTCCTCATTGGCATAATCAATGTCGGTGCTTCCGCAGTCAGAGCAAACCCTATTCAGGTCTTCTCTCTTTATGGTTTCAAGACTCCTCTGATTACCCCCAACATATGCCATAATGAATAAATCTGAGTATTATGGGGTTTTTAAAGCTTTCGGTTAAGAAATTAAATATTCCAGTCAAACCACTACGCTAATGTGCTCATTTTTTTCTATCCTTATTACGTTCTGCACGAAACTTTCTATTTTTGATTCATGGGAAACTATTATCACCTGATTCATATTTAATTGTTCAAGAACATCTCTCACTTTGTCAAGCTGCTCCGTGCTGAATCCGTCGGTCGGCTCGTCAAGGATTATGATGTCTTTCGTTTTTATTCCTACAATTATGTCGTTGATAACTTTATTAAGAGCAAGCCTGTAGGAAAGCGCAACCGAAGTTTTTTCTCCACCGCTCAGATTTTCAACGTATGTTTCGTAACCATTCTGCTCGATAACCGGAGTGAAGTCCTCGTCAACTCTAACATTTATGGTTTCATCTTCCATTAAAATATCAAACCATTTCTTGAACAGCCCATTAAACTGCGAATGAATGTTTACCATCACATGCTTCTCCATTGTCGACATCAAATTCACAAAAAACTCATCAATCCAGTTTATCAATTGGGCAAGGTAACTAAGCTTTTCTTTTGCCTTCTCCTTTTCAGAAATTTCTTTTTCAATAGCCGCTATAAACCTTTTCATAGACTCTATTGCGCTTTCGCACTTGCCCTTTTCTATTTCAAGGAATCTTTCCTGCGGAAGCAGCCCGTCAATTTCTTTCCTTACTGCATTATATTTTTCTTCTGTCTGAGAATATTTTCCTATTTTAGCGCCAAGCTCTATTTTTTTTCCGTTTAGCGCCCCTATCTCCTTCTTTATTTTTTCTTTTAATTCAGATTTTTCGTGCTTTGAAGTTTCTTTTTCCTTCAGATTCTCAAATTTTATTTTTATAATATTGAGATGGCTCTGCCCCTTTACAAGGCTGTCAATATCTTTTTTTAGCTCAATTTTTATTTTCTCAAGCTTTGTCTCCTCATCTTTTATTTTTTTGATTTCTTCCAGGTAATGGCTGCATTTTTCATTTTCTCGTGAATTTATTTCAAGCTTATGTCCTTCGTCAACTTTTTGCTCGCATACCGGGCATAAATCCAGAGAATTTATTTTGCGAACGGTTTCACTGCAATGCTCCATCCTCACCTCCAATTCCCGAGCTTGCCGTACCATATTCCTGTAATCCAAATCTGCCTGGCCAATCTCTTTTTCCTTCTCGTCAATTTTTTTTGATATTGATTTCAAATCTTCCAATCCCTTCCCGTCCAGCTCTTTTTTTAAATCCTCGATTTGATTTTCGAGTTTCTTTATTTCGTCGTTAAGCCTGTTGTTTTGCTCAATCCTTATTTTTAGGTTGGATTCAGTGACGCTTATCCCTTTTCTTGCAGAAGTAAGCTCCTTTATATCATCCTCTAAATTTTCAATAGATTTTTTCTTTTCAGAAATTATTTTACTTAGCTCCACTATTTTCGGATTTAAATCAGCTATTCTGCTGTACAATTCAATTACTTCTTTTTTTCTTTCTTCCAAAGCTTTTTTCTTGTAATCCAAATCAATTACAAATCCTTCAAGATGCCTTTTCTTTTCCCTAAGAGCGCTGATGGTAATTTTTGAATTTTCTTTTATTCTTTTGTACTTGTCAATATTAAAAACTTTCCTTAAAGTGTCCAAACGCGCTTCTTTGTTCTCGTAAAGGATCTGCTTCATCTCTTCCTGCGGAGTATAAACTGTGTACCTGTAAACTAAATCCTTGCTTTTCTTCAGCAGGTCCTTTGGATAGCCGAGCAAATCAAGCGAAATGGCCCTTAGCTCCTCTGATGTTGCATCTTTTTTAATTCCATTTATTATTACATAACCTGCTTCCTGTTTAATGTCATCATTGCTTTTTTTTAATGCCCTCTTAATTATTAAATCTTTATCGTCAATCTGCATATGCAGCTCAACGCTCCCTTCTTTTTTTCCGTGCCTAAGCAAAGTGTAAGCCGGAAGTTCGCTTTTCTTGGCACCGAACAATGCAAATTCAATTGCAAGAAGAATGCTGGACTTTCCGCTCCCAATATCACCGGCTAAAAGCACAGAGCCTGAAGGAAAATTTATTGATTGGCTTTCATAGCTTCTTATATTGTGCAGTTTAATGGATTTTAGGAACATATTGGGGGTAAGAGTTAGAGTTATTTAAAAGTTGTTATAGGAATTATCCTTTGTTACTATTTAAATGATAAATTTAAAAATAGATTACCAATACTTCGATAAATGGGAAAAATTGTATATGGTAATTTTCAAGATAAGAAGAAAGAATCTTCCACTGCCGATAGGAAGCCAAAGTCAAATCTTGAAAAGATTGCGAATTACATAGGTATTCAAAAAGATGCGGCGTATCATCTCTCTGCCCTTTTGCAGGGTGCAACTGCGGGTGCCACTTTTGGAGCTTTAAGCCAAGCTTTAGTCTTTCTTGGCCATGCAGGTATAGAAAAATTTGGTAATGACCCAAATTATTTTGCATTCTCTGCCATTACTGGTGGTTCAATTGGAATGCTTGTAGGTGTCATAACTGCAGATAATAAGTATCAAAACAGGAACCTTGTGGCTTCAGATAATGTGTCAACTTACAGAGTGCATTATAAAAAAATTTTTAGCAAATGAGTTTGTCAAATTTATTCCGCCAATTTCTTCTTCAAACTTTCAATTACGTGAACCGGAGTCGGGTCTATTTTATTCTGCAGTGCCAAATAATAAGAAGCAAAATCTGCATAATATAATGCCGAAAATAGCCTTGAAAGCATTGAGCTTCCTTTTGTATAAACTTCAACCACATCAACTTTCTGGGAAATAATCTCTTTTGTTATGTCCATTCTCTTCTTTATTCTGTCATTGTCAAAATTGTCCCTTAAAAATATTGTAATGAATTTTTCCCTGTTCATTGACTGGTAGCCAACAATTTCATTGTGATTTAACTCAGAGAAATTACCCGCAAAGGCTGCAATCTTGCTGTTCTCATTGAATTGTGTTTTCCATCTGTAAGCGACCGCGCTAAATTGCTCAGAAGCATAAATCAATGGAGTTCGGTTTCCAATCTGCTTTGCCAGCGATTCTCCAAAAGTTTTGAAATCACTTGTATTTGACAAAATATCCAGCATTTCGTTGACGTCGCCGGAATTATCCTTTGCAATTCCTGAATTGACCAGAACTCCAAGGACAGGAAAAAAAAGGTATCCCAATGCAGCTCTCGGCTGTGAACCTTTAGGAATCTTTATGACTTTTTTGGCCGATTCAGCTAATTTTCCGCCGCTTGTGACCGCCACAATCTTTGCTTTTTTCTTTTGCACATCTTCAAATGCAGAAAGGGTTTCTTCAGTATTGCCGGAGTACGAAACAACAAACACTAAAGTGTTTTCATCGACAAAATTTGGCAGTTTGTAATCTCGAACTGTCATTATTGGGATTTTTAAATCGTGAAGATATAATCTTAACAAATCTCCACCCACAGCAGAGCCGCCCATGCCTGCAATAATTATTTTATCAACTTTTCCGGAAACAGCAATTCCTTTCGGCAAAGACAAAGCAGTCCTGCACTGATGAGGGAAATCCTCTATGACCTTAAGCATATTTGAATTGTCGATTGGCATATTAAAAAGAATTAAGTTTCAAATATTAAAATGTTTGGGTATGTAACAGAAGTCAACGCCTAAATAAATATCCAGAAAAACTGGGATCAAATGCCATCACATCGTCTCTTACTTCAAGAATTCTGTCGTCCAAAGTTTGAACAGAGATGCCTCTGTTTAGTTTTTTTGTTACCAAAGCGCGGATTTGTTCCCGATTTACTTTCAATTGTACCTCACCTTGTCTGGGGATTCCATCGAAATTCATGTTTTCTGCAAGTATTTGTGCAGTAGCTTCCAGCTCATTTTGGATTTGTTGATTTTCGCCTGCAGTATTTATCAAAGATGCCCAACTATTATACCTGCCTGCCATCAGCAAATGCATGCCGTAAATACTTTGAATGTATCTGTTATTCATCTCAACTAAGGATTAATAATTTATTTTTAAACCTAATGCCCGAATTGAAACATAAGAAAACAAAAATGTCTGGAATAAGACAGAACTATGATTCATTTTGACTACCTGTTTTTCATTTTTTGCCGAAACTATGCCGTTTAAATCTTCAAATCGTATTATTTATTATAATAATAATTTAAAACTATTTTTTAGGCAGCTCTTTGATAAACAACGCCCGTAACCTCTCCATTTATTGTTACATATCTAGCATAGAAAGTGTAATGTACCGTTTGTGATCCCCCGTGTTCCCAAAAGTACTGGCTAGATAGTATTCCTGAAATATCTTGTTTGACCCTTGTTTCGTTTACGTTTGAACCCGCTCCATTCTTTCTTAATGCAGTGGAAACCTTGCCAATAACTCTTGCCAGTGGAAATGTAATACCATGACTATCCTGCGTGAGCATTTCTTCAAGGGAGACGGCAACTGCTTTTAGACGTTTATCTTTCTGTACCTGAACAGGTATTCTATTGCCTTTGCCATAATTTTTGCCGTACTCACTCAAGCCTTTTTTTATTATATCGTACATTCGGAAACTTCTCTCTTGATAATCAGAAAGCTTCGGGCGCCGCTTTCGCTCATATAATTCGGCTATTCCCAAGCTGCTATTAGCACTTTTCATATTTTTGTAATAGCATATCAGAATTTAAATTTAATTGTTTGAAAAGGGGGTTAATTGCAAAAAGAAAAAAATATGAAACTAAAAATTGCGACGTGGCTTTTTTTCCAATACATTTATAAATTAAATAAATTTCCAAATCATCGAGAAATGTAGGCGTAGCTTGCCTGAATCTCGCAGTACAATTATTAATAGTGGAAGCTCAAAATGGGAATGTACAGATATATCAGGGATGCTTGGAAAAAGCCGAAAGAAGGGCTTGGGCCATTATGGCAGCAGAGACTTATTCTATGGAGAAAGGAGCCTGTTACTGTCAGGATTGAAAGGCCTACAAGGCTGGACAGAGCGCGTTCTTTGGGATACAAAGCAAAGCCCGGCTATGTTATAGTAAGGCAAAGGGTGAATAGGGGCGGAAGATTAAAACCTCAGATTAGGCACCCTAGAAGGCCTAAAGCGATGAGTCGAAGGATTGATTTGACAATGAATTACCAGCAAGTTGCTGAAAATCGTGCAGCAGATAAATTTACTAATTGTGAAGTTCTTAACAGCTATTGGGTAGGGCAGGATGGGCTGCATTTTTGGTATGAAATAATTTTAGTTGACAGGTACAACCCGTCAATAATGTCAGACCCGCGCATAAGCTGGATAATGGACCAGAAAGGGCGTTCAGAAAGAGGTCTTACAAGCGCAGGCAGAAGAGGAAGAGGATTAACAAGAAAAGGAAAAGGCGCAGAAAAAATAAGGCCGAGCTTAAGGGCGCATGACAGGCAGGGAAATTAAGTTTTATTTTTTCTATTAACTTTATTCGATTTTTGTGGGATTTACAGCTTCGTTTGCTTTTCTTCTTTGATTGGTTTTCCTTTATTCCAGCCGGAGTAGTACATTATCGATTTTTCTTTTTTTAAATTAAATATGCGCTTCTTTTTCTTCCCTGATTTTCCATATTCAACTTCCTTTTCCAAAATTTTCAAGAGGCGGGTGTCCATATTGTTAAAGAACGCGAGTTTTATTAATAAATTTTTTGACTGAAAAATTGCAGCGCATGCAAAAATAAAAACAAAAATTTATATACTTATTCTACTAAAAAGTAGTTATGATAGAATTAGAATGCCGCTCGTGCGGATACAAGTTTAAAAGCGGAAAGATGGCTACAAGATGCCCCTACTGCTCTAAAGAAGGTGCTGTTGGATTAATGAAATCAGCACAGGACCTGCTTAATGAGACTTTGGGCGAAACCCAGATAATGGACGAAGAAAGAGAAAAGAGAAAAGTTTAATCCTGGTTTGGTATAAAAAATTAAATTTCTTTTATGATAGTTATATTCGATAAATTTAGAGTTCTGAAACCAGAAATGGCTTTGGCGTTTACTTATTCAATTACATCATCCAAGTCTAGATTCCAAATCACTAACAAATTCTCTGTTTGCAAGATAGTAATCATCTGGATATCTTCCAATAACTCCAAATGGTAAATTGCTACCTATTTTTTGAACTTCAAACCGTATTTCACCATTAACCACTATACCATGATAAGCTCTACCAGTTCCTTGAATAAGAACCCTACCATCTGGACTCGTAACATTGTCATAAATAATAAAATCTGAAGTTGTGCCTCGTGTACCCCTTGGAATATCAATAATTGGAACGCCACTTCTTAAATCATATTGTGCTGGTTCCATTGGTTCTTTGATTGAAGAAACCGCCCCTTTCTCCTGTAAAACAGATAAAACTGGTTGTGACATATTGATTACCTATTAGCTATATATTCTCTACCTGAATTAGTAATTTCATAAAAGTCAACTGGATTTTGAAAAGAAAGTCGAAAGATTGGATGCCAATTATGACTTGTTCTTTGTTTGGAAATTAATCCTTGATCCCTAAGGGCTAGGAAAGTACTAATATCTACACTCTCTGATTCTTGCTTTGGTGAGTCTAATATTATCAATACTCCACCTTGTACAGGGGCATAATCGCAAGTGACTCCACCTGCTAATATTTCAAGTACATGTCTAAACTGTTGCTCATTAGGTGTCATTTTCACATATAAAATAAACCCACTATATAAATCTTCCCATTTTGTAACCATTATTAAGTAACTAAAATATTTCATATCGAACGCCAAAGCCCCTCAATTCTATGTCCCGGTATATCGCTTTACTCTTTTAATTGACGGACTCCAAATTTATTTTTTGCAACTAAATTTTTCCAGAACTTCTTACTGAAAAAGAATTATGATTATCCATAAAACTTTAAATTTAATTTCCCTTATCTAATTTTTCTTTGTTGTCTTCTTTTTTGCCTTTTATTTTTCTGTAAATTCCTGCTATAGGCTTTTTTCCGTACCGAACAAGGAGAACTAAAAGGATGGAAATAAAAAGCAAAGGAGCAAGCCATGGAATCTGTGTAATTGCGCCATCGCTTCCCACCAAACTGGCACTTATTGAAGAAATGCCTGTTGTAATTTTTTTGTAGATTGGCCTGTTATCGTGAATGATTGCATTCTCAGCCAGGATTTTTTGCATCGGACTATTTCCGTCAGCAATATTGCTTAAATCACGTGCGGTTTGATTGATTGCCTCCTGAATTGCATTGATATCTTTCTTAAGAGGCAATATAATCCTGTAAACACCGCCAGGAACTTCTTTCGACAAGTCAATGAAAAGTATTTTTCCCGGCTCAATATTTATTTTCTTTGATATCAGGTATTTTTTAATTTCATTTTGAAGGACAAATGTTAATTCTTCAGTATAAGGCACATTTCCGATATTCTCAATAGACACACTTTCATTTTCATATTTTACTTGCACATCCCTTATTGTTCCTATTGTTAATGAGCCATGCGAGACAAGATTTTTGTAAGTTGCCGTCACTTTATAAACTCCCGGCTGCGCATATTGGCTGAATTCATATTCTAATTTATCATTGCCATTCACGAGCTTTTTGAAAACTTTATCATTCTTGGGGGAAGTCATTTCAAGCTCAAGCGAGTCATTAATCAAATCATCTGCCTGATCATAAATCAAGGGCATAATTGAAGTTTTTGAACCCGGCGCCAAAATATCCGAACTAATTTCGATCATGACATAGCTTGGGACTGCAGTTATTTCAAGCTCGATCGAATTGCTGCCCGCATTTCCCTTTAAATCATAAGAATCAATTTCTATGAAGTGGAGCCCTGACCTTATATTCTTGGGAACAACAATATCAAAATTTAATCTGCCATCGGCAACATCAACAGGATAAACGTTACTATCCAGCGTTATTTTTGTAGGGGCCTTAAGTACATTGTTGCCGTAAGCTTCATTAACAACAGCGGCGACTTGAATTGTGTCTCCGGGCAGCGCCTTTATCTTTGCGTTGACTGGAAGCACTGTGAGAAGGTTTGTGACTCCAAAATAATTTGAGTTCTGCTTTCCCACAACTGTTTCTTCGGTTGTTGCCAAAGTTCCGGCTATCGTGCAGCTGCCGATCATTGACGAAGTTACTGTAAGCTCCGGCACACTAACCGCAGTCCGTGAATTTGACTCAAGCGAAATTGGCGTGATGAAATATTGCAGCTTGTAATTTGAGCATGCAATGTCAAGCTTGAATAATCCTTCAAAATTGCTACTCTCCAAAACAGAAGCGGAAACCTTGATATTGTTCCTAAGATTATAAATCTCCTGGTCTGTTTGTATGGAGATATCCGCAAAGGAAACCGGAATTGACAAAAGGGATATTAAGAATAACAGATAAAATTTTTTCATAAGCCAATTCTCGGATAGCTGGTTTATATAATTTACTATTTAAAAAGATCATTTAATTTTAATTCAATTTATGATTTTTAAAATGTCAAATTTTAGTCGTTAATTGGTAATCACAAATCAGAAATTGCAAAGAAAAGTTTAAATAAAAGAAAGGATATGGACAGAATTGGTGGTTCCTATGTCAGTAAGAAATAAGTTATCAGGTGTTCTTGTGGGTACAGGGTTAGTAGCAGTTTTAGGCGGAGGTGCTGTGCATGCAACGCAGCCTAAAGAAGATTTTAGATTGGAAGATCTGGCATCTCTGCAGGCAGATACTCCAGCTAGAAAAGTAATTGGAACTTTCAACGATGGTTCTGTTGATTTGGGAGTTGTTGAGATGTACTCTAACGGAATGTTCTTAACTCAAACTGTAAGGCTAACAGATGACTACAGCGCAGAAGTCCTTTATTTTGTTAGAGATGGAAAAACTAAAGAAAGTGAATGGAATGTGCGGTGTGATTTGTACAAGAAAGGTACTCCAGCAGCTGTTAACAGCATGGTGGCAGAAGGATCAATAGAAAATGACCTCCTCTGCGGAATAAATTCCGCAGTATCCATTCAAGCTAAACCATGGTGCTTAGCTTGGTTCAAAATGTACAAAGCTGTGTCGCTAAGCTGATTGTATCCGACGGTAACAGCAGTTCCGCCGCGGCT
>Ga0209542_10006234_pt1 | contig 23286 bp, 20 predicted proteins | sample RifCSPhighO2_01_FD_184028 | JGI IMG/M metagenome (GOLD analysis project Ga0209542, IMG submission 184028) | Soil microbial communities from Rifle, Colorado - Rifle CSP2_plank highO2_0.1 (SPAdes) (version 2) | ecosystem: Environmental > Terrestrial > Deep subsurface > Rock core/Sediment ... | reverse complement strand
CGAACCGGCGGTGCGGGCGGTGACGGTGGTGACACAGTTGGGGTCGGTGTTGCCCTTGCTCAGCTCCTCCACGGGCCTGGTGTTTGGCGCGTACCTGCCCAAGCGTGAAACCGTGGAGTTGCGTGAGCAGGAACTGCTGTCGGCCGGCGCTCACGCCCTCAGCGATGATCAAGTCTATGAAACGCTATGTGGGCAGATCCGCGGCCGCGGCTTGCATCACGTGCACGGTTTACTGATGCCTGGTGTCGATGCATTGTCGGCACCGGTGTTCAACGCCGCCGGGCATGTGGTGGCAGTCATTACCATTGTCGGCCCGACCTCGTTGTTTCATGCCGACGAAAACGGCCCGGCGGCGCAGCGCTTGCTGGCGGCGACACGGGCCGTAAGTTGGCGGATGGGCTATGAACCGCCCACGATCACCGGCTAGCCGGATTACATCAAAATCGTTTGCTCGCTGGAGTCAGGCTCGGCGAGCGACTGCTTTATCAGTTCGCTGACGACGGCCAGGTCCACCGTTTTGCCGGTGCACGCAGAGATTACGCCCATGCAGGTATTAACATTGCCGACCTGCTTGGCAATGGCCTTCTGCGCCATTGAAAAACCTAGCTTGCCGATGCGCATCGTGGCCAGCTCAAACATGCAATCGAGGTAACTCGCGAACAACTTCTCGTGATCCCCTTCCATGTACGCCTTCGCCCCCTCAAACACCGCGCTGGTCATCACCACAGCACTCAAGGCGAGTCCGATAGGTGCAAAAGGGAGGCTTAAAACGGTGACTGCCACGATTGCATTATCGTAGATCAGCTTGCTGACAATCTCCCCAAGACTGGTGGTCTTGGCATCCACGTCGTCAACGATCTTAGCCATTGCATCGGTGTAGCAACGGGAGAAATCGCGGACTCGGCTATCGGACTGCAAATGAGGAATGTCCTCGATACTACGCAGCTTCACTTTCTCAAGGTATGCACTGACAACTTTCTGCTGCGTGAACTTGACTCGCTTGCTGTAATAACTGCCAAGTTCTGCCGTTTTCACCGATCTGGCAAACTCGGCCAAGGGTCTGAACGATCGGCAATCCGGCGCATGTGGGGTATACAGCAAATCATCCGCAGCGCCATTGCGCATGAGGCGGAACACATAAATGCCGTCAACCCGGCAGTTTTGAAGATAAAACCTGTAGAGACCCTCGCGTTGAGGAGACTCGGGATCTTCAACATGCGAGATTGGATCAGGTTCCACTTCGCGCGACTGCTCAATGAGCTGTTCAATCTGCTCATATTGCTTGCGTTCAATATGACCACAGAACAGCGCTTCCAACGCTGAACGATGCATTTCATGGCGCCGCAGATCGACGTAGACGTCACGTTTCAAGGCATAGTCCGGGGCATCCTGGTCCAGGTAATCGGCCTTTAACATGGCGAGATACTGCTCACCTGGGCGCAACGTTCTTGACCAGCCTGGCACATATTTGATCAGCAGATCGGAAACAGGTGGATGGCCGGGTGATAGACGAATGGACGGGTAAATTCCGCGGTTATGAGTCGGACCACTTTCTTCGGTAATGTGATGTTCATCGATGATCATCCGGGACAAGGTCATCTCTTTGGAATCATCAAGCCTCACCACAATCAGGTCAGGATCTATGTCGACGGTTTCGCCGTGTTGCGCCAGGACTTCCTCTGCACGCTTCTTGATCAGCTTGCAGGCGAAGTCCTCGTAACTGATCAACGCTGCCTCGCGCCCTGCAAGTTTGGTTAAACCCTTGAGCTCAATGTTCAACCGCGCAAAACATTGTCGCTGGGCGGTGGTGGCCGAGCGATACCCGGCAGGAACGACCGCTTGCATTTCCCCGCGCAACCAATCGACATGCAGCATAACCCCCTGGCGCAATGCACCCTCTGCGCTGTTTGGCCAAGGGCTGCGCTGGATACCACACCACTGGCTCGGCAGGTCCTGGAGACGTCTCATGTACGCGTCCAGGCTGGCGCGTTCACTGGCCAATGTCTGGCGGCTCAAATAACTGCGCCCTTCGGGTTTTGCGGTCCAATCGAACAAATGGAAATTCAACTGCCTGAAGCTCGCGAACTCATACCAGCTCCTGCCACCCGGAGCCTGCGGTGCATACAGCACACAAAGCCCTTCTTCGCCCTGCGGCCCGCAGCAGACAATCATCCCCTCGAAAGCGCCTTTCGCATCACCCAACGAGAGCGCTCCCATGGAACAACGCTCATCACCTTGCGAGGAGATAGCGACGATCTGCAGGCTCTCGTCACTGATATGGCCCTGCAGCTTCGCGCTGAATGAACTCAGACCTATACGACTACTCAACAGAATTTGTTGCGCTTGAAGCACCGCTTCGTCCGTGTACTTCTTTTCGAATTTTTCCGCATGGAATTTGCGCATGCTCGCGCCGACCATCACCTCCAGAATATCGTCTGCGGTCACGCCGGACGGCAGCGCGTCCCCTTCCAGTTTGATCTCCAGCGCAATGGTGGTGGAGCCGTACAAATCGTTGAGCATGAATTCGGGAAGCGTCAAGCGATTGCTCTGCACAACCTTTCGCTCGCCGACGAAGAAAGTGTAGTGAGTGCGGACGAAAATATAGTCCGGGTCCACCACTTCACCGCTGAGTAGTCGAACAACTTCCCGCGCTTGAAACCTGGCGAACGCCTTCAGCGACTTAACTTCTCCAAGCAGTGCATCCAGCGCCTGTTCGCTTTCAGTCAGGGACTGCTCAGCATCAAAGTAGTACTGGCGATCCTCCTCACTTGCACGTTGCAGCCAATCCGGCAGCTGTGGTGTTTTCCTGGAGGGGCGTAAAACTTCTTCTTGAAGCTTGTACGCGGACTCATTGGTTAATCCATTAATTTCCATGCACTGTCCTTTTTGCATAAATTATTATGTTGGTCGTTATTGCGCCCCTATTAACTTGTATAAAAATTAAACTGAGAAACTGAAACTATCGGGGCGATTCCAGACATATAAACACTACAGCCATGGAAGCACACCCCGAAACTTGTGTGCATTCATGAACAAACAAAACGCCTTAGAATTCGTACATCAAGTAACAATACCCAATACTTTCGCCTTGGCCACGGCTTGCGTCCTGCGCTCCACACCCAACTTCCCATTGATACGTCGCGCATGGGTCTTGACCGTGTGCAAGGAAATGAACAACAGATCAGCAATCTGTTGATTGGAGTTGCCCTGCGCCACTAACCGCAGCACCTGTATTTCCCGTTGGCTCAAACGGTTTTGCGGTGCACCCGGCGCCTGGTGATCATCGCCTAACCCGGTCAACCCAATGGCTTGCGGCAGTAGCGGCTGGCGCAACTGCAAATCGCACAAGGCCTGTTGCAGGTTGCACCGTTCAACCAATGCCAATCCTTGCGCCAGCGATTGCCGGGCAGCGTCCGGATCGCCCTTGAGCCAGGCGACTTCAGCCACGGCAAGGTGCAATTGCGCTTGCAGTGCCACCATTCCCCGCTGACTGACCCGTTGCAGTTGGGCTTCAAGCCGCTCCAGAGGCGCTTGTGCCCGCCCCAGGTAAACCTCGGCCAGGACCAGCAGATACTCCAGGCTGTCAACCAGCTCCAGCGTTGCCGGTGGAGCCTGGCGTGCACAAGGCCCGCGATAGTGACGCAGCACCCGTATCAGGGCCTCATGAGCCAGTTCCGATCGCCCTTGTTGCAGCCAGAACTGGATACTGGTGTGCAGCAAGGCACTGCGATACACCGTTTCGGGAATCCGCCGTTGCTGCATCATCCGCTCGGCGTCACGCAGCAGGTCGAAAGCCTGAGCGTAATCCAGGCGATTGGCCGCCAGTTGCGCCAACCCCAGAAAACCATAAAGCGCTCGTTTGTCCTGGCTGCGCAGGCAGATCTGCAGGCCGCTCTCGAAGTATGTGGCAGCCTGTTGCGCCCGGCCCAGACTCAAGTTCAATCGGCCACGACGCAGGGCGATCCGTCCCAACAGGGGTTCGGCATTCGAATGCTGCCGGCTGAGCAGGCTGTGCATGTTGGCGAGCAGGTCATCAGCCCTGCAGGACGCGCCCCGCTGCTCGAGCAATTGGGCGTGATCGAGTTCCAGCAACCCTTCGAATACCAGTGAACCTTGCGCCCGGGCGAGGCACAACGCTTCGCGATTAAGCGCCTGTGCGACGTCGAGTTCGCCCCGCAGCAAGGCCTGTTGCGTCAAGCCGGACAGGCACATCAGCCGAGCAGGCCAGCACTCAAGGTCGAGCTCGCCCAGCGCCTCGAGAAAGTGTGCCCGTGACGCTTCCATGCGCCCCAGCAAATGCAGGAGCCAACCCTGTTGAGCCTGCCAACGGGCGATCAATTGCCTTTGCAGGGTTGCCGACGGCTGTGGCGTGAAGCGTGACAACTGTTCGATGCATTCGGCCGCCTGCTCGAAACGCCCGGCAAACAACAGGGCCGCGGTGATCAGGCCGACCAGTTGCGGCGAGCCGAACAGCAGTTCATCACCGCGTTGCTCGTGCAAACGCAGCAGCAGTACCACGGTCTGTTCTTCGAACAACTGCTCGAAACTGAAATGCTGCAACAGGCTGACCGCAACCTCGAATTCTTGCGCCAGCAAAGCCTGTTCGAACGCGGCCTTCCAGTCCTGTTCAGCGACGAACCACTGACAGGCACGACGATGCCAGAAGCGGGCGGCCGGCCATGGTTCATCGCGCATCAACAGGGCCAGGGGAGCGAAAACCTGCAACCAGTCTGTCGAGTCTTGCCAGGGTTCGATGAAACAGCCCAGCGCCTGCAACACACTCAAGTATTGCGCGCCCTCGCCCGCACCGAACAGGTGATCGCTGAGCCGGGCGTTGAATCGCGGGAACAGTGCCAGCACCCGCCAAGCCTCGGCAAATTCCGGTGTCAGGTTGGCGAAGAGCTCATGCTCGAGGTAGTCGTGCAGGGTGTCCGGTCGACCGCAGAGGGTGTCGTGACGCGTCCAGTCGCATTTTTGCAGCAGCGCGATCCGCACCCCGGCGCACCAGCCACCGCTGTGACGCAAAATCCTCTCGGCACCTTTCGCGGCCTGGGCCGGTTCCAGGTGATGCAACAGCTTTTCGATTTCCCCTTTATTGAACGCCAGCGCAGCGCGATCGCCATCGTACAATTCATCATCGAGCAGTAACCGTGGCCAGTTGCACTGCGGACGCCGCCGCCCACTCAGCCACCAGGTGACCATCGGGCTGCTGCCGGCCAACAACCGGTCGAGCAACAGGTCCAGCTCCGGGTCTGGGACACGGCAATAGTCATCGATAAACAACCAGGTGGCTGTCGGTAATCGAGCCAGATATTCCAACAATTCGGACTCATCCGAGGTTTTCAGTCCCAGCGTTCGCGCCAGGCGCTGGCAAAAGCCACCCACACTGATCGCCTCACCCGCCAAGGGCAGCCAGCGCACCTCACAGGTTGCCGGCGCGCTCAACATGCATTCTGCGAGCAGTGCACTCTTGCCACTGCCGGGCGGTGCACAGAGCAATTTCACCCGCGCCGTCGAGGCCAGCAACGGTTCAACCAGGCGCGCGCGATACAAGTGATGGGGAGACAATCGGGGCAGGAGTCCAGGACGGTCCAGACACGTCGTCATGGCAGTCATAGTGGTGCGCCTTTTTTATTTTTGTGGCGCCACCCTAGTCCTCTGTTGAGCGCTTGTTGAAGAAGTATTCAACACACTGATCAAGCCCTATAAAAAAGGTGACCAAAAGGTCACCTTTTTGTGTAACAGCTGTAGGAAATCTACCTCACACCTGTGCTCCGTAGCGCCGCTGGCGTGTAGTCCCCAGCTTTTGCAGCAATGTTGAATTCGAAACTGCGTTTCTCCTCATTCTTCATCCCCAAGGCTATGTAGCGACCGGCGATCAGGTCGTACAGCGCTTCGACCGTGTAGGCCGGGACCTGATGATCGTAGTAGAACTGCGCGTGCCCTTCTGCCACTCGCCAGAGCTGGCCACGACCGTCGTAGTGGTCAGCCAGGGCAACCTGCCAGGTGTCTTCGTCGATGTACATGTGACGCTTGGCGTACACGTGCCGCTCATTGGGCTTGACCGTGGCGACGACCTCCCAGACCCGATGCAGTTCATAACGGGTGAGGTCCTGATTGATGTGCCCGGCCTTGATCACATCCGTGTACTTGAGGTCGGGCGAGTCAAGTTTGTAGCTGTTGTAGGGTATGTACATCTCTTTCTTGCCGATCAGCTTCCAGTCATAACGATCCGGCGCGCCGGAAAACATGTCGAAGTTGTCGGTGGTGCGCAAACCGTCGGAAGAGGTGCCCACACCGTCGTAGGCCACTTGCGGCGCCCGTCGAACACGGCGCTGACCTGCGTTGTAGATCCAGGCCTTACGGGGTTCCTGGACCTGGTCAAGGGTTTCGTGAACCAGCAGCACGTTGCCCGCCAGACGGGCCGGCGCGGTGACTTCCTGCTTGAAATAGTTGAGGACGTTTTCATCGCTGCCTGGCTTGAGGTCACCCAGCAGCGACGGCACTGCCACTTCGTCCTTGAAGCGGATGACCGTGAAATCGCCATTGGACTGCGGCGTTGCCTGGGTAATGGTGCGACGCAGGTTACCGCCGTGATAACGGGTGATGTGGTTCCAGATCACCTCGACCCCGTTCTTCGGAATCGGAAAGGCGTAGTAGCGATTGCCGGTGAAGTTGGCCAGGCCGTTGCCGTCGTTGGTGGGTGTCACATTCAGTGCGCTGCGTTTGGCCGCTTCATACACTTCCGGTGGCAGCGCTGCCGTGCGATGGCTCGGATAGACCGGGATCCGGTAGGTCTCCGGGTAACGCTTGAACATCGCGACCTGGCCATCGGACAGCTTGTCCTTGTACTGGTCGACCGTGGCTGCGGTGATGATGAACAAGGGCTTTTCGTTGGCGAACGGATCGGCCAAAAAGCCCTTGCTGTCCACTGCGCCCGCATTTTTAGCAATGCCGCCGGTCCACGCTGGAATCGATCCAGCGGCATTGCCGGCCTTCTCGGCGCCCAGCGGTGTGAGGCTGGTACCAAGCTTGTTCGCTTCCTCCACCGATACCGCCGCCATCACGTTGACGGCCAGCAAACTCAAGGCCAGGGCGGAGCCCAATTGCAGAATCATCTTGCGCATCGAATTCATCCTCTTTCAGCCAGGTCAGAAGTTCACGCCAAAGCTCAACGCCACGAAATCGCGGTCTTCAAGCACGTTGTAGTCACCCCCGAAAAAGTCGGTGTAACTGAGGCTTGCGGTATAGGTGTTGCGGTAGTCCGCATCGACGCCGAGGCTGACGGCCTTGGCACCTTCGTTGAACAGCCCGTTGGGGCCGTAGCCGGCGACGTCGTGGGACCACGACAGGTTGGGCCGAAAATTGATCCCGGCGATGACGTTGTTGTAATCGAGGATGGCGCGGGCACGATAACCCCAGGAGGTCGAGGTCACGAAACCATCGGTGTCGCCGCCAAAACCGTATTGCCCGTACACCGAGTCGCGGCCGTAGCGCAACTTGCTGCGCGACTCCAGGCCACCGACGTGAACCACCGCGGCTTCACCAACCAGGGTCAGGCGATCCGCGCCTGCGACCTGATCGACGAAGTGCGTCAGAGTGCTCTGGACCTGGGTCACTTCCTTGCGTCGATAGCCTTTGTTATCGGCCCCAGGCGAGGTCGCAATCGGTGACGCCGCGCCACCGGCGATAGGGTTGAGCATCGCCAGTGTCAGGTCATTGGTGTTGACCTGCACCGGCGCGTTGGGGCGATAGCTGATCTCGCCGGTCCACGCCGTACCAGTGGGCAAGGTGGTGGAAAAACTCGCGCCATACAGGCGAATGTCTTCCGGGTACTCAAGGTAATACTGGCCGCGACCGAGCATCACGCTTTGCGCCAGGCCCGAACCGCTACCGGGAGCGATACGGTTGGCGGTCGCGACAATTGCCGGAATGCTCGCCAGGGTGGACAGGCCAGCCGTGGTGGTACCGACGTTGGGCGTGCGACTGTGATAGTTCATGAAGTACAGACCGTACTCGGTGTCGTCCCCCAGCCAGCGCAACGCCGTGCCCCACTGCCCGGAATCCCGGGCATCGCGGTCTTGGCCGCGAGGAACGACCACCCCTTCGCGGGTAACCTCGAAGCCCTGGCCAAAGGCGGCGGCAATCGGCTGCAATGGCGCAATCGCCGGGCTGGCCACGGTGTAGCCCTTGTTGCAACCATCGGCCACCACGTCGACGCCGAAGAAGGTGCCGCAGTTATCGACGACGGTCTGGTCCCACTCCAGTTGATAGAAGCCTTCCACCGTCAACTTGTCGGTCAGGCCTTGGGAGGCGAACAGCATGTTGACCGGAATCAGGCCCTCCTTGATCTCGGCACCGGGACGGCGAAAAGCGGACACGTCGACCGGGTTGATGCTGTTGATCGAGTTGCCGATGAAGGTGCTTTCGCCCCAACTGACCACCTGCTTACCGGCGCGCACCGTTCCTGGCAAGTCGGCGATGGAGTAGTTGTGATAGACGAAGGCATCGAGGATTTGCCCACCGGACGATTTGGAACCTTCCTTACGATTGTGATCGCTGATCGGCTTGAACGGCCGGTCTTCGTCCTTCAATTCGAAGTCGTACCAGTACTTACCCCGGACGAACACGCCGGTGTCGCCGTATTTAAGTTCGAGGTCGTGAATGCCCTTGAAGATCTTCGAGAAGGTTTCACCCTTCTTGAAATTCTGTCGCCCGTCGTCACCGGTCGACGCCTGCCCGCTGCCACCGTTGACGATACCGACCAGCGCATCATCGGCATCGCGCATGCCCCAGCTCGCACCGACCGACAGCGAAGAGTCGAACGTGCCCTCGATTTCGCCAATGTTGAATGAAAGAGCCTGCGCCTGGGCACAGCACCCCAAGGCCACCGCAGCGGCCAGCGCCTGCGGAGTGAAGATGGCGCGCATTGTTGTTTTTGTCATGCGTCTTCCCCGGTGAGTGACAGAAGGCCACACCCTACTGCCGCACGCCGGGAGCGATAAGCGCACCAAGGAGGTATTCGTGGTGTCGCTCGAAAGGATGACTGGTTGCATGGCACGGGGGATCAGGCGGGGGCATAGATGCACTGGATGTGGCGGCATCAATTGAAAATATGGTCTAGGCTGCTGCCAGGCAGGACTGTTGCGCCAGCGGTAACGGTGCATCTCCCTGATCGCTATTTTTCCCTTGCCGGCAAAGACTTATCCTTGCCCTGCGCTTTGGGGACAACAGCCGCAAAGCGCGAAGCAACGGAAGGTGTTCCCCTCCCGCCGTTCGCGACAGATTTCAGATGATTTGAACGTATCGAGTCATCACCCCGTGTACATCGACGTTGATTTGTAGCTCCTGGATCCAACGTCTTCTTTGGCCGCTGCGTTTGCAGCGGCCTTTTTTATTTTCGGGCTTTTTTCCCCTGTAGGAGCGAGCATGCTCGCGATGAATTCAAAGACGCCGCTGGGTGTCATCGTTGAGGACCATCGCGAGCATGCCCGCTCCTACCGGGATATAAACGATCTCAACGGATCGGCGTTCTTGTTTTCTATGTTTCCCAAGCTTGAGTAAAGAACCTTTTTATGGGTGGCGGTTTTTGCGGTACCGTCCAACCAACTTATAGTTGAAAACACGTCCTACAAAATACTTCCTATAACTGCATAAGAAATTTCTTTTAATGCGCGGGAGTTTCCTGCTTGCGCATCTAATACCGCGAAACCCCTTTCAACTTTATATGTAATAGCTCACAACCACCTCAGACCCGTCCCAAACATTCCTGGCGTAGCATTATTCGGCAGCATCGATTAATCACGCACAAGAAAGAATAACCAATGTCAGAGAAACAAGGACCACCGTTGCCCCTGCCGCCAATTGATATCCGAGGAGAAGATCGCACAGTTTATTTAGAAACAACTCATGTAGGAGCACAACCAAAACCAGGGAAAAACCCTCAAGGTGGTGGTTTTCGAATTCCACCAACACGAGCTGGATGAATGGGCTCTGGCATTACAAACACAGAAGGACTAAGGCGCGAAACCCGGGACAATATTAAAGCTACGGAAAACGCCGTCAAAGCTGCCTATACAGTTAATTCCGCAAATTCAGGAGTAGCAATCGAGGCTGACCTGGCGAACCTGAGAGCCCAATTCCCGGCCGCAGTATCGACAACCGCACAGGCATACCAGCACGAACTGAACATCAGAAACATTTTAACTCAGCAGAAGACGACTCAACTGCACACGCAGACGTCACTCGCCGACTCCTTTTACGGGCTCAGCCCACTCAACTCAACCATTGGTGATTACCTTGCCAGAGCTCAAGCTTTGGATGGGGCAGTAACGCCCTATGGTCCTGCCTATTCAAAATGGGTTGCGTCTTTTAAAGCTGGCTACTCCGCAAAGCTGCTGACAGAGCACATTCAACTTTTGAATAGTCAGCAGGTACACGTACAGAATCTACTTGCCGGTGCGCAAGCTGAAGAACGCCGGGTTGCCGCGGAGCAGCAAGCACAACGCGTCGCTGCCGAACAGTCACGCATCAGGGCAGAAGCTGAAGCACTCGCCCATGCTCAAGAGCAGGTCCGATTAGCAGCATTGGCAGAAGCCGAACGAGTGGCTGCCGAGCAAGCGCGGCTTGCCGCTGAAGCTGCCGCACGCTACATCGCAGCTGAACAGGCTCGTCTGGAAGCCGAGGCCGATGTTCAACGGCAAGCCGAGCAGTTGCGGCTCGAAAATCAACGGAAAGCGGAGGAGCAAGCGCTCCGGGATGCAATGGCGGCTCTTGATGCCGCAAAGGGCAGTCGTCCGTTTCGAGTATCGGGCGCGGCGGCGGCAAGCGGTCCGGTGTTCACCGTTGCAGCAGGAACCCTGGCAGTCGATGCGGTCACCAACCTCGCGATCAGGACTGCTCTGCGATCGGCCGCAGCCACTGCAATCACGGCGTTGGCAGCAGCCGTCGGGACAGCGTCAGGCGTCGTGATAGTTGTTGGCGTCGCAGCGCTTGTTTATTACGCACTGCGGGACAACAAAGAACCGTACGCCTTGAGCCTGCCGCTCTCGGATTTAACGACCTACGACGCCGGCGCACTGAATGCCATCGCCCAGGCCAATGGAGACATCGAACTGCCGGTCGCGATCGGCTCCCGGTCTGTGGATAACACCACAGAGTTTTCCGTCGCTGCCACGAATGGCACCTCGGTGTCGCGCAAAGTACCGGTGCGTTTCGCGACCTACGATCCGGCTCTGAATGTTTACAGGAGCGAGAGCGCAACCGCCCAGTCGCCCGGCATGACATGGACGCCACTTGTCAGCCCGGGCGATGTATCAACAGCTCTTCCTGCGGCACAACCGGACGCTGCCCCCTACACCGGAGCTACCGCAACCGACCTCGAAGGAAGGATCGACGAAAACCCGGAGCTGGATCTCTATAGCTTTGGAGGTTTCATTTACGTATTCCCGGTCGAATCGGGGATTCCGCCGCAGTTTGTGGTGTTCAGGGATCGGCGGAGCGAGCCCGGCGTAACTAGCGGTGCAGGACAGTTAGTATCTGGAAATTGGATGGGGACTGCCTCAATGCCCGAAGGTGCACCGATTCCCGCGCAGATTGCGGATAAACTCCGAGGACGGAGATTTTCGACATTTAACAGTTTCCGCAGCGAATTTTGGAAAGCTGTGAGTAACGATGAGCTATTGAACGGCCAGTTTACAAAACTGAGGCAAATGGACATGAAGCAGGGGCTCGCCCCAGCTGCCTTTCCTCAAGATCAAGTGGGTAAGAGAATCAAGTATGAAGTCCACCATATCATCCCAATCGCGCAAGGCGGCGAAGTCTACGACATGGATAATCTTCAAATAATGACACCTAAATCGCACATCCAAACTCACACAAAGGCAAAAGGAGTGAAAGAATGACTCTTAAGGGCAAACTGGAAGAATACACAGAAGCCGAATACATGGCTCTGGTCGAACGTTTGTTCGAAGGTACTTACGCTTCTGAAGAAGAACACGATGCAATTGTTGAGAACATTGTTACCACCTCAGAGCATCCCGATGGCACAGGAATTTTGTATGACCCTAGAGAGGGCATTGAGGACAGCCCGAAAGGTGTGATAAATGCAATAAAACAGTGGCGACTAGATAACGGAAAAACCGGATTCAAAGCCGGATAACACGCGTAAAAAAGGGGAGCAAGCACTCACACTTGCCCCCTTTTTCAATTTATTACAACGAATACTTCTGCAAATTCCCCATCATCTCCTTCAGCGCCTCAATGTTGTCCTTCGGATGCGCCGCCCCTTCGAAATCACAAATCTGCTGCCAATGCGCCGCCACGTCTTCCGGGGAGAACCCCACCCGCGGATCGAAACCGGCGCCGAGGCTGCGTTCCCAGCGCACCTTGCCCATCCAGCCGCCGCCCACTTCGAACAGCCCGGAGGTTTCCTGGCAGTTTTCGCTGGCCAGGTACACCACCAGCGGGCTGACGAGTTCCGGTTTGAGTTGTTCGAACACTTGCGGCGGGATCAGGCCTTCGGTCATGCGGGTGCCGCCGGTGGGAGCGATAGCGTTGACCAGGATGTTGTTCTTGCGACCTTCGATGGCCAGGGTACGGGTCAGGCCGTAGAGGCCGAGTTTGGCCATGCCGTAGTTGGACTGGCCGAAGTTGCCGTAGATGCCCGAGGTGGACGCTGTGAAGATCACTCGCCCGTAGTTTTGCTGGCGCAGGTGCGGCCAGGCGGCGCGGGTGACTTTGTAGGCGCCTTCGACATGGACGCGGTAAACCAGGTCCCAGTCGGCGTCTTCCATTTTGTGGAAGGTCTTGTCCCGCAGGATGCCGGCATTGTTGACCACTACATCGACGCGGCCAAAGGCGTCGAGGGCGTGTTGGACGATTTTGTCGCCGTCGGTGACCGAGTCGTGGTTGGCCTCGGCGGTGCCGCCCGCGTCGCGGATTTCGTTGACCACGCGGTCTGCCGCCGAGGCGTTGGCGCCTTCGCCCTGGGTCGAACCGCCGAGGTCGTTGACCAGTACCTTGGCGCCCTGCTTGGCGAACAGCAGTGCGTGCGCCCGTCCCAGGCCGCCACCCGCACCGGTGATGATCACGACTTTATCTTCGAAACGCACAGACTCATTCATGGGGAACTCCAGCAGGCCAGGACATTGCCTTGGAGTTTCAGGCACGGCGCTACGGGTCACAATGAACAGGGGGGAGGCTGAATGGTGTGCGATAAGGTAGGGGGATGATGAACACGAGGCGGCCTGGCGGCCGACCTGTTGTTTGTCGACCGCGTAGATATCCATTGCTGCGGTAACGGCCACCTATGGCTTCGCGGCGGGTGGGAACCTGTAGGAGCGAGCATGCTCGCGATGGTAGCCAACAATGACGCGGGGAGCCTGACACCCCCAGGTGCTCTCAGGTTTTTCGCGAGCATGCTCGCTCCTACGGGGGTGAGAGCGCCCGGAAAGGCGGCGCCGTGCTCAAGGGCGCCTTCGCCGGCAAGCCGGTTGCTACGAACAAGCCACCTTGAGCGGTGGTGAGGCCGTGCAGTCGCGAAACGCCAGGTAGTGCTTGAGCACCTGGCAGGGCGCCTCGATCTGCGGATAATGACCGATGTCGCTGAGCAGGACCGTGTCCGGGTTGGGTATCAGCTCACGGTAGCGCGCGATCATGTGGGCACCGGAGATCGGGTCGACCTCGCCATCGATCACCCGCAGCGGCACCTCGCCGCGCTGCATCGCGCCGACCCAACGCTCGCGCTGGGTTCGCCGCTCGGGGATGTAGGCAATCAATTTATGCATGACCCGTGGCCCGTGATTGCTTTCGACCAGGCTCCAGAAATCGTCCATCTGGCTCTCGCTGGGACGAGTTTGCGGGCCGAAGATCTGACGGAAACTCTTCACCAGGCCATCACGGCTAAAAGCACGGCCGATCATCCATCCCAACGGGCTGAGCAGGAGTTTTTGCACCAGCACCGGGCGATGGGTTTCGGGGAACAACCCGCCATTGAGGAATACGCAACTGGCGAGGTCGATGCGCGCTTCGTAATGCCGGGCCAACAGCTCCTGGGCCACGCTGTCGCCGTAGTCATGGGCAAGCAGGTGCAGCGGTTGCTCGACGTTGAGATGAGCCAGCAGCGCCTGCTGCAAATCGGCCTGTTCCAGCAAACTGTACTCGTGATCCACCGGTTTGGCCGAGTCGCCGAATCCGAGCATGTCACAGGCAATTACCCGATAGCGCTGGGCCAGTGGTTGCCAAAGGTAATGCCAGTCCCAACTGGCGCTGGGAAAGCCATGGATGAGCAACAACGGCTCACCCTGCCCCGCCGTCCAGTAACGGATAGCTTGGCCATGGAACATGAAAGTCTGGCCGCGCTTGCGCCAGACACTCAGGGGAATCTCGGCGAGTTGCATTAGAGTTTGTACCCCGGGTCCAGTTTATCGAGCTTGCGCAGCAACGCCGGCCAAGCCAGCGCTCCGCCCATTCCTTGAGCACTTTTGGTGACACCGGCGATCATCGCCTTGGCACCCGCCAGAATCTGCGGTTCGATGGCAATCAGTTCAGCCCCTCCGTTCTGCGCCATGACCTGGATGTCGCAGGCACGTTGAAAGATAAACATCATCAGGAAGGTGTCGGCGATGCTGGGGCCACAGGTCAGCAGACCGTGGTTGTGCAACATCAGGAAGTTATTTTCTCCGAGGTCGGCTTGCAGCCGCGCTTTTTCCTCGTGGTTGAGCGCAACACCTTCGTAGGCGTGATACGCCAGGCTGGAAAGAACAAACAGCGACTGTTGGCTGATCGGCAAAATGCCTTGTCGCTGCGCCGACACCGCCACGCCCGAAGCGGTATGGGTATGCAGCACGCACACGACATCGTGACGAACCTCATGCACCGCGCTATGGATGGTGTACCCCGCCGGATTGATCTCGTAGGGGCTGTCCATCAACTTGTTGCCGGACTGATCGACCTTGACCAGGCTCGACGCAGTAATTTCGTGAAACATCAGACCGTATGGGTTGATCAGGAAGTCTTCGGTGCCCGGCACCTTGGCGGAGATGTGCGTGAAAATCAGATCATCCCAGCCATGCTGGGCGACCAGGCGATAGCAGGCAGCGAGGTCGACGCGGGCCTGCCACTCGGCAGCGCTGACCTGGTCTTTGACACAGGAGGAGGACGACTGGACGGGGGCTACGCTCACGGCAAGGAACCTCGGTTCTTATTATGGAGTGTTTCCAATAACTACCGAGTCTAGTCACCCTCCGAGCTTCGCGTAGTTGCATTGGCAGCCAGCTTGATGGCCGAGCGAGTCAGCGGCTCGAAGAGTTTGGATCCATGGCCTGGCTGCCGGTGCACCCGCGTTACCGATCAGCCCCGCAGCGCGTCGATCAGTTCCGCCAGCCAAGGCTCTGCATCCGCTTCAGGGGTCACGCTTTCACTGGCGTCCAGGCGCAGCATCGGCAGGATTTCGCGAATGCCCAGCTCACCGAACAACTCCCGCATTAGCTCGCCACCGCCGCAAAAGGTATCGCCATAGCTTGCGTCGCCCAGGCCGATGACGGCCCCTGGCAAGCCTCGCCAGGCGGCGGGCAACTGGTCTCGAATCGTCGAGTACAGGGGTTGCAGGTTGTCCGGTAGCTCGCCCATGCCGGTGGTCGACGTTACAGCCAGAAAGGCTTCGGGAGCGAAGGCCTGAATATCGGCGAGGCTTGCCCGCGGGTTGTGGAAGGTTTCGAAACCGGCGTTTTTCAAAATACTGGCGGCGTGGCGGGCAACTTCTTCAGCCGTGCCGTATACCGAGCCGGAAATGATGGCGACTTTCATCAATCTGATCCTGACGCTGAATAAAAGACCGGGATATTAACAGCACGGTCTGCATTGTTCTTTTAGAATCCCACAGACAACCAACAAGGAAGGGTATCACCGATGATCAACGCGAAACTGCTGCAGTTGGCGATCAATGCCTCCAACGACGGTATCGTGATTGCTGAGAAAGAAGGCGATCAAGACAAGATCCTGATCTACGTCAACCCGGCCTTCGAACGCCTGACCGGTTACACCAGAGAAGAAATCCTCTACCAGGATTGCCGCTTCCTGCAGTCGGGCGACCGTGATCAGGACGCCCTGCCGAAAATTCGTGACGCATTGAACAGTGAAGGCTCCTGCCGGGAAATCCTGCGCAATTATCGCAAGGATGGCACCCCATTCTGGAACGAGCTGTCGCTTTCGACGGTGAAAAATCCGAATGACGGGCAGGTTTATTTTATCGGAGTGCAGAAGGACGTGACCCTGCAGGTCAAGGCGCAACAGCGAGTGACACTGCTTGAAGCACAACTGGCAGAAGTCCAGGCGGAGCTTGCTGCGCTCAAAGCGACGAACGGCAAAAACTAAACGGTGAATTAATTGTCATTAACTACAATCACCAGAGCCTCTGTAACTAAATTTTTCGAGCCTAACCATGCAACGCGACGCGCTCCTGACCCAGGATGAGCTGGATTTTATCCAGACCATGCAACACAACCCGCAACTGAACGTGCGGGATGCGACGTCGAGTCTGCTCGTTAATGGTGGATCGCAGATCCGTGACCTGCTCACGCGCCTGGCCGCGCATGAACAGGTTACCCTTCAAGCCAACTTCGAAAACCAGCAAATGACCTTCCCCCTGCACTTGGTGGAAGACGAGTTTCATGCCATGCACCTGCGCCTGGGCGTGCCGAGTATTTATGAAGGCGGGCCATCGGTCCGGCCGTGGCGACTGGTGCTCGACGAGCCGGTTGCGCTGGAAAACGCCAAGGGGCAACCCGGCACCTTGTGGGTGCACGAAGTATCGTTCAAAGGGGTTTTGCTGGAGATTCGCAACAAGACCAAGGCACCCAAGCACTTCGCCCTGTGGTTCAGCCCCTCAGGCTATGAGCGCATCGCCTTGCGCGGGACCCTCGAAAAAGAAACCGAACAGGGTTTCTATGCCTACCAGTTGAGCCAGAACGACCTGGACGAAACCGAGCGCCTGCGTCAATTCATTCTGCAACAGCATCGCCTGGCGCATCCAACCCTGCACCTCTGACCTTCAGGTATCCAGGCTGCCGGCCAGAAATTGGTTCAGGCGCTGGCGCATCACCATACCTTCGTTGCCCAGGCATCCGATCGATGACCCGGCGAGGCTTTCCTGCGCCAGGTCACTGGCATCCCCAGCCAGGAGCAAGGGGCAATCCAGGCTCATCGCCAGGCGATTCAGGCTCCGGGGCAAGTCGGGGGTGGGGACATGATTGGAAACCAGCACCAGCGCCCTTGGCTTGATCCGCTCGCAGACCAGCGTCAGTTCGTCGAACGGTTGGCCGGTGGTCAGCACCCGCACCCCCATTTGATCGTTGCCGAGGAACAGGGCGGCGATCAGCAACTCAAGCTCGCGACATTGGCCCGCCAAGGCGCTGACAATGACTCGCCGGGGGTGACGGTCACGGATCAACAGCAGGCGCTGTACCACCCGCGAGCGCAGAAACCCATCAAGGAACAGCCACTCGCTGGCCCGGCCAAACGTATCCTGGCGCTGCAGCAATTGCCTCCACAGCGGAAGAATAATGTCCTGGAAAACCACCGGTTGGGAGTAGCTGGAAAAAATCTGCCCGTAGACCTGCTCCAGCCGGATGTCATCAAACGCACTGACCGCGGCTGCAAGCTGTTGCTGCCACTGTGCGTAATCCGCCTGCACCAGATCGCTGGGGATGATGTGAGCCAATACCTGTAGCGGCTCTGCCTTGGCCAGGATCTTGCCGATCTTGCTGACCGCCACACCGCGTTCGATCCAGTTGAGGATGCTTCGGACCCGCTCAATGTCCTGCATCGAATACAGGCGATGCCCGCTTTCGGTGCGAGTGGGCACGATCAGGCCATAACGACGCTCCCATGCGCGAAGCGTGACCGGGTTCACACCGGTCAGGCGCGCCACTTCGCGAATCGGGAAAAGCTCTTCCCGTTCCAGGGAGAGCGCTGGCGACACACCCGGGGCAACGTCGGTCAAGACAGGCATTTATAGGCCTACGTCCATGTAATTATCTGGGCCCATTCTACCTCCCCTACACCTCAATCATTCAAGAAATAGATTGTTACCAAGGTCACCGGCCTGGAAGGGAAATCAGGAATAGTACTTGCTTGCCCCAAAATACAGCCGCCACCACGGCGCTGCGCCTGCGCAACCGAAGACCCGAAACCTGCAGGTTCACGGCTCGTCGCTGGTATAGTTTTGCTCTTACCGCGATGCGAGCCGTTCATGACCTCTTCTGCAGCCCCCATTCTGATCACCGGTGCCGGCCAGCGTGTCGGCCTGCATTGCGCGCAGCGATTGCTCGAGGATGGCCATCGCGTGATTTTCAGTTACCGCAGCGAACGTCCCGGTGTACAAACCCTGCGCGATTTGGGCGCGATCGGGCTGTTCGCGGATTTCTCCAGTGAAGCCGGGATCGTCACCTTCATCAGTCAACTGAAAACCCACACCGACAGCTTGCGGGCAATCATCCATAACGCTTCCGAATGGCTGGCCGAGACGACGGACACCGATGCCGCCGCATTCACCCGCATGTTCAACGTGCACATGCTGGCGCCCTACCTGATCAACTTGCATTGCGCCGACCTGCTCGAACGCTCAAGCCCCGCCGACATTGTGCACATCAGCGATGATGTGACCCGCAAGGGCAGCAGCAAGCACATCGGCTATTGCGCCAGCAAAGCCGGGCTCGACAGCCTGACCCTGTCCTTCGCCGCCCGATACGCGCCCGGCATCAAGGTCAACACGATCGCGCCCGCCCTGCTACTGTTCAATGCCAACGACGATGCCGCCTATCGCGCCAAGGCACTGGCCAAATCCGCGCTGGGCATCGAACCTGGCAGCGAAGTGATCTACCAGAGCTTGCGTTATCTGCTCGATAACCCCTATGTCACCGGCACGACCCTGACCGTCAACGGCGGAAGGCACATCAAATAAGTGTCCCGAGGATCTTCCATGACGCTTTCCCTACATCAGAACTGCCTGTCACAGAGCTATCGCGAGATCCTCATCGGTCTCGGTGAAAACCCCGAGCGCGAAGGCCTGCGTGACACCCCGCTGCGCGCCGCCAAGGCCATGCAGTACCTGTGTCACGGTTACGAGCAAAGTGTCGAGGAAATCATCAACGGCGCCCTGTTCGCCTCCGACAACGATGAAATGGTGATCGTCGACAACATCGAACTCTATTCCCTCTGCGAACATCACCTGCTGCCCTTCATCGGCAAGGCGCATGTGGCTTATATTCCCACGGGCAAGGTGCTGGGCCTGTCGAAGATTGCGCGGTTGGTGGACATGTTCGCCCGTCGCCTGCAGATCCAGGAAAACCTCACCCGGCAAATCGCCGACGCCGTGCAACAGGTAACCGGCGCGGCAGGCGTTGCCGTGGTCATCGAAGCACAGCACATGTGCATGATGATGCGCGGCGTCGAGAAACAGAATTCGACCATGAACACCTCGGTGATGCTCGGCGCCTTCCGCGAGTCGAGCAATACCCGCCAGGAGTTCCTGCAATTGATTGGACGGAGCAAGTAGCAATGCCACAACTTCAACCAGGCATGGCGCGCATCCGGGTCAAGGACCTGTGCCTGCGCACCTACATTGGCATCAACGAAGACGAGATCCTCAACAAGCAGGATGTGTTGATCAACCTGACCATCCTCTATGCAGCCCAGGAAGCGGTGCGCGACAACGATATCGATCACGCGCTGAACTACCGCACCATCACCAAGGCGATCATCGCCCACGTGGAAGGCAATCGCTTTGCCCTGCTCGAACGCCTGACCCAGGAGCTGCTGGACCTGGTCATGGCCAACGCGTCGGTGCTGTACGCCGAGGTCGAAGTCGACAAGCCCCACGCCTTGCGCTTCGCCGAGTCGGTGTCGATAACGCTTGCAGCGAGCCGCTAGCTACAAGCTTCAAGCAGCAAGCTGTAAACTTCGACTCACCGCCATCCATCTTGCAGCTTGAAGCTGTCTCAGAGAGACCTATGACCGATCAAGAACGCCTTGAGCTCGAAGCCGCCGCCTTCCGCCGGCTGGTGGCCCACCTGGACAGCCGCAAGGATGTGCAGAATATCGACCTGATGAACCTCTCGGGCTTCTGTCGCAACTGCCTGTCCAAGTGGTACAAGGCAGCGGCCGATGAACGCCAGATCGAGGTCAGCCTCGATCAAGCCCGCGAAGTGGTCTACGGCATGCCGTACGCCGAGTGGAAAGCCCAATATCAGCAAGAAGCCAGCGCCGAACAACAAGCGGCGTTCGCCAAAGGAAAACCCAATGAGTGATTTGAACACCCTGCGCGCCAGCCTCAAGAGTGGCGAACACGCTTTCGCCGATACGCTGGCATTCATTGCCGCCGGCTACGATTACCAGCCCCAGGCCTTCACCAATGGCGGCGTGGAAAACGCCGCCGGGCAGAACGAAGGTTCGTGCAAGACGCTGGGCCTGGCCCTGCTGGAAGGCCTGAGCGATGAAGAAGCGCTGCTGGCGTTCGGCGAGCATTACCGCTCGGTGGTTGCCACGCCTGAGGGCAGTGACCACGCCAACATTCGCGCGTTGATCGAGCATGGCCTGGCCGGTGTGAAATTCACCCGACGGCCGCTGACCCGCCGCTGATTCAGACGCAAAAGATCGCAGCCTGCGGCAGCTCCTACAGGATCTAGTTCATTCGCAACATGGCGGTGCGCCCGTAGGAGCTGCCGAAGGCTGCGATCTTTTGATCTTTTGCACATCCCGACTTTAAAGATTAACCCGGCGACTTTATTTCGTTTGCCGGGCACCGCTGCTCCCGGCTTAGATAAAAACAATCTTCCTTCTTCCGAGCCGGTCAGCCATGCGCAGCGAAACCATCAGCCAGTCGATCAATATCGTCCACCCTGTCACGCTCAGCCACGGCAAAAATGCCGAGGTCTGGGACACCGACGGCAAACGTTACATCGACTTTGTCGGCGGCATCGGCGTACTGAATCTAGGTCACTGCCATCCCCGTATCGTCGAAGCCATTCGCGAACAGGCCACGCGGCTGACCCACTACGCCTTCAACGCCGCGCCCCATACCCCCTACCTTGAGCTCATGGATCGCCTGGCGGCGTTCATTCCGGTGGATTACCCGGTCAGCGGCATGCTCACCAACAGCGGCGCCGAAGCAGCGGAGAATGCACTGAAGATCGTCCGTGGCGCGACTGGTCGCACAGCCGTGATTGCCTTCGATGGCGCCTTTCATGGCCGCACGCTGGCCACTCTCAACCTCAACGGCAAGGTTGCCCCCTACAAACAGAAAGTCGGCGTGTTGCCGGGGCCGGTGTATCACTTGCCGTTCCCCAGCCGGGACAACGGCGTGACCTGTGTCGAGGCGCTCAAGGCCATGGAGCGCCTGTTCAGCGTCGAGATCGACGTCGAGGACGTGGCCTGCTTTATCGTCGAACCCGTGCAGGGCGAAGCGGGTTTCCTGGCCATGGATGTCGAGTTCGCCCAGGCGCTGCGCACGTTTTGCGACGAAAAAGGCATCGTACTGATTGCCGATGAAATCCAGTCTGGTTTTGGCCGCACTGGCCAGCGGTTTGCGTTCTCGCGCCTGGGCATCGAACCGGACCTGATCCTGTTGGGCAAAAGCATCGCCGGCGGCATGCCGCTGGGTGCGGTGGTCGGGCGTAAGTCGCTGCTGGATAACTTGCCCAAGGGTGGGCTTGGCGGTACATATTCCGGCAACCCGATCGCCTGTGCCGCAGCGCTCGCGACCCTGGATGAAATGACGGACGCCAATCTGCGAGCCTGGGGCTCACAACAGGAGGAAGCGATAGTCAGTCGCGTTGAAACCTGGCACGCGAACAAGCTGTCGCCGTACCTGGGTCGCCTGACCGGCGTGGGCACGATGCGCGGCATTGAGCTGATCAAGACCGACGGCACACCCGCTTCGGCGCAGTTGACGCAACTGCTGGCCCTGGCCCGGGACGCCGGGTTGTTGCTGATGCCCAGCGGAAAATCGCGGCACATCATTCGGCTGTTGGCGCCGTTGACGATTGAAGCGGCTGTGCTTGAAGAAGGCCTCGACATCCTTGAGGCGTGCCTGCAGAAGTTAACCTGAACATACGGTCCCCTGTAGGAGCTGCCGAAGGCTGCGATCTTTTGATCTTGCTTTGTATAAGATCAAGATCAAAAGATCGCAGCCTTCGGCAGCTCCTACAGGGGGGCATTTGTGTTGCCCACAAAAAAACCGGCAGAAGCCGGTTTTTTCTTTTCTACAGGATCAAGCGTTCTGCAGGTTGTCCAGGTAACGCTCGGCATCCAGTGCCGCCATGCAACCGGCGCCAGCGGAGGTGATCGCCTGGCGGTAGACGTGGTCAGCCACGTCACCGGCGGCGAAGATGCCTTCGAGGTTGGTCGCAGTGGCGTTGCCGTCACGGCCGCCGTGTACGACCAGGTAGCCGTCTTTCAGCGTCAACTGCCCTTCGAACAACGAAGTGTTCGGGGTGTGGCCGATGGCGATGAACACGCCATCGACTTTCACTTCGTCGAAACTGCCGTCGTTGTTCTTCAGGCGGGCACCGGTCACGCCCATGTTGTCGCCCAGGACTTCGTCCAGGGTCGCGTTCAGCTTCAGGATGATCTTGCCTTCGGCCACGCGAGCGTTGAGCTTGTCGATCAGGATCTTTTCGGCGCGGAAGGTTTCGCGACGATGGATCAGGGTCACGGTGCTGGCGATGTTGGCCAGGTACAGGGCTTCTTCGACAGCGGTATTACCGCCACCGACCACAGCTACAGGCTTGTTGCGGTAGAAGAAACCGTCGCAGGTCGCGCAGGCCGAAACGCCTTTGCCCATGAACGCTTCTTCCGATGGCAGGCCCAGGTAACGAGCACTGGCGCCGGTGGCAATGATCAGGGCGTCGCAGGTGTAGGTCGCGCTGTCGCCGGTCAGGGTGTAAGGCTTGGCGGCGAAGTCCACGGCATTGATGTGATCGAAAACGATCTCGGTTTCAAAGCGCTCGGCGTGCTCACGCATCCGCTCCATCAACGCCGGGCCGGTCAGGCCGTGGACATCACCCGGCCAGTTGTCGACTTCAGTGGTGGTGGTCAGTTGACCGCCGGCCTGCATGCCGGTGATCAAAAGTGGCTTGAGGTTGGCACGGGCGGCATAGACGGCGGCGCTGTAACCGGCAGGGCCGGAACCGAGAATAATCACTCGCGAATGACGAACTTCAGACATGACCTGCTCCTGTTGACCGGCCCGGAATACCTGGCGCGGAACGCCGGCTGACCGGCGGGAAT
>Ga0209542_10006233_pt1 | contig 23289 bp, 20 predicted proteins | sample RifCSPhighO2_01_FD_184028 | JGI IMG/M metagenome (GOLD analysis project Ga0209542, IMG submission 184028) | Soil microbial communities from Rifle, Colorado - Rifle CSP2_plank highO2_0.1 (SPAdes) (version 2) | ecosystem: Environmental > Terrestrial > Deep subsurface > Rock core/Sediment ... | reverse complement strand
ATCAAGTGGTTGGGGGATTGGGCTCCGCCGTCGCTGAAGTCTTGGCTCAAAATTGCCCCGTGCCGCAAGAATTTATCGGTGTCCACGACAAATTTGGTCAATCAGGCAAACCTGAAGAGCTTTTGGAGCATTATGGCATGGGCGTCTCTAGTATCGAAGTGGCAGTTGAAAAAGTTTTGAAGAGAAAATAATCCACAGTTTTGGATTGATGAGGGGCTAAGATCGTTATAAATTTAGAGTGGATTTCTAATCCAGAAAGAAGGTGATCCAGTCAGGTGGGTTAACTTCTGAAGGAAGGAGGTTTTGTTTTTAGAGTTAGAGAGAGACTGGGTAACAGGGGGTCTTGCGCAAGCACGACCCCTTTAAAATTACATAATTTTTTCCGGACGATAATCTTGTGGAGCGTTAGCTAGATATTTCAATATTTCTTCCTTTGTCAAAAGGCCTTTCTGCGCGCCGGTTTGCTGAACTACCGACATAGAATTTACAGGCGCCCAAAGAAGAGCGTCAAACAATGATTGCCCTAAAGCTATAGCCGAAGTAAACGTTGAAGCAAAAGCGTCTCCGGCGCCAGTCCGCTCAAACGGAGGTTTTGGGTCTGGAAACGGCTTCATAAAATATGCTTCATGACCGTCATAAGCATAAGCCCCCTTTGGCCCGTCAGTGATGACCACCACATTTGGCCCCTGTTCGCGCACCCCCTTAAGCAGATTTTTTATATCCTTTTCTTCCGGCCGGTTTAAAATACTTTTAGCTTCTTCGACGTTGCAGAAAAATATGTCTGATCTTGCGTAGATATCTTTCAGGTTTTCGATACCCATCTTCATCTGAAAAGTGCCCGGCTGGAAAGCTAGACGCACTTCTTGATTTTTTCTTAGATATTCAGCAATCTGCTTGTGATACTCAAGAGTGTTTTCTCCAACAGAAGAAAAATAAATCCACTTTGGAGTTCCTACATCGGGAAAGTTGTATTCGTAAGAATGATGTTTCAAAAGAATAGTTCTGTCTTCTTCAAACCAAAGCACGTAGTGATAGTTGGTCTCTTTGTCTTTGTGAGGTTTGACGAAACTTGTGTCTACGCCCGACTTGTGGAGAGTTGCGATACACTCATGGCCATTGTGATCATCTCCCAGATTTGTTACCAAAGCAGACCGCAGACCAAGTCGTGCCGCAGAAACGGCGGCATTTGGAGCATTGCCCACAGCTCGTATCTCTTCGACAGACTCAAAAGGCACCTTGTCTCCAAAACGGAGGCAAAGCTCGCATTTTCTTCCGCTTTCGTCACAAATCGCCTTAGCATCTTTAAGACGTATAAAAGCGTCTGTTGTAATGTCACCAATAGCGACAAAATCAAAATCTCTGTTGTTAGAAAAAAAATCCATTCATAGATATTATACACTTGCCTGATTTTTTTAAAAATAAAATCATGTTAAGATGTGGATATTCAAATGAAAAGTTTGCGAGAATACACAAAAGAAGCAGAGGAAAAAAAGGTTGCTATTGGGCATTTTAATATTTCAAACTTGGAAGGCTTTTGGGCAGTGGTCAATACTGTCAAAAAGCTCGGGGTGCCGGCGATCATCGGAGTGTCTGAAGGAGAAAGAGATTTTGTCGGCATCAAGCAAGTAAAAGCTTTGGTAGACACAGCAAAACAAGAAAACCTTCCCGTTTTTTTGAATGCTGACCACAGCTATTCGGTGGATAGAGTAAAAGAAGTCATAGATGCCGGATTTGACGCCGCGATAATAGACGGCGCAGAAAAATCATTCGAGGAAAATCTCAAAATCACAAAAGAGTCAGTTGAATACAAAAACCAAGCAAATCCAAACGCGCTTGTAGAAGCCGAACTCGGATTCATAGGCAAATCATCAAAAATTTTGGACGAGATCCCCGAAGGGGCAGGCTGGAGCGACGAGATGATGACCAAACCAGAAGAAGCTCTTGAGTTTGTCGGGGAAACCGGTATTGATCTTTTTGCTCCGGCAGTCGGCAACATTCACGGCATGGTAAAAAGCGGGCATAATCCAAAACTGAACATAGAAAGAATTAGACAAATAAAAGAGGCCGTAAAAATTCCTCTTGTATTGCATGGAGGTTCCGGAATCTCTGACGAGGATTTCAAAAAAGCCATAGAAGCCGGCATTTCAATTATCCACATAAACACAGAGATCCGTCTGGCATACAAGCAGGGTCTGCAGAGATCTTTATCTGAAAACCCCGATGAGATTGCCCCTTACAAGTATCTGCGACCCGCTCTTCAGGAGATGCAACTCGCTGTAGAAAAAAGACTCGCCCTTTTTAATAACCTGTAAAATAATTTAGCATGCTAAGTTATGCTGAAGTAAAAGAGAAGTTGGAAAAAGAAATAGAGGGAGAAATTTTCGACGACAAAGAAACTTTGCAGAAATATTCGAGAGACGCTTCGCTTTTTGAAGTTTGGCCCAAGTTGATTGTTTGGCCCAAAACCCGCGGGGATATTAAAAAAGTTGTGAAGTTCGTATCCGAAAATAAGCGTGAAAACCAAGAGTTGTCCGTCACTGTGCGCGCGGCAGGAAGTTGCATGTCAGGCGGATCTTTGAGTGAATCTATCATTTTAGACGTAAGTAAATATCTGAATAAATTTTCCATTGACAAAGAAAATAAAACCGCGACTGTCGAGCCGGGGCTTTTTTATAGAGATTTCGAACCAGAAACTTTGAAAAATAATTTAATTTTGCCTTGCTATACCGCCTCAAAAAATTTGTGCGCATTGGGTGGCATGATAGGCAACAACGCCGCCGGAGAAAAAACTCTTCAGTACGGCAAAATGGAAAATTTCGTTTTGGAGTTAAAAGTAATTTTTTCTGATGGAGAGGAGTGTGCAGTAAAACCAATATCAAGAGTTGATTTGATAAGAAAGTCGCACCAGCACAATTTTGAAGGAAGCATTTACGAGCGCATGATGAGACTTTTGGACAAAAACCGCGACAAAATAAATTCTTCCAAACCGAAAGTTTCAAAAAATTCGGCCGGTTATTATCTTTGGAATATCGAACGGAACGGAATGTTTGATTTGACAAGAGTTTTGGTGGGCTCTCAAGGAACCTTAGGCATAATAACCGAAGCGAAGTTGCGACTCGAGGAAGTAAAGCCAAAATCAAAACTTCTGGTTATTTTCATGAATGATCTTAAGAAATTGGGTGAACTTGTAAATACAATACTCAAATACCGCCCGGAGAGTCTCGAATCTTACGATGATGCGACGCTCAAACTTGCGATCAAATTTTTCCCCGAAATGTTATCTGTCATGAAATCCAAATTTATAAAAATTGCGCTGAATTTTATACCAGAGGCTTTTATGGTGTTGACTAACGGTATGCCAAAACTTGTGCTTCTTGTCGAGTTTGCCGGAAAAAACGAAGTTGAGATACAAAAAGAAATTGAAAAATTGAACGTTGAAGTAAAAAACTTGGGATTCAAAACAAGAATTACTAAAGATTCGAGTGACGCCGAAAAATATTGGACCATAAGGCGTGAAAGCTTCAATCTTTTAAGAAAACATATTCGAGGCAAGAGAACCGCCCCTTTTATAGATGACATTTGTGTAAACCCCGAGCACCTGCCGGAATTTCTGCCACGTTTGAGAAAAATCTTGGACGAAAGCAAGCTAATCTACACCATTGCGGGACACGCCGGCAACGGAAATTTCCATATAATACCGCTTATGAATATGAACGAGAACAAAAACAGAGCCATAATCCCTCACATTTCGGCAAAAGTCTACGACCTCGTAAAAGAATATGGTGGATCCATAACTGCCGAGCACAATGACGGACTTATACGCACCCCTTATTTAGGTAAAATGTACGATACAGAAATGCTCGAATTATTCGCCCAGACTAAAGAAATCTTCGACCCTCAAAACATCTTCAACCCGGGAAAAAAAGTGCCGTCTGCCCAAGAACACGGCCCAGGAAGCATCGAATATATGGTTGGGCATTTGGCGAGAAACTAGGTTGTTTTTATTTTTTTATCTGCTATCATTCTTCCCACGTATGACAATCACCATAACAGCTGAAAAAAGGGAGAAAACCGGCAACACAAAAAGTCTTTTAGAAAAAGGGTTTTTGCCGGGCGTGTTTTACGGCAAAAAAAAGGAGTCAACTCCGATTCAAATAAAGAAAGCTGATTTTATAAAAGCATGGAAAAACGCGGGCGAATCTAGCGTCATCAAACTTCAAACTCCTGATGGAGATCTTGAGGCCCTGATTAAGGACGTCCAACTAGACCCGGTCAAAAATGAGCCCATCCACACCGATTTTTATGTATTCGAAAAAGGTCATAAGGTTGAGATAGCTATTCCGATAGAATTTGAAGGCACAGCGCCTGCGGTAAAAGAGCTTGGCGGTGTTCTGGTCAAAGTTATGCATGAGATAGAAGTCAGAGCAGAACCCAAAAACTTGCCTCACGAAATAAAGGTTGATATCGGTTCTCTGGTCAACTTTGAAAGCCAGATATTGGCCAAAGATATCAAACTAGAAGCCGGCGTAGAACTTCTGCAAAATCCGGAGGACGTGGTTGCGCTTGTCTCTGAAGCCAAAGAAGAAAAAGAGGAGGAAACCGCCCCAGTAGACTTAAGTCAAATTGAGGTTGAAAAGAAAGGAAAGAAAGAAGAAGAGGGGGAGGGAGAGACAAAAACAGAGTAGTTTTGCTATAATAGAGCTGTATGGGTTATCCTAAATACAGTTTTATTTTTGTTGTTGTTCTAATTTTCAATTTCCAATTTTCAATTTTTAATGTTGCTGAAGCTCAGCAAATGACCGAGCAACAAATTCAAGAACAGGAAGCCAAATGGCGTGCAGAACTTGAAGCCACAGAAAAGGAGATCGCCCAATGGGAATCGGTTTTGAACACTAGCAAAAAAGGGACCGCGTCTTTAGAGAGAGACGCTTCCATTCTGCAGGCAAAAATAAATGAAGCTAAAGCTTTTATACGCCAGAGACAAGTCCAAATAGAACAGCTCACTAGAGATATAGGACTGAAAAACAAGACCATAGCTGAATTGGAAGAAAAGATAAATCGTGGCAAAGAGTCTATCGCGGCGATTTTGAGACAATACAACGAACTCGATTCATACTCTCTTGTCGAGGTAATGTTTTCCAATAAAAATCTTTCGGAGTTTTTCATTGATATGGATTCTTATGCATCGATCAACAGGTCACTTGAAGAGCAGTTTAAAGAAATAAGAGCGCTTCAGGGGAAAACCGAGGAAGAAAAAAAAGTTTTGAACAATAAAAGAACGGCCGAAGCTGATAAAAAAGCGGAGATAGAATCCCAAAAAAAGAGGGTAGAGCTTGATGAAGCCGAGAAACAGCGGCTGATAAATATAAACAAAACGCAAGAAAAAACATATTCCCAGGTAATAGCCGATAAGCAAAAAAAGGCGGCACAAATACGAGCGGCTCTCTTCGCTTTGAGAGATACGGAAGGCATTCCATTTGGTGATGCACTCAAATACGCGACTGCGGCTTCCCAAAAAACCGGAGTTAGGCCCGCTTTGATACTCGCCATATTGACGCAAGAATCGGACCTAGGCAAAAACCAAGGATCCTGCCTGGTAAACAATATCGACACGGGTGACGGCGCCGGCAAAAACACTGGGACGCTTTTTGAGAAAGTTATGAAAGCCCCTCGAGACACAGTGCCGTTCAAAAGCATAACAGAGAGACTCGGCAAAGACTGGAAGATGACACCCGTGTCTTGTCCGCCAGGCACAAAATGGACAGCAAGCCGTGGCTATGGCGGAGGTATGGGCCCCTCGCAATTTATACCTTCAACGTGGGAACTATTTAAAAACAGACTTGGGACCACTCTCGGCATGAGCGCCGATAGCGTAAATCCTTGGAACCCAGAACATTCCATACTGGCTACAGCAGTTTATATGGCTGATCTAGGAGCGGCAAACGGCGGTTATACGGCGGAACGCAACGCTGCTTGCAGATACTACTCCGGCGCCGCCTGTTCTCCCGGTCGCAAACCGGCCAACGTCTTCTATGGCGACCAAGTGATAGCAAAGGCCGAAAATATCCAACTCACCATGATCGATCCACTTGAAGGATTTTAGTTTTCTCTATCTTTGACTAATCTCCCTCCAGCTCCCTCTTTACTCTAAAGAGGGAGTGACTCATATCCAAGTTTAGCGGTTTGGTTCCCCTCTTTAAGATAAAGAGGGGGTAGGGGAGATTATGTTGTCTAATTTTTATAATGTGTTAAGATGTTTTCATGAAAACTGAAATCCACCCAAAATATCATACTGATGCCAAAGTAACATGCTCCTGCGGGAATACTTTTACTACTGGAGCAACTCAAAAAGATATTCACGTTGAAATTTGCAGCGCTTGCCACCCATTTTTCACCGGTAACGAAAAAGTCATCGATGCCGCTGGAAGGGTAGAGAAATTCAAGCAGAGAGCCGCCGCATCCAAAAAAAATACGAAATAACGAATCTATTTCGAATGGTTTCGAATAAAGCCATTCGTTTTAATTCGTTAACTCATTCGTTACTTCGTATATGGATTTATCTAAATATAAAAACAATCCAAAAACCGCCTATTTGGCACCAGAGTATGAGCGCCTAGAAAGAGAAGAGGCGGATATTTTGGAATTGATGAAAGAAGATGAAATGGCCAAACTTGCTGAATCTGATCTCCAAAATATTAGGACTCAAAAAGAAGCGCTCCTTCTCCAAATGAACGACATATTGAAAGAAGAAGAAAAAGAGGAGGCCGATGGTCCAAACGAAATTGTGCTCGAAGTAAGAGCGGGTGTGGGTGGCGAAGAGGCGGCTCTATTTGCCGAAGAACTTGCCAATATGTATAGGAAATACGCAGACATACGAGGTTGGGGAGTAAGAGTTTTGGACGAGGCAGAATCTCCACTGGGCGGTTACAAGGAAGCCAGTTTTGAAATAAGGGGGAAAGGAGTTTATGAAGACTTAAAATTTGAGACCGGCATTCACAGGATACAGAGGGTGCCAGCCACCGAAAAATCGGGGAGAGTCCACACCTCGACCGCTTCAGTCGCCATCCTACCGATCAGAAAAAAAACTAAGGTGGAAATAAATCCGAGCGACTTGGAGGTGACTTTCTCCAGAGCCGGCGGCAAGGGCGGACAAAACGTAAACAAAGTTGAAACCGCAGTAAGGTTGACTCATAAACCAACCGGTATAGTAATAAGCTGTAGAGCAGAAAGAAGTCAGCAAGCGAACAGAGAAAAGGCTTTAGCCATTCTAGAGGCGCGTCTTGATGAAAAAAGAAGGCAAGAGGAGGACAGTAAGTACGCAAGTGAACGCAAAGTCCAAGTTGGAAATGTGGACAGAAGCGAGAAAATCCGCACCTACAACATACTCCAAGACCGCATCACCGACCATAGGATAAATAAGAACTGGCACGGAATAGAGAAAATACTGAAAGGAGAGCTTGACCCGATTGTTGACTCATTTAAAGAGATTTGATACGATTTCTCACTGTATGATAGAAACAACCAAAAATACAAACGATTTGGACGAGCTTTTCAAAGCAGGAGCTCATTTCGGCTTCAGTAAATCCAGGAGGCACCCAAGCACCGAGAATTTCCTTTTTGGCTCAAAAAATCGAGTGGACATTTTTGATCTGGAAAAAACAAAAGAAAGTTTAGACAAAGCTCTAGATTTTATAAAAAAATTGTCTACAGAAAATGCCAAAATCCTCTTTGTTGGTGGCAAACCAGAAGCGCAAGAAGCAACTAAAAAAACAGCTGAAGAATTGGACCAACCCTATGTAGCAAGCAGGTGGATAGGTGGCACTCTTACCAATTTTTCTGAAATTTCAAAGCGAGTGGAAATAATGAAAAATCTGATGTCTCAAAAGGAGAGAGGGGAATTGGCGAAATATACAAAGAAAGAGAGAGTTTTGATAGATAGAGATATTGAGAAATTACAAAAAATGTTTTGGGGGATAAGAGATTTGGGGAATCTGCCGAAAGCTTTGGTGATAATCGACCCCCGCTACGAAGACACTGCGCTCAAAGAGGCAAAGGGTCTTAAGATACCGACAGTGGCTCTCTGTGGATCTGATAACGACATTAGCTTGATCGACTACCCGATAACCGGAAACGATTCGAGTATCACGAGTATTAGATTTTTTGTGGAAAAAATAGGTGAAGCATATAAAGAAGGCAAGAAACAAACAAAACAATAGGATGAGCATCACAACGGAACAAATAAAAGAGTTGAGAGACGCAACAGGAGTTTCTGTTATGCAGTGTAAAGACGCTCTTGAGAAATCCGGAGGAGACATGGAAAAGGCGAAGATAATGCTTTACAAGGTAAGTAAGGTTTCCGCAGACAAAAAAGCCGACAGGGAGCTCAAAGCCGGGGTTGTGGTCTCCTACATTCACAGCAACGGATCTACCGGAACATTGGTGGAGCTTCTTTGCGAAACTGATTTCGTGGCAAGAAACGACGATTTTAAGGCATTGGCAAGAGATATAGCCATGCACATCACCGCCATGGTTCCAAAATACGTAAAAACTGAAGAGGTGAGTGAGGAAGAAAAGAAAAAAACCAGAGAACTTTTTGAAAAGGAAGCCGAAGAGAGTTCTGGCAAGCAAACCAAAGAAATACATGATAAGATAGTGGAGGGAAAGCTCGCGGCATACTTTAGGGAAAAAGTGCTGTTGGAGCAAATGTTTATCAAAAATCCGGAGATTAGCATCCGATCCCTTATAGAACAAGGAGTCCAAAAATTTGGAGAGAGGATAGAGATCGGCAGATTTGCCAGATTCTCCGTTAACTAAAAAACAATGGCGACTATTGCAATATTCGCTTCTTCACTTTTTTTAGCATCTATTTTAGTTTTAATAAAAGCTATCGAAATCAGGCTCAATAAAAAAAGCTTCGTATTGAGACTCTTGGCCAAACTTGACGAAAGAGCCACTTCGACAGCATTGAGGATTAAATTTTTAAGTCTTCTGCTAATACAGAGCGCGAGATATATGGTTTTGGTAAAGACGCCAGAGCTTTTCAAAGAGTGGGTGGGTGAGACAAAAAACAAAGTTTTGGTTGCCTATAGAGAGCGCGAGAGTGTAATCATGGGCAAAAGAAACATTACAAACAAAGGTTCAGTTTCTTTCTTTTTGAAGAAGATAGACGAAAACCGAGAAAGTGGTCGTGGTAAAATAGAAGAAAGTTTATAATGCCAGAATAGCCCCGCCCGCCTCGCATACGCGAGAGCGTTGCGGGCGGGTCAGTTGGTAGAGCAATCTATATGAATTATACATATGTACTAAAAAGTAAGGTTGATAGAAAATTTTATGTGGGTTGGACCAATAATTTAAAAAGTCGTGTGACAGAACATAACTTAGGAAATGTGCAATCAACGAGAGACAGACGACCTTTAGAGTTAGTTTATTATGAAGCTTGTAAAAATAAAGAAAGTGCTGTAAAAAGGGAAAAGTATTTTAAAACAGGATACGGTCGAAGATTTTTAGAAAATAGAATATAGCCAGAATAGCTCAGTTGGTAGAGCACCCGTTTTGTAAACGGGCGGTCGTCGGTTCGAACCCGACTTCTGGCTCCATTAATTATCTTTGGTTGATGTCGCTTGTTTTTCAGCTTCAGCTTTTTGTCTGTCAATTTCTTTGAGAGCGGGGATTATTTCTTTTATGTCCTCTATCGACTTGAATCCATAGTAAGTTTTTTCGTTTATGAGAAGCGCCGGCAATTCTCCTTTTACACCGTAAATATTTACCAAAGTCGAAATAGCGGAAAGATTAAGATCGTAATCGAAGGAATAAACCCGCAGGTCCGGATACTCTTCGCGAAGACGAGTCAGCACATACCCCTCCCTCTCACAACCATCACAAACACCTTCTTCGTTTGAATAGAAATAAATAATGGGAGGCAAAAATCCTTCCGGAGCGCCACATCTGTCTTTAACTTTTTGATAAAGAAGAAAATCTTTAATCTCAAGGAGAGAATAATATCTCTTTAAATTCATAACCTCCGGGTCATCTGTCCCGCGAGATTCTTCGGTATAAGAGAGTCTGTCACCGAGTTCGGCAAGCTCTTTCGAAAGAAAAGTGTTTCCAATATCACGGCACGAGAGCTCCTCGAGGAGAGAAAACTGGGTTTCGGAAGCGAGGATATCTACCGCTATTCGGCTTTCTATGTCTTTGATTTCATTGAGCTTTTTCTGATTAAAAAAGTTGCTCAAAAAAATCGCCGTTCCAAAAATCGCGGCTGTAATCAAAAATGTATATGCGTATTTCTTCCAATCCATCAGAGGACTATATTATCGCCATTTGGTGCTTTTAGCAAACGCGACGTTATAAAACGCCTTGATAATCCAAAGAGGGGCGATTACTGAATAAAGCGCTAAAAAGTAAAGCATATCGCGACCGGGGCGCATGTGGCCTTCGGATAACTTGCGCGACATGAAGAGCATTGTGATTGTGAAAATAAGAGCCATAAAACTAAGGATCGCCACAAGGTCGGTATTGAAATAAAACCAATCAAACGTGTTCGGCCACTTAAAATGGAAGCCCACTGTTCTGAACTCAATAATCTTGTTGAAGATTATGTTTGCATAATCAACAATCGCTTTTCCTATGATATAGAGGAGTGAAACGAGAGAAAAACTCGCGGTTGGTAAAATTATCATGCCCAAATGTCCATATTGGGGACGGAAAAAAAGATGTTTATAATCGAAGGTATTCCTAAGAAACCCATAAGTCCACCTGAGTCTTTGTTTATAAAGTTTTTTCAGAGTATTTGGAGTTACCGTATAGACCAAAGCGCTTGGTTCGTTGCCTATTTTGTAGCCGTTTGACTGCATACGAAGAGCCATTTCCATATCTTCAGTATTGTAAGCATGCTTGTAAAAGCCAATTTGATGAAAAACTTTGGATCTGACTATGGAAAATGGGCCCGGAATCACATATTGAGCATTGAGATATGCAAAAATCTGCCTTAAAAATACAGCCCAGCCGTACTCGACTTTCTGCATAAGCTGAATAACTGTGCTGGCTTCATGAACCTTCATTGCCGGAGTAACCGCCATTATTTCCGGATCTTCAAAATTGGCAACAATTCTCCTAAGGGCTTGTGGATGAACAAAGGAATCAGCATCCAAACAACCAACCAGATCGCTTTTTGTCCTTTCCAGCGCAAAATTAACTGCCGTATGTTTTCCTCCATTTGGCTTTTGCAAAAGAGTGATTTGTTTGTTCCTGGAAAATCTTTGTAAAACATTCCAAGTCTTATCAGTACTGCCGTCATCGACAACGAAAACCGACAACAGATGCCTTGGGTAATCAAGTTTCAAAAGAGAAAAAACTGTTTTCAAAACAGTGGCTTCTTCGTTCCAAACAGGCACTATGATAGTCACGCTTGGCAATGCAATATTTTTCTTAAAGGAAGAAAGAAATTTTCCTTTTTGATCTTTGATTTCAAAATAGGTAACTAGCAAAAAAACCTCAAAATAAAGGGCTAGAAACAAAAGTGCGTATGTTATTATTTCGTCTATTGCGGCCATCTTTATGTGTTTATTATCTTACCACTGCGTTAAAGGTTTGTTTGGTTGTCTCTTCCAATTTTTTGTGCAAAGCATCGACTTCTCCGCCAGTCAAAGTTTTTTCAAGAGATCGGTAGATTATCCTAAATGCATAACTCACTTTGCCTTTGCCAAACTTTTCCTCGTTTTCATAAGTATCCAATAATTTCATTTCTTCCACAAGCTCTCCCGCCACATCACGAACCACTTCATAGTAATTATTGAGCGACATTGATTTGTCGACGATAAATGATATGTCCCGCGCCACCGGCGGATATTTACTAACTTCTTTAAATTTGCTGTTTATGTCTTTAAATTGAGCGGTTATGCGCGGATCGTCAGACCAAAGTATGCGGATGTCTGGGATCCCCATTTTGATCATAGCCAAGCGGTCGCCAAAACCGAAAGCCCAACCGTTGTAAACATCTGGATCAAGACCAAAATTTTTAAGAACCTCTTCATGTACAAGACCCGCGCCATTAACTTCAAGCCAATCTCCATTGAACTTGATGTCCATTTCTACCGACGGATCAGTGAATGGAAAAGTGTCTACAAGAAATTTATATTCGATATCGTCGCCAAAAACACTTTTTGCCAATTCAATTTGAACTTGTTCTAGATCTTCAAGAGTGATTTTCTTTTTGTCTTTCTTGCATACATATAGACCGTCGATTTGATGAAAAGCCGGATAATGATTGCGGTCAATTTCATCCTTGCGAAAGACAATGCCGTGCGAAAGAGCTTTGATTTCGCCTTCTTGTTCAAGTTTTTTTAACACGTCATGCTTTTTCAAGTAATACGACCACATAACCGTCATTTGTGTGCGAAGAACATGGTTTTTATCTACATAATAAGTATCCGTTTCTTTCCGGCTTGGATGATCTTTTGGTGTGTTTAGAAGATCGAAATTTTCTTCAACAGTCACAACACGAGGAAATTCAACAACATCAAAATCCTTAAAGCGGGGCAAATTTAAAATCTGATCAAAAAGAATTTTGACTGGAGAACCCGACTTGCGAGTCAGATCGGGAAGATCAAGAAGTCTTTTGATGCGAAGGGCTTCGGTATCGTCCCTGTTTTCAAGACTTTTCAAAATCTCCTTTTCGTGGTCAAGTGGAATCACGTATTCTTTCATTATTATCCTAGTTTTTGATTAAATTTCGATTAATTTGGGACTTTCTTTTGTCTTGGCTATTTGTTATAATATAACAAATAATGAATAAAAAGAAAGATAAACCTAGTTCATATGGCGCTGAATCGATCACGGTCCTTGAAGGTCTGGAGCCGGTGCGCCGAAGGCCAGGAATGTACATAGGCACCACCGGGCCGGACGGACTTCATCATCTCATTTGGGAAATTTTTGATAACTCTCGCGACGAGGCCATGGGCGGCTTTGCAGACGATATAGAAATCGCTCTTTTGCCGGGCAACAAAATAAGGGTCACAGACAATGGGCGAGGGATACCGGTAGATGTCCACAAACAAACAAAGGTGTCCGCGCTTGAGACCATAATGACAACCCTTCATGCCGGCGGAAAATTTGGCGGCGACGGATACAAAGTGTCTGGCGGACTTCACGGAGTTGGAGCTTCTGTGGTAAACGCGCTCTCTGTTTATATGAAAGTAGAGGTCCATAGAGATGGAGGTGTTTTTATGCAGGAATATTCGAAAGGCAAAAAGAAAGCGCCAGTCAAAAAAGTTGGCTCTTCCAAAATGAACGGCACCATTACCACCTTCGAGCCAGATGTGGAAATTTTTAAAGAAGTAAAATTTGATTTTGAAAGAATAGTCCACCATATGCGCCAGCAGGCTTACTTGGTGAAAGGCTTGCGTATAAACGTACTCGATCTGCGAGAGACAAACCAAAAAATCGGCGAAGCTTTTTACTTGAGAGAACTTGGCTTGGATTCACCGAGCATGAGCTTTTATTTCGACGGCGGCCTCATCTCTCTCATCAGATTTTACAACCACAACCAAAAACCGGTACACAAAAATATTTTTTACGTAGAAAAAGAAACAACTCCCGGATCGGGAGAAGTGGTAGAAGTCGCTCTCCAGTATGTAGACGACATTTCAAGCCGTATAATGCCTTTCGCAAACAACATATACAATCCGGAAGGAGGCACACACATTACCGGGTTTAAAACCGCTCTAACTCGCACGGTCAACAACTACGCAAAGAAAAACGGTGCCACAAAAAACGGTGAGGACGCATTCACGGGAGACGATGTGCTTGAAGGACTCACGGCAGTGATATCAGTCAAATTGAGAGAGATCCAATTTGAAGGCCAGACAAAGGCAAAGCTCGGGAGCGTCGAGGCCAGGGGAATGACCGAAGAGGCCTTCGGCGCGGCTTTTGCCGAATTTTTGGAGGAAAACCCGGATGATGCAAAGTCGATAGTAAACAAAGCTATTTTGGCGCTACGAGCGCGAAAAGCGGCAAAAGCGGCTAAAGATTCGATTCTTCGCAAAGGCGCTCTTGAGGGGATGACCCTGCCCGGCAAACTTGCAGATTGCCAAAGTGGCACCAGCGCTGAAGATTCGGAATTATTCGTGGTAGAGGGAGATTCGGCCGGAGGCACAGCCAAAACAGGAAGAGACAGGCGCACGCAAGCAATACTTCCGCTCCGAGGGAAAATTTTAAACATTGAGCGCGCCAGACTCGACAGAATGCTCGCAAGCGAACAAATCAAAAACTTGGTAGTTGCTTTGGGCACAGCTATCGGCGACACCTTTGATATAGAAAAGCTTCGCTATCACAAAATCATAATCGCTACAGATGCCGATGTTGACGGCGCCCACATCCGCACTCTTATTCTAACTTTACTTTACAGATATTTCAGACCGCTTATTGACGGAGGTTTCGCCTACATAGCCCAGCCCCCACTTTATAAAATTAAAAAAGGCAAGGAAATTTTTTATGCCTATACTGACGAAGAAAAGTTTAAGATTACGGGAAAAGACGCCGATATAGAAGAAGTGGAGAGTGGCGAGAATGAAGCAGGCGAGAGTGGAGAAACTGAAGAAGCCACCTCCGCTAAAGCTACGGCGAGCCGAAGCAAGATTTCCATCCAACGCTACAAAGGTCTCGGGGAAATGAACGCCGAAGAGCTTTGGGAGACAACAATGGACCCGAAAAGGCGAGTATTAAAAAGAGTGACGGTTGATGACGCTCAAGAAGCTGACAGGATTTTTGACGTCCTCATGGGCACCGACGTCCCCGCCCGCAAATCTTTCATCCAGTCAAACGCCAAACTTGCAACGATTGATATATAGCTTATTTCCTCTCTTTGATTTCTTTTTGGATTTTTTCTAAGAATTTTTCTAAAGACATTGAGCCAACACTTCCTTTGTCAGCACCTCCGACTTTTTCTGTCCGATTTTCGACGGTTACTTCGTTTGATTCAATTTCTTTGTCACCAACAACTAAAAGATAGGGTATTTTTTGCATTTTGGCTTCGCGGATTTTTTTGCCTAAAGTTTCGTTACTTTCGTCCATTTCGGCTCTTACTCCTACTTCAATCAAATTGTCGAAAACTTTTTTTGCATATTCCAAATGTTTATCACTTATAGGCAACACTTTGACTTGCACCGGAGATAACCATACGGGGAACATACCTCCCAAATGTTCAAGCATTATGGACATAAATCTTTCAAAAGAACCCATAATAGCTGCGTGTATCATAACTATTCTCTCTTTCTTTCCTTCTTCATTTACGCAAGTCAAATCAAAACTTTCCGGCATATTCACATCAAGCTGAATAGTCGCAACCTGCCAATCCCGTCCCAAAGAATCTTTACTCATAAAATCCAGCTTTGGGGCATAGAAAGCCGCTTCCCCGGACGCCTCAAAATATTCTGTCTTATTTTCTGCCGCCACTTCTTTTAGAATTTTTTCGGCTTTTTGCCAGAGCTCTGTATTGCCCAAATATTTTTCAAGGTGATCCATATCTCGCAAAGACAAGCGCAAACGCAAATTCATTCCAAAAGATTCGTAAAAAATATGCACAATGTCCCAAATTTTTTGGATTTCTTCTTTTGCGTCCTGAATACGACAAAAAACATGCGCGTCATCTTGAGTGAAGGCCCTGACCCTAGAAAGTCCGTTCAATTCTCCCGACTGCTCATCTCTATAGCAAATAGTTGAATTAGCATATCTTTGTGGCAACTCACGATAGCTCCAGGGTTTGCGAGCATAAATTTGGGTATGGTGCGGACAGTTCATGGGCTTCAGAGCAAACTCGTCACCTTCGCGAGTTGTTATTCTAAACAAGTCGTCTTTAAATTTATCCCAGTGCCCACTTTTTACATACAAATCTTTTTTTGTAATGTGAGGAATTTCAACCTTTTCATAACCTCTTTCTTTCCTCAACTCCCATACAAAATCGTCCAATAAATTTCTAAGAATCGTCCCTTTCGGGGTCCAGAGGGGGAGTCCGCTTCCGACCAAATCAGAAAAAGTAAAGAGGTCCAGCTCCCGCCCGATTTCCCTGTGGTCGTTTTTATTAAGTTCACTCATGCTTAAAATGTAGCAAATATTTAAAAACTCTGCCATAGATAATCTCCTCTAACCCCTCTTTATTTTAAAGAGGGGAACCAAAACCACAGAACCCGAATATGAGTCACCCCTTCTTTAAGGTAAAGAAGGTCGAGTAAGGCGAGAGGGGGAAGATTAGTTTTACAACCTCTTTACCTTTTCGACAATCAAGCTTTTCTCGCCGTTGCGGAGAGAGAGTCGAGCTTTGACGGCAATGCACTCCTCCGGGTTCAGGATAGAAATAAATTCACTAAGCGTGCGAGGAAAAACGACTGCTTCAATAGAATCAAAAGGGTCGACAAGTTTGATGAACGCCATCTTTTCGCCTGATTTGGTAATAACAGGCCGCAACTCTTCTATAAGTCCTCCAATCACGACCACCTCTCCTTCTTTTCCATTTTCTTTGATAATTTTGAGATTTGATTTTTGAGATTTAAATTTTTCCCGAAACTGATCAAGAGGATGTCCGGAGACATAAAGACCCAAAAGCTCTTTCTCCCAGGCCAGTTTTTCAGCGGAAGATGCAGGTGGAGTTTCCTTGAGACGAAGAGAAGCGTGGCTTGAAATGCCGCTAAAAAGCGAATTTTGATCGCCATTTGAAACAGACTCTTTGTTGTATTCAAGAAGAATATCCATATTGGCGAGCATTTGACCCCTCTCGCCAAATTTATCGAAACAGCCACTTTTTATCAACGCTTCAAGAGACTTTTTATTTAAATTGCGATCATGGATGCGAGAAAGAAAGTCTTCCAAATTTTTAAATGGTCCTCCGCCAGCTGGCGGATCTTTTCTTTCGGCAGTAATCGTAGCAGCAATGCCTTCACCAAAGTTTTTGATGGTGGAAAGTCCAAAGCGGATAGTTCCGGGACTAGAGCCCGGCACCAAAGTAAAGTCAGAAAAACTTTCATTGATATCGGGGGGTAAAACAGGAAGACCCATCCTCTTGCATTCGGCGACGGAGACTGCCACCTTTTCTGTTTCGCCAGATTCACTCGAAAGCACCGCGCGCATGTATTCTCCGGGAAAATTTGCCTTGAGATACGCGGTCTGATAAGCAACTCGCCCATAACTCGCGGCATGAGCTTTATTAAAACCATAGCCTTGAAAAGGTTCGAAGAGCTTCCATATTCTTTCAGCCAATTCTTTTTTCATGCCGGAATGTTCAATGCAACCCTCAACGAATTTTATGTGCTGTTTGGCCATTTCCTCTGGAATTTTCTTGCCTACCGCTTTGCGAAATTTATCGACTTCGCCCCAAGAATATCCGGCTAGTTCTATCGCGGACATAAGAAGATCGTCCTGATAGACGAGTACTCCATATGTTTTGGATAGAAAGTTTTCCATTTTGGGATGGAGATATGTAGTTTTTTCTGTCCCGTTTTTCCTAGCAATGTAAGCATTTATGTTATCCATGGGACCAGGACGATAAAGTGCGACCATAACACTAAGATCGTGTATGACTGTCGGCTTAAGTTCCACCAGCCATTTAGTCATACCGTCGCCGTTTAGTTGAAATAGGTCTTCGGTTTCGCCCCGCGCGAGCATTTCGAAGGTTTTTTTGTTGTCAATCGGGATCTTATCAATATCAATGATAATATTTTTCATTCTTTTAACCAATTCCACGGTTTTAGAGATGATAGAAAGATTTTTAAGACCAAGAAAATCAAATTTCAAAAGGCCAGCATCTTCCACTGAATGCATGTCAAATTGGGTAATTATTTTGTTTTCACCTTTAGGATCGTATTGAAGAGCAGTAAAATCCATTATGTCACTCGGAGCTATGACTACCCCGGCTGCATGAATGGAAATATGCCGAGCACATCCTTCAATTTTACGCGCCATATTTATAATTTTTTGAGTATCAAGATCTTTTTTGTACAACTCTTTTAATTCTGGAGTTTCTTCCATCGCGCGATCTATGGTCATCGGAAATCCTTGGGCGCCCATAGGAATCAATTTTGCAATTCGATCTCCAACGGTATAAGCAAAGCCGAGAGCTCTGGCTGTATCTCGAACACTGCCACGAGCCATCATGGTGCCAAAAGTACCGATTTGGGCCACTTTATTTGAGCCGTATTTTTGTTTGACGTATTCAATCATCTGATCTCTTTTGTCGTCAGCGATATCCATATCTATATCCGGAGGAGATGGTCTTTCAGGATTCAAAAATCTTTCAAATGGCAATTCATATTCAATGGGATTCAATGTCGTAATGTAATTTAAATAGGAAACCATAGAACCGCCGGCTGAACCGCGAGTTGTGGTTACAATCCCGTTATTTTTTGCATACCTTAAAAGATCTCCGACTACTAAAAAGTATGGCGCGTAACCCTTGTCTCTTATAACTTTAAGTTCATATTCAATTCTTTCCAAAAACTCTGGTGTTGACTCAAGTCCTCTCTTTTCTAAGCCTTCATATGTTATCTTTCGAAGTTCTTCGTCATGGGTAATGCCTAATTCGGTTTTATAATCAGGAAAGACCCACCTGCCGAGCTCGAGTTCCAAGTTGCAAAGACTTGCCACTTTTTGATTATTGAAAAGAAGCTCTTCCTCGCCCCTAAACCTCTCATTTGCTTCTTCCTGGGACAGGAAAGACAGATTTTCGTCTCCGTCGTCCCAACTTCTCTCTTTCGGCTCACCTCCTTGCATCACCGCCATCAGCGTATCTTTGGCGTCACGATCTTCGAGGTTTATGTAATAGACGTTGTGGGAAGCAATCGCGGGAATATCATTTTCTTTGGCAAATTTTACAAGAGAATGCATATGTTCATTGTGCCCCTGTATCTCCGGGTGTTTGGTAATCTCTATATAAAAATTTTCTTTAAAAATGCGTTTATAAAAATCCAGCGCCTCTTTCAGCTTTTCCTTATTTCCGCCACGCAAAAAAGTAGAGATGTCTCCGCTCCAAGAAGAGGAGACGGCAATAAGTCCTTCAGAATGCTTTTCTAAAACCTCAAAATCAATCCGTGGCTTGTAGTAAAATCCCTCAAGATAGGAAACTGTTACCAGCTTGAGTAAATTTTTGTAGCCAGTTTCATCTTTGGCAAGCAAGACAAGTCTGTATCGCTCTTTATCAACCCCAGTTTGCTTATCGCGCCTTGTGCGACCTGCAAGATACGCGTCCACTCCGATTATTGGCTTTATTCCCGCTTTTTTACATTCTTTGTAAAACTCAATTGCGCCATAAAGATTGCCATTGTCGGTGAGCGCGAGAGCTTCCATGCCATTACTTTTTGCCGCCTCTACAAGCTCCGGAATCTTCGGCAACGCCTGGAGCAGAGAGTAGTGGGAGTGGGTGTGTAGGTGGGTGAATTTCATGCGCCCATAATATCATAACTCACCCCCAAACCCCTCTCTTACATTAAGAGAGGGGAGCCACGCCATAGACACAGTTTAGAGTATAATTAATATATGAAATTAATAGTCGGAATTGACGAAGCGGGGAGGGGGCCTTTGGCGGGGCCGGTGACGGTCGGCTTGTTTAGCGCAGAAAAGAAAATGGAGCGCTGGTTGCTTAAAAATGTTTTTGAGAATAAATTGCGCGACTCTAAAAAATTGAGTAAGAAAAAACGAGAGGAAATTTTTGAAAAATTTAAAGAAATGAAAATCGAGGGAAAGATTGATTTCACTGTCGCCCATAGCTCGCCAAAATTTATTGACAATAAAGGAATTTCAAAAGCAATCCAAACGGGCATTGATCGTTCTTTAGAAAAATTACAACTTTCTTACGATCGTAAGGATATTGTAATTCTACTCGATGGCTTACTAAAAGCTCCAAAAGAATTTAAATCCGCCGGCGGGCGGACAAAAACAATTATCAAAGGAGACGAGAAAGACGTCTTTATTGCCTGCGCTTCGATAGTCGCCAAAGTTTCTCGCGATCGCCTGATGTGTCGCCTGGCCAAAAAGTACCCAAAATATGGTTTTGAGATCCACAAAGGCTATGGCACCGCCCGCCACGTTGAACTCATTAAAAAGCATGGATTATCAAATTTGCACAGAGCTTCTTTTTGTAGTTTAATAATAAACAGAAGGAGCTTGGGATGACAGAAGAACAAACCGTAGCGAGAGAAAAAGAACTCAGGAAAACATACCCTGGTTTATTTTCTTACCCCACATCGGACATTAAAGAAGGGGAAATGTATTTGGGTGACGCCTGGGGAGATGCCGTTCTTGTACAAATAGGTATTTATAGACAAAACGGACTTCCGAGCGTAAGGCATGGAGCCAGAAAAGAATTCCCCGGAAAACCGAGCACTTATCCAATTTTTGTGCAGGTCAAGGAGTTCGTACGGGTCGAGAGTGCCTACAAACACATCGTAAATTTGTGACCTCAATGGTCCCTGGATTCAATCCCGCCCATAAAGCGGGGTTGCCTTTTTATACAAATAAGCTATACTCTAATTTATGGTAGTGCGAATGCGACACACAAGAAGCCACACGGCAAACCGCCGGAGCCATCACGCTCTAGCGGCTGTTTCGCTTGCCCTTTGTAAAGACTGTGGAAGCCCAAAGGCGCCTCATGCAGTTTGCAACATCTGTGGCAAATACAAAGGCAGACAAGTTTTGGATGTGCATTCTAAAGTTGAGAAAAAGGCAAAGAAAGCAAAAGCTCGGGCTACCAACAAATAATTAACCTAATTATTCTAAGTACTCTAATTGACCTAAAGAATTCCCAATTAGATTGTGGATTTTTTAGAATAATTAGTATAATTAGATTAATTAGACATTTATGGCTAACAGGCACCTTGCAAGACAAACGGCTCTCCAAGCTCTCTATGAGTGGGATTTTGGTGGCAAGAAAACCGAACCCGAAGAAATACTGTCTCGGAACATGGAGGAGTTTGCCCCAGGCATGTCTTCCGACAATTTCGTAAAAAATCTGCTTAAAGGTGTGGTCTCAAAACAAAAAGACCTTGATGAAATCATAGCCAAAGCCGCTCCAGACTGGCCGATCGAGAAGATAAGCGTGATGGACAGAAACATTTTGCGGCTTGGCCTTTATGAACTTCTTTTCGCAGACAGAGAACAGGTGCCACCGAAAGTGGCCATCAACGAAGCCATCGAACTTGGTAAAGTTTTTGGCGGGGAAACTAGTGGCAAATTTATAAACGGCGTCCTTGGCGCAGTCTATAAAGAGATGGGCGAGCCCGGCAAAGACGACAAAGGCAGGCCCGAAAAACCAGTGCCACTTGAAGCTTTGGCGGGCGCGGTGATTTATGCCAAGAAAGACAGCGATATTTACCTCTGCCTAGTCCACGATGTGTTTGGTCATTGGACACTATCAAAGGGGCACATAGACTCTTCAAAAAAAATAGAGAGCGAGCTCAAAAAAGCGATCAAAGAAGAGCTTGGGATCAAAATCAAAGTCGCCGAGCACTTGGGCCACACCGAATACGGCACTTATGATCCGGAAAAAGGCAAGATAAAAAAGCGAGTTGAATACTATCTTGCGGAAACTGATTACACCGATGTCTCTTTGCAAAAAACAGGTGGGCTCGATGACGTAAAGTGGTTCAAACTTGCCGATATTCTTGATCTAAATTTTTATAATGACATCTTGCCGATAGTAACGAAAGCTATAAATATATTAGTAAAAAGTTAACGCAACTTGACCAACATGAAAGAGAAGGACCTAAGCGGATTTGAAGAATTGGTAGGCATAAAGTTTAATGACAAAGACTTACTTAAGCAGGCATTTACTCACCGCTCTTTTTTGAATGAAAATAGAAACGCAAAAGGCGGGCACAATGAGAGGTTGGAGTTTTTGGGAGATGCCGTGCTCGAGCTTGTGATCACCCGCTATCTGTTTGATGAGTATAAAAACAAAAACGAGGGCGACCTGACCTCGATAAGAAGCGCTCTTGTCAACGCCCAGACTTGCGCCGAAGTGGCAAGAAACCTTGATGTAAATGATTATCTGCTTCTCTCTCGCGGAGAAGCGAAAGACACCGGCAGAGCCAGACAATACATTTTGGCCAACGCTCTCGAGGCGATCATTGGTGCTATTTACTTGGATCAGGGATATGAAGTTGCAAAAGATTTTATTGAAAAATACATAACTCCGCTTACAAAAAAAATCGTTGAAGAAGAACTTTGGGTAGACTCGAAAAGCAAATTTCAAGAGAGAGCTCAAGACGCTGTCGGTATTACGCCTTCCTATAAAACAGTAAAGGAGATTGGTCCCGATCATGAAAAGAAATTCACTGTTGCTGTTTTTCTTGGTGAAGAAAAGGTCGCCGAAGGCGAGGGAGACTCCAAACAGGACGCCGAGCAGTCGGCGGCTCGCCTGGCGCTAAAAGAAAAAGGGTGGTAACTGCTTTTTGTGTTAAAATGTTTTTATGCTCAAATCGCTTGAAATCGGCGGGTTTAAAAGCTTCGCCAAAAAAACCGAACTTAGTTTCAAATCAAAAGTAACCGCAATTGTCGGACCAAATGGTTCCGGCAAATCAAACGTTGCCGAAGCTTTTCGTTTCGCTTTGGGCGAACAATCGATAAAATCAATGAGAGGTAGGAGAGGTGAGGATTTGATTTGGAACGGCTCAAATGAAGTCTCTCGCTCAAACCGAGCGCAGGTAAAGATTGTTTTGGATAACCCGGAAAATATTTTGGGGCTTGATTTTGATGAGATTTCAATCGAAAGGGTTGTAAGCAGAGACGGAGGCAACGAATATTACCTGAATGGCAGTCAAGTTCGGCTGAAAGACATTTTTGAAATTCTCTCAAAAGCCCACATCGGAGCATCAGGCCATCACATCATATCCCAAGGAGAGGCAGATCGGATACTGACGGCGAGCATCAAAGAAAGGAGGGAGATCATAGAAGATGCTCTCGGACTCAAAATTTATCAATACAAAAGAGAGGAGAGCGAAAGAAAGCTAGTAAAGACAGAGGAAAACATAAAACAAGTTGAGTCTTTGCGAAGAGAAATCGCGCCTCATTTAAAGTTTTTGAAGCGTCAGGTAGAAAAAGCTGAAAAGGCAGAGGAATTGAAGACAAGACTGGTGGTTCTCGAAAGAGAATATTTAAAAAAAGAACTGGTTTTTATAGAACAAGCAAAAAATAAAATAGGGGAGCAGAAGAAGCCCCTGGAGAGCAGACTAAACGCGCTTGATAAAGAGATGGAATCAGCAAAAGAAGTGCTTGAAAATTCTTTAGAAAAGGATGGTAAGAGCCAAGACC
>Ga0209542_10006230_pt1 | contig 23300 bp, 16 predicted proteins | sample RifCSPhighO2_01_FD_184028 | JGI IMG/M metagenome (GOLD analysis project Ga0209542, IMG submission 184028) | Soil microbial communities from Rifle, Colorado - Rifle CSP2_plank highO2_0.1 (SPAdes) (version 2) | ecosystem: Environmental > Terrestrial > Deep subsurface > Rock core/Sediment ... | reverse complement strand
CCCGCCCCTCGCGCCAAATTAAGAAATTTGGCACTGCACCAGAGTAGATTTTATAATCGTGGTACAATTATTTTGTGGCGTACTACTGTCGCCGTAAAAATGTTACACAAAAAAGCTAAGCGTATTGTTCTTGTAAGCCAGATGATAGCCGTGGGCACGATGGGCCTTTTAGGGCCGATTTACGCAATTTATGTTGAGAAACTGGGCGGGGACATTCTAGCGGCTGCTGCGGCTTACGCGATTTACTCGGTTGTTTACGGAGGTCTTGTTATTCTGCTTGGAAAGGTGACAGATAAAGTCAAAGAATCTGAATATTTTGTTATCGCTGGCTTTTTTGTCGCCTCTCTTAGCTACGCGGGGTACCTTCTGGCTCAAAACCCACTTCATCTTTTTGTGATTCAAGCTGTTCTCGGGGTCGCGCAAGCTCTTAATACGCCCGCCCTTGACGCGCTTTATCAAAAACATATGGACAATCGTAAGCCGGCGTCGGAATGGGGAAAGTGGGAAGGGATTTATTATATTACAGAAGGAATAACCGCGGCTGTTGGGGGGGGCATAGCAACTCTTATCGGGTTTATGCCCCTCTTTATCATTATGGCGGCGATTTCTATGGTTACAGGGGTTTATCTCATGTTTCTTCCACGTAAAGTGTTATGAACATATATCATTTTCATGAAATTCTACATCGCGTCACGTTTTGATAAGAAGCCGGAAGTTCTGGAATTGCACAAATACCTTCGAGAAAAAGGCCATGAAATTTTGGCCGACTGGACGGGGCATAAGTTTGTGAAGCCCTACGATAAAAATGAGGAGCTGGCTGGAGAATATGCCGCGAACGATATAAACGGCGCCAAGGACTGCGATGTTTTTGTCGTGCTAAGCGATGACGGCGGAACGGGAATGTATGTTGAATTGGGCGCGGCCATAGCGTCAAACCTTCTGCGCGGCAAGCCGAAAATATACGTGATAGGCGAACACCCCTCGCGGTCAATGTTTTATTACCACCCATCCGTTACGAGGAAAAATAATCTTGGTGAGGTTCTGGACGACGTGAGCAGTTGAGCTTGATTCTGGTTTTTGCGCGCGCTGACCACGACCTTAGTTATGGTACAATTAGGGTATGGAGCCGGTGAACATTCTTTTAGTAGAGGACGATGTGTTTTTAAGCCAGTTGCTTAAAACCCGCATGGAAAGAGAGGGCTTTGTTGTAAGTGCCTTTATGAATGGCGACGGGGTGCTTGCGGAGTTAAACAAGAAAAAATTTGATTTGATTCTGCTGGATGTAATTTTGCCCCAAAAATCCGGCTTTGAGATTATGGAGGAAATTGAAAAAATGCCTGCCGCGGACAATGTGCCGGTTATTATAATTTCCAACTTAGGACAGGAAGCCGATATAAAACGAGGAAAAGATTTGGGCGCGATTGGATATTACATAAAATCCAAGACGCCGCTTGATGAGCTTATAAAGAAAGTTAAAAGCAGTTTCCAAACCTAAACCACCTCGCAGGCGGTTTTTTTATGGATTGGTACAACACTAAAATTGCTTAATTGTCTATTTGGATCCTCCGAGGGTAAAGAAAAGGAATAAAAAGAAAAATATAATAGTTGATGGAGCTCCGGCAACAATCCCGATGGCGCTCCAATGTCTTTGGGCCCTTTTTAATTGCTACAATTCCGAATACGATAGCAACGGCACCGATGACGCTCAATGGGTTATTATATGGAATGTTGTTTACGAAAGCCGAGTACAAAGCGGCAAAAGAACATACAATTCTCGCAATTCCGAATATTTTACCGATATTATTGCGCATAAATTGAATTATAACGTAAGTAGTTGGCACCGTGCCCAAGGTTGCCTCGCCGCTTTATTATTGGTTTAATAGAAACAGAGCATTAAATACAGCAAATAAGGAATAGCGAGGAATAACGCGTGGGCAAGCGTCGTTTTTTGAAGGGTACCCCTCTGTTTCTCGTGGGTTTATTTATTTTTGGCCTGGTGGCCGAATCTTTGGCACGGGAATATACTGACCCGGGGCAGGGGTGGTCATACTCACAGGGACGGGAGAGGGCTTCTCCTCCTGAAAATTACCGCGAAAACGGTAATGGCGGAGCTGCTGATATCGGTTCTTGGGGGTGGATTCCGAGATGGATTTTCATGTCATGGCTTACGCCTCTTTGGATTGTCTATCTATTTTATAGATTTGTCTGGCCAAGGATTAAGAATAGATGGACCCAAAAAGAAAGGCCGTACCGTGATCCAATGTCGCCGGTTACTATAAGCGGCGGAGACGGTGGCTGTACCACGGCTCCGTCCAGGTCTTTGCGCGCAAATGCATCAAAGAATGTTCCAGCCACTACATTTGCGGACGTTATCTTGCCGGAAGAGGTCATGGAGGAGCTTCGCGAAGTCGTAGATTTTCTTAAAGATCCGAGCGATGCCGAACACTTTGATATTAGGCCGCCCAAAGGAGTTTTGCTTTCCGGCCCTCCGGGGTGTGGCAAAACTCTTATTGCTAAAGCCATTGCCGGTGAGGCGGGGGTTAATTTTTACGCGTATTGCGGTTCCGATTTTGTCAATAAATATGTTGGTACCGGGGCTGACACGATCCGTCAGAGATTCGGTGTAGCAAAAGAGAATACTCCCTGTATAGTATTCATTGACGAAATTGATTCGCTGGCCCGCCAGCGTTTTGGTGGCGGTTCCGAAGGCGGTCAGGAATACGACCACACATTGAACCAGCTCTTGTCGGAAATTCAGGGGTTTCACGAAACCAGTGGCCTCGTTTTTTTGGCTGCTACCAATAGAGAAGATTTGCTGGATCCCGCTCTTTTGCGCCCGGGCCGTCTGGACCGAAAAATTATCATAGATGCGCCGGATTTTTGGGCGCGGGAATCTATTTTGAGGTTGCATTCCAAAAAGAAGCCTCTTGGAACCGGCGTCAACATAACGGGCCTGGCGCGGAGCACTGCCGGATTTTCCGGAGCCGATTTGGAAAATCTTATGAATGAGGCGGCTATGGTCGCGTTTCGGCGCAGTAAGAAAACCCGGCTAAGCATTCCTATCATAAGCAGTCTCATTGACGACAAAGGAACGATTGAGCAGTGGGATGTTGAGGAAGCGCGCCAGAAGGTTGTTTCCGGGCTTAGCCGCAAATCGTCCTGTATTACGGACGATGAGAAAATTATTGTGGCATTCCACGAAGCCGGTCACGCGCTTGTGGCTAAGAAAATCTCCGGTCCGAAAGATGATCTGGATATTGTAAGCATTATACCCAGAGGCAGAAGCCTGGGCATCACCGTTCAGACTCCGGAATATGACAGGCGGTTGTTTTCACAGGACTATCTTTTGAATCAGGTCTGCATTCTCTACGGCGGAAGGCTTGCTGAGGAGTTGAAGTTCGGCAAGGGCAAAATCACCACTGGCGCAGGCAACGATATAGATCGGGCTATGGAAATTGTAAAGAAAATGGTATGCGAATGGGGGATGAGCAATCTGGATGTGGCGGTCTTTAGAAAACCGGATGGCGCCTGGTGGCACAGGCCAGATAGTGAACGCCAGGCACGCGAAATAGATCGCGAAGTTGACAGAATAATTAAGGTGCAGTTGGCCGTGTCCAGAAAGATTTTGGAGGACAACCGGCTTAATTTGGAACTTGTGGCTTGCGCGCTTATTGCCAAAGAAACACTTACAAACGTCGAAATTGACCTCTTGCTTGAAAAGGGCCGGGACGCTCTGGAAAATATCGTCGGAACGTTGGTGTCTGACGTAGAAAAGAAAGGAATTCTTGCTCGCTTTGTTTTTTGGAAGTAAAAGCAATTATTTAGAAATAACTGCCTCCGCGGGCAGTTTTTTACTGGCCAGAGTATTGACAGATACAAGCTAAAAGTGCTATAATTTCTTAAGTTATTTGAACTATAAATTTTATGGAAGGGCTCCAAAGTCCGCGGTGCGGATTGGTTGCCCAAGGAGGAACCGAAATGCGTAAGGCGTTTGTAGTGCTCGGTATTCTCGCGGCTGTGTTTGTGACTGTCGGCGGCTGTGTTGCGAGTAAAGTCTACAATACATACAACGAACTCGTGGTGATGCGCGAGCAGGTTGACGCCAAGTGGTCTCAGGTGGAAAACGTTTATCAGCGCCGTGCTGATCTTGTCCCGAATCTCGTTAACTCCGTAAGGGGTTACGCGAAGCACGAAAGTGGCACGTTCATTGCCGTGACAGAGGCGCGCGCCAAGGTCGGGCAGATGAACCTCAAAGCCAACGACCTTACTCCCCAAAATCTGGCTATGTTTCAGAAGGCGCAGGGGGAGCTCTCTGGCGCGCTCTCGCGGCTCATGGTCGTTGTGGAGCGGTACCCCGACCTTAAGGCAAGCTCGTTGTTTCAGGATCTCATGGTTCAGTTGGAGGGTACCGAGAACCGGATTGCCGTTGAGCGCAAGTCGTATAACGATACTGCCCTAGCCTACAATTCCGCAATGAAAGTATTTCCCGAAAATCTCATCGCCGGCTTTTTTCGTTTTGAGAGCAAGCCGTATTTCCAAGCCGAAGAAGGAGCTAAGAAAGTGCCCGTAGTGGACTTTGAAGGAAAGGGGGACAAGCGATGAGGAGATTCATCAGGGGTCTTTTTGGGCATAAGCCGGCGGCAGAGCCACCGGCGCTTTTTTCTGCGGAAGATCTTGTGGTAATCAGGGAGGCCGTTCATAAGGCCGAAGAAAATACATCGGGGGAGATCAGGGTGGCGATCCTGGATCGTATTCATTCGGAATTTAACGGCGATGTTCATAGGCGGGCGGTTGCTGAATTTCACGCGTTAGGAATGCAGAATACGCGTCATCGGACTGGCGTTCTGCTCCTTATCGCACTCAAAGAAAGGAAGTTTGCGATTATCGGAGACATCGGAATTCATGCCAAGCTCTCGGCCAATTACTGGAATTGGCGAGCGTCTCTTTTGTCGCGACGTTTCGCTGATGGCAACTTTACGCACGGTGTTTGTGAGGCGGTGGCCGATGTGGGGCGCGAGCTAGCGAGATATTTTCCAAAGGAATCGGACGATACAAACGAACTCCCCGACGACGTGGTAACGGAGGAGGGCAAGTAATGCGGCGGCTCAAAACGATTTTTGCGGTAAGTTTCGCCGCGTTTCTCGTGTTTTTTGGGGACACTAATTCTTATGCGGCGGGCTATCCAAAGCCAGTTGGCCACGTCAATGATTTCGCCGGGCTTCTTAAGACAAGCGAACGGCAAACGCTGGAGACTACGCTCCGTAATTACGAAAAGCAAACCTCCATTGAAATTGCGATTGTTACCGTTTTGTCTCTGGAGGGGCTGACCGTAGAGGGTTACACCATCGCCCTCGCCAAGAGTTGGGGTGTTGGGAAGAAAGGCAAAGACAACGGCGTCGTTTTTCTGGTTGCGCCCAAAGAAAGAAAAATGCGCATTGAGGTGGGATACGGCTTGGAGCCGGATCTGACCGACGCGCAGGCCGGGCGCATCGTGAGGGATAGTGTGGTGCCGCGGTTTAAAGACGGCCAGATGTCAGCAGGAATTGCGTTGGGTATAAGCGCCATCATGCAATCCTTAGGTGACAAACCATACGAGGAGCGGCTCAACGAGCGGAAAGCGCAGGAAGAGAAAGCCAGACGTGAAGCAAAGTTCAATGCCCAAAGGAACGCGCAGGCGCTGAAGGTGATTGGCGGCGTAATTCTTGGCGCAGTAATTTTGATTCTCGTAGTGGCGCTGTATAGAAGAGCCGAGAAACGGCGCAAGGAACGCAAAATGCTTGCGCGGGCTAACGCCGCGAAGATCAAGAGTTTGCAGGATTTGATTGGCAAGGCGCAAGCCAACTATGCCGAGGCCATGAAAAAACTTGAGGAGCTGAAGTCAGAAGGCGGTGACTGGAAGACCTTAGAGAAATACAGCAAAGGATTGCCGGCTCGTGTTGTGAAGCTTGAGGAACTTCTTGCGCGTGAGGCTCGGGACGCCGGTCTGGGCCGTAGACCAGTTGAGTTGGTTGCGAAACATTTGGTCGCGGTTGAGCCGGAGGTTTTGGAGGCTGCGGGATTTCTTGAAAGCGTGCGTGGTAAAATTGCGGAAATAAAGCAGGCGAAGAAAGAGACTCCGGGGCTTCTCCGGTCTTTGCCCGACGAAATCCAAGATGTCGAAAAGAAAGTTGATAAACCCGACGTAACTGATAAAACCAAGAATATGATTGATAAGGCGAGGGGTAGGTATAAAGAAGCGAAAAAGCTCGCAGGCGGATCCACGGAGTGGCTTCTACTGTTTGCCGCATTGATAGCGGTCCGGTCGTTGCTTGAACAGGCCTTAAGGGCCGCCGAAGAAGACAAGAAAGATGCGGTAGAGGCGCGCAAACCCAAGCCAAAGCGGGTTTATTCATCTCCGGTTTATGTATCCAGCGGCAGTTTCAGTTGGAGCGATTCTTCTTCCGAAGGAAGCTCCGACGGCGGTAGCTTTGGTGGATTTGGCGGTGGCGATTTCGGCGGAGGCGGCGCCTCCGGAGACTGGTAGTTTTACCAATTCATAAAATTTTTTGTTGGGCGGCAGACCTTTTTTTGTTACCCAGTTTGTACGGGGCTCTTTCGGGGCCCCTTTTGTTTTTTTATAGCGCCATGGCTTCACATTACAATATCAATAGCGGTTTTGGGTACTCATGAGTTGTGGATGAGGGGGGTGTGTTGACAAAAATAAGTCGGCGAGTATAATATCAAGCAGGATGTTAAGAGAAATTAATTCACCAAAAACCAGCGGCTGATGGCCATCTTTTGGTACGCCAGTCAAAGCCGCTGTAAGCGGTTTTTTGTTTCTCAAAACCCGCCAAAATTTTTAAAAAAATTTAGGAGGGCAAACATCTCAGAACTTTGAAAATTGAAGTTAGTGTAAGTGGTCTTTTCAGGCCGGAGGCAAAGATTGCCTTTGGCCAAGAGTAGTCCTCCAGAATTACTCAAATTTATGGAGGGCAAATATGTCAGTATTGGGATGGTCGGCCAGCCGGTGCACAGCACCGGAATAACTAATTTCCAATTTCCAATTTCCAATTATGGAAGCGCCGTAGGCGCAATCATCAATTAGAAATTAGGATTTAGATATTAGAAATTCCGTTGCTGTGCAACGGTATAAGGGCGTATGGTGGATGCCTAGACATCAAAGAGCGACGAAGGACGCGGCGTAGCGGCGATACGCCTCGGGGAGGTGCGTAGCAACCTGTGATCCGAGGATTTCCAAATGGGGTAACCCCTCCGTGTAAACCACGGAGACCGTGCTTTGCACGGAATATTTAAACATTCAAAATTTAAATATTGCGTGCAGAGCGCGGAGCAAACCCGCTGAAGTGAAACATCTCAGTAAGCGGAGGAAAATATATCAGTAGATATTCCCTAAGTAGCGGCGAGTGAAAGGGGAAGAGCCCAAACCAGACCTTTCGCATCTCACTGTCGTGAGCTGCCCTAGAACATAGAAAATAGTAAATAGAAAATAGAAGTTGTGGAGAAGGAATTTAAAACTCCGTATCCATAAATTTCTACTCTTTACTTTCTAGATTCTAATTTCTAGAGCACCGAGCGAGAGTGAGGTGCGAGATGTGTGGGGTTGTAAGGTAAGGACATCTTTACTTAACTTATAACTGATTACTTGTAACTTTCTGCTTTTGCAGCCGGTTATGAGTCGTTAGTTATGAGTTAATGATGAGGGAGAAGTTACAAATTCATTAGTTAGCTGAATTCTCCTGGAAAGGAGAACCAAAGTGGGTGATAGTCCCGTAAGCGAAAACCGATGAACTTCTTGTTCTTAAGTCCTGTGGTTCACATACCGCATCAATTTGACAGAGAGAATTTTTGGCAGATTCGCGACGCGAGAAGCGAAGTGTGCAAGCGCACTCGAGCGACGAGTAACAAAGAAGCTGGCGAAAATTCGCCTGCTCGTAGAGAAGCTTAAAACTAGGCAATCTCTTCGTTGCTCCTCCTCGGAGTGGCGCTACGGCTACACCTTCGTCGTCGCGCCTCGAGATTGCTAAAATTTTAAGCTTTCAAATTTGACGCTGTATGTGAATCACAGGACATCCTTGAGTATCCCGCAAACAGATTGTTGCGGGAGAATCTGCGAGCACTATCTCGTAAGGCTAAATATCTTTGATGATCGATAGCGAAGTAGTACCGCGAGGGAAAGGTGAAAAGTAGGCCGGTGAGGCCGGTGAAATAGAACCTGAAACCATATGTCTACAAGGAACGGAAGCACGGCCAGTGCATAGCACTGGGATGACGAGTTTTAAATTTAAAATTTTGATTTAAATTCTTAATGTCTTAACTTTAAAAATTAATTCATTACAAATTGATTTGAAATTGAAAATTAGAAATTAGAAATTCCACTGCTGTGCAGTGGTGTGCAACCGTGTGCCTATTGAAGAATGAGCCAACGACTTTATGTGTACTGCGAAGTCTAAGTCTCTTAATGAGACGGAGGCGTAGGGAAACCGAGTGTTAAAAGCGCGACTCGTGTCTCACTATCGTTCGACACACATACGAAAATACTAAAAGATACGAAATTACGAAAAAAGATTAAAGAAATCTGCTTTCGTACATTAGTATTGTTTCGTACTTTCGTAAGAAAGTGGCGAGCGGCAGCGAGACACGATAGCAGTACGCGTAAGACTCGAAACCAAGCGAGCTTGCCCTGGGCAGGATGAAGGCCGGTGAAAACTGGCTGGAGGTCCGAACTGGTGGGTTGTTCAAAACCCTCGGATGACCTGGGGTAAGAAGTGAAAAGCTAATCGAGCTTGGAAATAGCTAGTTCTCTCCGAAATAGTTTTAGGACTAGCCTTTAGATTGAAGATTGCGGGGGTAGAGCTACTGGTTGAGGGGTAATGGGCGAAAGCTCGACCTCTTAGTCAAACTCCGAATACCGCAATTTGTTCTAAGGAGTCAGAACACGGGGGCTAAGCTCCGTGTTCGCGAGGGGAACAGCCCAGACCGCCGTCTAAGGTCCCCAAATCTATGCTAAGTGTATGGAAGGTAGTGTTTTGCCAGAGACAGATAGGAGGTTGGCTTAGAGGTAGCCATCCTTTAAAGAGTGTGTAACAACTCACTATTCGACGGCAAAACGCGCCGAAAATGTATCGGGGCTAAGCATAGTACCGAAGACGCGGATGCGTGAACTTCACAGAGGATTATAAATAATCCTCGGAGTACCTTTTATGGAGCGTTCGTCTAAATAAGACGCCGGACCTGTTCCGGAAATGCGCGGTGAAACTCCGTGCGCGCTTCACCAGATTTTTTTGGCGAGCAGGCAATGCTTAGCTCGCCTCCTCTGTGAAGTTCACGCGTGGTAGGAGAGCATTCTCTTCCGCAGTGAAGGCGGACCCGCGAGGGCCGCTGGAGCGAAGAGAAGTGAGAATGTTGGCATGAGTAACCACAATCCCAATGAGAAATTGAGACCCCGAAAATCCAAGGTTTCCGTGGCAATGGCAATCATCCACGGGTTAGGCGGCCCTAAGGCAATGGCGAAAGCCGGAGCTGATGGACAACTGGTTAATATTCCAGTCCTGCCTATGCAGTTTTAGTGATGGAGGGACGAAGAAAATAAAAACGCGTGCATTAATGGTTTTGCATGAAGTACGCCAAGAATATTTCGGCCGGAAAATCCGCCGGAATGCCTTTAATGGCGATATTCGAGCGTAATGCAGAGGTTAGGTTTTACCTGGCCAATGCGTTTGAAGAGTCTTCCAAGAAAAACTTCTAAGCTTATGTGTAGGCAACCGTACCGGAAACCGACACTGGTGGATAGGGCGAGTAGCCCAAGGGGAACGAGTGATTCTTCGTTAAGGAACTCGGCAAAAAAGCGGCCGTAAGTTAGCGATAAGGCCTGCCCTCTTGTCTACGACAAGATACGCGAAGGTGCGCTAAACAAAGCTCGCAGACGAGCTACGCGAAACTGACGCGAAAATAAAACTTCGTGTTTGTTCGTGTGGCGCGTTGCGCCCGTATGTTTTGTGTCAATTCGTGTTTCTCGCCGTAGGCGAGAGGGCCGCAGCTAAAGTCTCCCTGGCGACTGTTTATCAAAAACACAGCTCCCTGCGAACTCGCAAGAGGATGTATAGGGGGTGACGCCTGACCGATGCGAGAAGGTTAACGGTGGCAGTCAACGCATCTCACTGTCGCGAGATGCTCTAGAATCTAGAAAATAGAATCTAGAAAATAGAATCAGAAGATTCGGAAATTAAAAATTCCGTTTCCAAAAATTCTACTTTCTACTTTCTAACTTCTATTTTCTAAAAGCACGTCGCGAGAGCGAGGTGTGTTGGCCGACTGCCCGAAGCCCTCGTCAATGTCCGCGGTAACTATAACCGTGTTAAAGTAGCGCAATTCCTTTCCGGGTAAGTTCCGGAGCGCACGAAAGGCGCAACGACTGGGGAACTGTCTCAACGAAGAGCTCGGTGAAAATGCGATTCCAGTGAAGACGCTGGATACCTGCAGCGGGACGAAAAGACCCCGGGAGCTTTACTATAGCTTGGTATTGGCTCTAGAGTTTGAATGCGTAGCATAGTGGGGAGGATTTGAGGGTTCGCTTTCGGGCGGGCCTGATCCGACAGTGAAATACCCATCTTCCAAACTTTAGACTCTAACCTGCGCGGCAAAAACGAGCGGGGACAGTGCCTGGTGGGTAGTTTAAATGGGGCGTTTTCCTCCTAAAGAGTAACGGAGGAGTTTATCAAGGTCGGCTTAGCCCGTATGGAAACCGGGCTGGACGTGTAAAGGCAAAAGCCGGCTTAACTGCGAGACATACAAGTCAAGCAGGTGCGAAAGCAGAACTTAGTGACCCGACGATTCTTAATAGAAAGGTCGGAGACAACGGATAAAAGCTACCCCGGGGATAACAGGCTGGTTTCATCCGAGAGTCCCTATCGACGATGAAGCTCGGCACCTCGATGTCGGCTCGCCCTAGCGCGGGGCTGGAGAAGGTCCCAAGCGTTTGGCTGTTCGCCAATTAAAAGGGCACGCGAGCTGGGTTCAAACCGTTTAGAACATGAATTTTAAGTCATACGGTTCGTGTTTTGAACGGTTTGAATCCGAGGATTGAAGACATCGTTCACGGCGGTCATAGAGAGTAATTTCTATGAACCTTACCAACTAATATCGGTAAAATCCCACAGGGACAATACCGAGGGAATTGGGTGTGTTATTAACGCACTTAAGCCCGTAGAGACTATACGTTGGTCTCCTTAACAATTTTAAGGATGAAGATATAGTCCAATGCACATAGTAATATGTGGAAACATGCGTGAGACAGGTTGGTCTCTATCTGTTGCAGGCGCGAGATGTTTGAGGGGAGTTGACCTTTGTACGAGAGGATCAGGTTGAACAAACCTCTGGTCTACCGGCTTTGCCACCAGGTGAATCGCCGGGTAGCTATGTTTGGAAGGGATAAGCGCTGAAAGCATCTAAGCGCGAAGCCTACCCCAAGATTAGACATCAATGGTCTCGTCGAAGATGACGACGTAAAAACCAGTGCGTAGCACTGGAATAACTAATACCCAACTTCCAATATCCAATTCTGGTTGTTTGAAATTTTTTTAAAAAATTTCAAACTTCATTAATTAGAAATTAGGAATTTGAAATTAGAAATTCCACTGCTACGCAGTGGCTATAGGCTCTAGGTGTAAGATCGGTAACGATTTTAGCCGAGGAGTACTAATGACCGCCGACCATCCCAATGCTGATATATTACACAAAGCCACTTAGGAAATTACGAAAACTTACAAAAGTACGAAAATTAAGATAAAAGTTTTCATTTGCCGGCCGTTGCCGACCGAAGTCGGCTATGGCCGACGAAGGCCGGTGATTTAGCCCGATTTGCACCACCCCTGCCTGCCGGCAGGCAGGTCTTCCTCCAGCCCCTAGCAGACTATTGCGGGACTGCTGTTTTCTAAGCTCGCATACTCACTAAGAAAACGGGGAGCATTCCGAATAGAATTTAAAATTTTTGTTTGCTGGTGATCTAGCTATATGTGAACCACCTCTTCCCATTCCGAACAGAATCGTGAAAGCATATAGCCCCGATGATACTTCACGGGAAAGTAGGGTTTGCCAGCAATCAAAAATTTTAAATCACAAAAACCGAGATTATAATCTCGGTTTTTGGTTGTAGGTTAGACAAAACCCCCGTGGAGGAAGATCCGAGCGAAGCGAGCTAAGAAACCAGAGGTATCTTAGGCGGGGAATTGATTTTTAAAATGCCATGGCTTTAGTCATGTGGATCTCTGCTCTTTTTGTCTTTGAGTGGACGATGCTTTTAATGAATAATATCTAACTTATAAAAGTTTCCGACTTCATAAATGTCCGGATTATCGCCCCCGTCTTTTTCAGCTAATTTACCAATCAAACTATTTTTGTCGCTTTCAAATTTGGCGTTCAATGCCCATCTAAGGGCAAAGAATTTAATTGTGCAAGGCGAAGACAATCCCGATTCGGAATATTTAAAAAGACAATATCTTAATATACGCAAACAATTGGAAGAATTAAGATAGCCGATTTTTCTTTAAAAGCAACATAACAAAAATCCCGGGTGATTTAGTTGTGCTGGAATCACCTTCAAACAAAAAAGGGCTGCTCTTACAGCGAAAATTGCCTGATTTTTTCTTCAAAAAATTTTTGGAGTTTCTTTTTGTCAACTTTCCCCTTCAAAAATTGAATGTAAGTATCCTCAATATCTCTTAAATATACCAGTTGCTCTAAAAAAAGCCGCATATCAAAGGAATCTCCATATTTTTGGGATGCTAGATCGCCAATTGATTTAAGGGGTTCCCCGTTTTTTAAGATGAAGTAGATATCAACATAATCTTTAAATACTCCCCGGCGGCCCAGGGTATATGCCTTCATCGCGGCAATTTCCAAAATACTGGCTATCCTAATTTTTTCAAAACTCACAAGCGGCGATAAAACCGGAAAAGGATAATGTAAAAAAGTTAATTTTGTTTCACCAATAAACAAGGTCAATTCACCGCGGTTATTCACGACAATTCTCGATGATAATTTCAATGCACCGGCAAGTTTTTCGGCTGTATTCAAAAGCTTCGACGGGATAACCTTGCTGCTCATAAAACCGAAGTCAACCGAAATTCTATGCCCAAGTTGAAGCGCCAAACCAGTTCCACCTGCCAAATAAAAATCCGGCAAAGCATCAATTTTTGAAAGTATTTTTCTACCTTCTAATGTAAGCGTCTCGAGATGCATATTTGAGTTTTCGGATTCCTATAAGGATTGAGATTAATTTCAATGCGCCGGGGCGAAATTCCGTAAGGGGAGTATTTTTTATTATTTCTTTAATTTGCCCTCTATCGTAGTTTTTCATTATCCAGAGCCAATGTTGCCAGTTGCCGTAATTAACTGTATTTATAATAACCCGCCGCTTGTCCTTGTCGGCATCAAGAGTTTTAAAGTCGTACGACCAGAATACTGGCTTAAAAAAAGATGGAATCTTTTGCATTGTATAATTATATCAAAAATCGCCCCGAAAAACAACCGCGCTTCGGCGTCCTGAAAAGCGACCGAGTTCGCGAAGAAGTCCCGAACGTTTGTTGTGAGGGATATGCTTTGCCGGGATATCACCGCGGGCATTTTTTTGTTTGAGTTTTGCTTTTTTTCAGTTTAAAATTAGACCATGATTAAGGCCGTAATTTTTGACCTAATTGGCGTTTTCATTGAGAGTCCCAAGTTGAGCGACAGGTTCCAGGAACGGTTTGGCGTAGCGAGAGACGATTTTTTGCCGGTCTTAAAAGAAATAATGGCGAGAGTTAGATTGCCCGATGCAGGCAATACCTTTTCTTATTGGAGGCCATATTTACAAAAATGGGGCGTGAACTTGTCGGAAGAAGATTTTTTTGATTTTTGGTTCAGTGCGGAAAAAGAAGCGCCTGAAATGACCGCGCTCGCAGGGGAATTTAAAAGAAAAGGACTAAAGATTTTTATACTTTCCAACAATTTTATGGAACGAGCCGCCTACTACGATAAAAATTTCCCGTTTCTAAAAGAAGTGTGCGATGGGGTCTATTATTCCTGGCAGACCGGTCTTGTTAAGCCAAATCTTGAGGCGTATAAGATGATATTGTATGATAACAACTTAAAACCGGAGGAATGTGTTTACTTTGATGATTCGGAAGAAAATATTAAAGTGGCTAGCAGTCTCGGAATCGGGTCTTTTCTGTTTGAAGGGGCGGAGAAGGCCAGGGCAATCTTGAACGATTGTAATTAAGCTTTTTAACAGAATTTAAAATTTTTGTTTGTTGGTGATCTAGCTATATGTGAACCACCTCTTCCCATTCCGAACAGAATCGTGAAAGCATATAGCCCCGATGAACACTTCACGGGAAAGTAGGGTATGCCGAGACATCACTGCGGGCGATTTTTGTTTATACGATTGCGTATGGCGACTGTACGCTGGTTGCGGTGAATAAAAAATGCTAAAATTCCATTATGCCCATCAGAATTATAAAGACCCCAATCAAAAAATCGGAGCTTATAGATATGGCGAGTGAGAAATTTGGCGACATGGTTAAGGTGGCGGTTGACGTTCTGCGGGAAATTATGGCGGCAGGCGGCGAGCTTCATGCCGACGAAGAGGTATTACTGACAGAAAAAGAAAATTCAAAAAGAGAAAATATCTGGGGAATCAATATTTATCCCAAGAAGCCGGAGAATGAGTGGATTGAATTTGACTCAATGATTAATCTGAAGCCACATTTTGGCAATCGGTCGCGCGACGTGGAAGATCCGGCAATAAGAGAAAAGATCAAAAAAATCGCGAGAAAATTGATCGTTGAATAGATGTCTTTTATTCACCAAAATCTGGCAAGCGGTCGTTGGCACGAACTTTCGCTTATGGAACAATTGGGAAATATCGGTAGCGAAGTTTTAAGAGCGGCGCGCTCACGGGATAAAGACGAGAAAATCTTTTGGGGCGCGGTAGAAAGGGCGCTCGAACTTTTTGATTTAACATTAAACGACCCGCGCTGGATAGGCCGCTACCTGGAAATCGCGAGGGCGAGGGAAGTATTTTGCGATGCCCTTTACGGCGGCCATCTTTACAAAAGTAATTTTGACGACCTCATTCGCTATTTTGACCAGTTCGCTATCGCGGCAAGGAGTAATTTTTAATCGGGCATTTTTTAAGTTATACTGATTATTATGCTGGGTAGTGAAAATTCAATTGCTATTAGGTAGCAAAACGACCGTTTAAACACCACCTGGTATAGCAGCGTAGTGAAACACTAAGAGTCGTAGATTACTAATTTTATTAATCGAATTTCTACTACCCGGTATGCTGGATTTAAGCGCCCGGAGGGCGGCCAAAAAGTTTATTTATACTGTATTTTATCTTGCGATATTGCTGGGCATTGTTTCGGGTCTTTACTTCTGGCTGAAACCGGTTCCTACGTGCGGCGACAAAATTCAGAATCAGGGCGAGGAAGGTGTGGACTGCGGCGGGCCGTGTGCCACGGCTTGCGAGGTATTTACTCTGAAGCCTGTTGCCATTGTTATGCAGCCAAAACTGTTTTTTTTGGACGAACCGGCGGTATTGTTCCAAATCAGCAATCCGAATCCGAGTTATGGTGCGAGAAATTTGCCATACGTTCTCGAACTATATGGCCAAAGTGGCGAGCTTCTTAAGACTCACAATAGTACAACATTCATTTATCCCGGTAAATTGCAAAAAAACGTTTTTGTGTTTTTGGGTCCCAGTAGTTTGGCAAAAAGCGTGAAAGTCACGCTTCATGAGCCCGCGTGGCTTAGCGTCTCCGATTTCAGCCGTCCGGATATTGATTTTATGAATCAGGACCAAAAAGTTTCCGGCAATCAGTACATCGTGAGTGGCACCGTCGTTAACAAAGAAACTCTGCTTTTTCCTAGGGTAGCGGTGGAGGCGTTATTCTACGACAAAAACGGTTCAATTGTGAGCTTGTCGCGCACGGAAGTAAACGATGTGCGGGCCTTTGAACAGCGTTATTTCCAGCTTGAACATCCCTATCTTACCAACATAGATTTCGGCAAAACAAGGGTTTTTATAGAGGCCCTTAGGCCGTAGGGAAGGAACTAGGAATTAGGAACGAGGAACTAAAATTTAGGAGAGCGACCAATATCGCAATAAAAATACGCTGTAATATACTGGAATATACGAATTAAGTTTTAAGTGTAGGTCGATAAATCCTAACGTCCGCTTTCGTACATTCGTACAATTTCGTAGTTTCGTAAAAAGATGAAATTCCTCTCATGGTCCCTAATTGTTCCGGTATTTTTGCTGATTTGTTTCAGCTTGCTTATACTCTCCAGCATTTCCACGGCGCTATTCAGAACCCAGCTTATATGGACCGTTTTGGGAATCGGGCTTATGGCCTTCTTTTATTTTTTTGACTGGAGGCCTTTTGTAAACTACAAGTGGGCGGTATATGGAATATACGCCGTTAATTTGCTTCTTCTCGCGGTCGCGTACTTTGTTGCTCCCGTCATAAGAGGAAACCGCGGGTGGATAGTCTTGGGATCGAATATGCAGTTTCAGCCGTCGGAGTTTATGAAGGTCGGACTTGTCTTAGTATACGCTTATTTTTTCGCGCGCCATCATACTTCCATCGCCAATCCCAAGACGATTCTCACGTCCTTTTTGCTTGTTGTTTTGCCAGCGGGCTTGGTTATATCGCAACCGGATTTGGGTACGGCGATTGTCCTTGGCGGGCTATGGTTTGGTTTTTTGCTCGTTTCCGGCCTGCGTCTGAAACATCTCGCGATGGCGGTTCTTATTTTTTTGGTCTTGAGCTTTGTCGCGTGGAGTTATTTTTTGGCGGATTACCAACGCGATAGAATAACGGGGCTTTTAAATCCCTCGCGGGATCCGTTGGGTATAAACTACAGTCCTGCCCAGTCAAAAATCGCCATAGGTTCGGCTGGATTTTGGGGCAAGGGCTATCACCAGGGCACGCAAACCCAGCTGGGTTATTTGCCCGATGCGTCAACCGACTTTATTTTCTCGGCTTTTATAGAGGAGTGGGGGATTGTGGGCGGTTTTTTGATAATTTTTGTCTTCGCGTATTTTTTGTTTGTTATTTTGAGGATCGGGGTTATAGCGGAGACAAATTTTGAAAAATTTATATGTCTTGGCGCGGCGATTATTTTTAGTGCCCATTTTGTAATTAACGTTGGTTCAGCGACGGGACTTCTCCCGGTTGTGGGATTGCCGTTTCCGTTCTTAAGCTACGGGGGTTCAAGTTTGTTGACCAATTTCTTCCTATCGGGTATTATTCTTTCCATTGCCAAAAGACTGGCTTAGTAAGCTAAAAATACCGGTAGTATGCGCTCTCGTTCTTTTGGGCGCGTTTACGATTGTTGTCTTCTCCGGCGGTTTTGCGCCAAGCCACGCCACAGAGCCGGTAGTGGTTGTCGTGAAAAAGGGAGCGGGGTTGGCGGACGTGGCGTCTATCCTAAAAGAATCCGGCCTCATACAATCTAGGGCCGTTTTTGAACTTTTCGCTGTTTTGAAGGGAAGGGCCGGGCGTCTCAAACCTGGCAAGTATATGCTTACAGGCGGTATGAGCGCGGCCAGTCTCGTGGATACAATTTCTGCTGGAAGTGTTACAGACGTGAGCGTTACGATACCGGAGGGCTCAAGCGTCAGAGAAATTGACGGCATACTTAGCGGTAAGGGCATTATAGAAGTTGGTGCGCTAATAAAACTTAATTCTGATTCAAATGGCAAACTGGAGGGATTTCTGTTTCCGGATACCTATCGCCTTGTTCTAGATTCAGATGTTGAGGACGTTCTACAAAAAATGCTTGATAATTTTAACGACAAGGCCCTTGCCACAATTCAAAAGCAGGGGCCGAATTATTATGATACTCTCATTCTGGCATCGATTATTGAAAAAGAGTCGCCCGACTCAAAAGACAGGAAAATAATTGCCGGCATTTTTAAAAAGCGTCTTCTCGCTCACTGGCCGCTCCAGGCGGACGCCTCATTGTGCTACACGAAGCCCGGTAAATGTTATCCACTAGCCGGACTTGACTATAAAAAGGATTCCTATTACAATACATACGTTTATAGGGGGTTGCCTCCGACGCCGATTACAAATCCAGGCTTAGATGCCATAGAGGCCACTCTAAATCCCGAGAAAAGTTCTTATTGGTATTATTTGCATGACCCTAAAACCGGTAAGGCCGTGTTCGCCGAAACGCTGGATCAGCAGAGCGCTCACAAGTCAACTTATTTGGGTCCCTAACTCCCGGGGTCCGCAATATTATAAACATTATCGGGGTACTTTAGTGGTGGAGCGTTCAGGTGTTGACTAAAGATTAAACGTCGTGTTTAATATCTAAGCAACTACATATACGTATAAATGAAACCGTAGAGGGGTTATTTTGTTTGTTTATCCCGTTTAGAGATCTATATAATTGCTTTTTTATGACCGACGATTTTTTTGAGGTGTATTATGTTGTGCGTGGGGATGTCTTCTGAAATTTCTAACGGGATTTGTTTAAACCGGCACTTATGGGCGGGCGCCAACTGTGTTTTGTGAATATATAAAACAAGCTCGGATATATTATAAGTCCCATTAGAAGCCGCCATTGCTTAATGAGTTTATAAAGTAAATGATGATGGTCGAGTTACAAAAATTAATTTAGTAATCGCCGGTCACCGTTGATCGCGATCTGCTTCTAACGGGATGAGTATAAATAAATTATCTACCAAGGTTTTCTCCGATATAGCCGAGGGACTGATTGAACAGCCGAATCTCGCCGAGGTTCAGCTTAACTCTTATAGATGGTTTCTCGAGAAGGGCATTAAGGAGTTGTTTCAGGAGATATCGCCCATAAAGGATTATACGGGTAAAGAATACGAACTTTACTTCGAGGATTTTAAGTTTGACGAACCAAAGTACAGCGAGACGCAGGTTATTGAAAAGGAGCTTACTTACGAAGCGGCACTTAGGGTTGGGTTGCGGCTTGTAAATTTGAAAACCGGCAAGGTTAAAACTCAGGATGTCTATATCGGTGATTTTCCGTTGATGACAGACCGCGGCACCTTCATTATTAACGGCATTGAGCGTGTTGTGGTTTCGCAGCTCATACGGTCTTCCGGGGTGTACTTCACCGCTACGGTTTTCCGCGGGAAAAAGCTTTTTGGGGCCAAAGTTATCCCCAACAGGGGAGCTTGGCTCGAGTTTGAAACCGAATCGGACGGTTTTATGGGCGTGAAAATTGACAGAAAAAGAAGGGCTCCGGTCGCCGACCTTCTGCGAATTTTTGCTTCGGTTAGCGGTAAAAATTTGGATAATGCGGAATCGATTACTAAGCTTTTTGCCGACGTTGATACCGGAACTACCAAACATGTAGCGGCGACGCTCAAGAAAGACGCAGCTAAGTCAACTCCGGACTCTTACGCGGAAATATATAAAAGACTGCGTCCCGGCGATCTCGCGACCCCGGAGAACGCCAAGCAGCTTATTGACGGCATGTTTCAGCGGTTTGACCGTTACGACCTTTCGCCAGTCGGCAGATATAAGATAAACCAGCGTTTAAATTCCAAGGGCGATTCGAGGATTTTGAGATTTGAGGATTTGGTCAATATAGTGAGGGAGGTTATTAAACTCAATAATACGTCGGAGGCGGAACCTGACGACATTGACCATTTGGGTAATCGCCGCATACGGCCGACCGGAGAGCTCTTGCAGAATAAAATGCGTGTCGGATTTGCCCGGCTTCGGAGGATAATACAAGATAGGATGTCCACGATTGAACAGGGTGAATTCATGCCGGGAGGCCTCATAAACGCAAGACCCTTAATAGCGATAGTCCGGGAATTTTTTGCGTCTTCACAGCTTTCCCAATATATGGATCAGGTGAATATTTTGTCGGAAATTGAACACAAAAGAAGGCTTTCCGCCATGGGTCCCGGCGGACTTACGCGCGAGCGGGCCGGTTTTGAAGTGCGCGATGTCCACAGGTCGCACTACGGCAGAATCTGTCCGATTCAGACTCCCGAGGGCGCAAACATTGGTCTTGTAAATCACTTAGCCAGTTACGCCAGATTAAACGATTTTTCTTTCCTGGAGACCCCATACATAAAGGTGAAAAACGGGAAGCTGACCAAAGACGTAGTTTGGCTGAATGCTTTGGATGAGGAGAAATATAAAATTGCCCACGGTGGTACGAAGTTGACTGGCGATAAACTTACCGAAGAAGTCGTTGAAGCGAGAGTGCATGGCGAACCGTCAACTTGCCGCAGGGAAGAGGTTGAGCTGATTGACGTGTCGCCTCAGCAATTTGTAAGCGTAGCGACTTCACTCATTCCGTTTTTAAGACACGATGATGCGAACCGCGCTCTTATGGGTTCCAACATGCAACGTCAAGCCGTTGTATCAGTGAAGCCGGAGGCTCCTTATGTCGGTACCGGCGTTGAAGAAAAGTGCGCGCGCGACTCCGGTTATCTTCTCGCAGCCGAAGATGACGGGTACGTTGAATATGTGGACGCCAAGTCTATAAAAGTTAAATACAAAAAACTTGGGTATAAGACTTACAATCTTTTGAAATTTAAGCGTTCCAACCAGGGGACTTCGCTCTCGCAGCGGCCACTTGTTAAAAAGGGACAGCATGTCAAAAAGGGCGATATTTTTGTTGACGGTCCGGGTACTGATAGCGGCGCTTTGGCTCTTGGCCAAAATCTTTTGGTGGCGTTTATGTCTTGGCAGGGCGCCAACTATGAAGACGCTATCATTCTTTCGGAAAGGGTTGCCGAGGACGACCGTTTTACTTCCATTCATATCGAAGATTTTTATTGCGATATTCGCGAGACCAAACTCGGACCGGAGGTGATAACCCCCGACATCCCCAATGTTTCCGAAGAAAAACTAAAGAATTTGGACGAAGAGGGAATTATAAGAGTAGGTGCCGAAGTCAGGGCTATGGATATATTGGTAGGTAAAATTTCCCCCAAAGGAGAGACTGAGCTCACTTCTGAAGAAAGACTCTTGAGGGCGATTTTCGGAGAAAAAGCCAGAGACGTGAGAGATACGTCCCTTACCATGCCTCACGGCAAATACGGCCGTGTCGTGGGCATCAAGATATTTTCAAGAGAACGCGGCGATAAACTTGAGGCCGGCGTGATAAAGCGTATACAGATAGAAGTGGCGCAGTTGCGTGAGGTGCGTGCCGGCGATAAGCTGGCCGGCCGGCATGGTAACAAAGGCGTTATCTCACAGGTCAGGCCAGTTGAAGATATGCCCTACCTCGAAGACGGTACGCCGGTTGACATAATTTTGAATCCGCTAGGCGTGGCCTCCCGTATGAATATCGGGCAAATCTTGGAGGCCCATTTGGGATGGGCAGCTAAGTCACTCGGATACCGCGCGATTACCCCGTCTCTCACGGGTGCTTCCGAGGAGCAAATCAAAGAGGAGCTTAGTAAGGCGGGCTTGCCGGAAGACGGGAAGGTCGCTCTTTACGACGGCAGGACGGGACAGTCGTTCGACAAAAAGGTTATGATTGGCCAGATTTATATGATGAAGTTAAACCACCTTGTTGAGGATAAAATCCATATGCGCGCCATAGGTCCGTATTCGCTCATAACGCAACAGCCGCTTGGCGGAAAAGCGCAATTCGGCGGACAGCGCTTCGGAGAAATGGAAGTGTGGGCGCTTGAAGGTTACGGCGCCGCCTACACTCTGCAGGAAATGTTAACTATAAAGTCAGACGACATTATGGGCCGTTCATCTGCTTTTGAATCAATTATACGCAACGAGAGCATTAAGGCGCCGAACATCCCCGCCTCTTTTAACGTGCTGGTTAACGAACTAAAATCTTTGGGTTTCAGCATAGATCTCATAGAAGACGTGGAGACAGGAAAACAGTCGACGAAACGCGACGTTAATGAAGATGACGAATAATTAGCCCCTCACTCTTAAAGCATCGGCACATACAATTAATAAAAAACCTAAGACCTATGGAAACAATATATTTTGAAGGCGGTAAATCAAAAGAAGACGCTCTGTTGCGCGCAAAACGGCCAAAAAGATTTGCCAAAGATTTTGGCATGTCAAAATGTCGCTTTCAAGGTTTATTATTAATGCTTTAAAAGTGAGGGACAAATATCCATGGATTTTAACGCTATTAAATTAAAAATTGCTTCTCCCGAAGAAATACTAAAATGGTCGCACGGCGAAGTAGTAAAGCCGGAGACCATAAATTATAGGACGCAGCGTCCGGAAAAAGACGGGTTATTTTCCGAGCGGATTTTCGGTCCCATGAAGGATTGGGAATGCTATTGCGGCAAATACAAGCGCGTACGTTATAAGGGAGTAGTCTGCGACAAATGCGGCGTGGAAATTACGCGTTCCATCGTTCGCAGAGAGAGAATGGGGCATATTAAGCTTGCCACTCCCGTGTGTCACATTTGGTTTCTAAGAAGCATCCCATCGCGCTTGGGGCTGGCACTTGATGTCCCCGCGCAAAAACTTGAACGAGTTATCTACTACTCTGCTTTTATTGTTACCGAGGTGAACGAGGAAAATAAAGATAGATCTTTGGCTGAAATAAGCAGAGAACTTAAGAGCCGGCAGAAAACTACCGGAACAAAAAAGGAGCTGTCTGAACTTAAGAGTGCCGCCGGGGAGCTTCGCGAAGAGTTGGAATCCATCGTGGTTGGTAAGATTATTTCTGAAACCGAGTATTACCGCTTGGCCAAAAAATTTGCCGATGTATTCAGGGCGGAATCTGGCGCCGGCGCCATTAGGTCTATTTTGGAAAAACTAAATCTTGAAGAAGAGTGCAAAAAGATAGAGAAAGCTTTGGTTGTAACGAAAGAAAGCGTGCAAACCAGAAAGCTTCTTCGCCGGCTTAAGCTTTTCCGTATGATGATCAAGAATAATATCCGTCCGGAATGGATGGTTTGGACCGTTTTGCCCGTGTTGCCGCCGGATCTCCGGCCGATGGTCTCTTTGGATGGGGGGCGGTATGCTACTTCGGATTTGAATGATTTATACAGGAGGGTTATTAACCGGAACAACAGATTGAAAAAACTTCTTGAGCTCAAAGCGCCCGAAGTTATAGTTACCAACGAAAAAAGAATGTTGCAGGAATCGGTTGATGCTTTGATAGATAATTCGGCTCGTTTTGGAACCCAGCAACTCTCAAGTCAGCGCCGGCCGCTCCGGTCTCTGGCTGATTATTTGAAAGGAAAGCAGGGGCGGTTCAGGCAGAATCTTTTGGGTAAGCGCGTAGATTATTCCGGCCGTTCGGTTATCGTTATCGGTCCAAAA
>Ga0209542_10006229_pt1 | contig 23300 bp, 29 predicted proteins | sample RifCSPhighO2_01_FD_184028 | JGI IMG/M metagenome (GOLD analysis project Ga0209542, IMG submission 184028) | Soil microbial communities from Rifle, Colorado - Rifle CSP2_plank highO2_0.1 (SPAdes) (version 2) | ecosystem: Environmental > Terrestrial > Deep subsurface > Rock core/Sediment ... | reverse complement strand
GTATGTATTAAGTCTGTGGGTGGACAGCGCCAATTCGCTCAGAAAAGCAACGACTTTTCTGGCGCGCCAAAGTGATAGTTTTCACTTTGTGCGTGTGAGCGTTTCTAGGATTCCACAACGATTGCGGAAGGGGACGCTCCTTACAGGAAGGTGCCGCACTAAATTCTATGGAGAACTTTGAAAAAAAGGAATTTTCACAAAACAGATTGAATTCAGTGCGAAAATTACGCCTATTTCAAAGTCTCTTAGATAACTTTGCCAAAAAAAGATGAATTATGCAAAGTTCTCTATGCACAAGAAAAGTGAACAGGCTCTGTCCACAATAGAGCAGACTTAATACATACTTATAGCGGATAATTTTATATAAAATCCTCATTCTGAGAGTAAAATGTTCAGATTCAATGCTAGTAAACCCGGACGAAGAAGCCAGGATATTACTTTAATGTTAGTACACAAAGCGCTGGAAAAATCTGAAGGATCTTTAGATAACGACTTAGAACAAAGCCAAAAATATTTCCACCAGGCCGAATCATTATACCATAACTGGTGTTTACAAACTGGAAAAAATGATTATGAAGTTAGCCGAAAAATAGATGATCTCTGGATCGCCTTTATCTACAAGATTGAGACCTTAACCACGCCTTAACCCTTTAACTTAACCAAAACTTTTATAAATAACCCCTAATAATGTTACAAAATCAAGTCCGAGTTAGCGCGCAGGGAATGAAGCAAACGACTTCATTCACGCACTGAAAACTAAGTTTTCATGTGTTTAGGACTACCTAAGCGTAATTCTGGCCTATCTTTCACATGACCGAACAAAAACCAAATTTCAAATACATCTTACGTGTCGCTAACGTAGATATCCAAGGCAACAGGCCCATCAATATTGCTCTAACCCAAATCAAAGGAATAGGCATCAACTTGTCTAATATCATCTGCATCTGCGCAAATATCGATCGAGCAGAAAAAGCAGGCAACCTTAATGACGAACAGGTCAAAAAATTAAACCAAGTGGTGGGAAATCTAGCCGATCACGGCCTTCCTTCCTGGCTTTTCAACCGCCGAAGAGATTATGATTCCGGAAATGATATGCACCTTCTTACCGGAAATATTTCTTTCTACAAAGAAAATGACATCAAACGCTTGAAGAAGATCAAGTCCTTGAAAGGAATACGGCATGGAAAAGGCTTGCCGGTACGCGGTCAGCGCACGAAATCACACTTCAGAAAGAACAAAGGTAAAGTAGTAGGAGTAGCTAAAAAGAAAGCCGCTCCAGCCACCGCGGAAGGCGGAAAGAAAGACGCTAAGAAATAGGTAAATTATGGGAGATCCAAAACAATTACGGAAAAAGTACAACACCCCAAGACACCCTTGGATCAGAGCTAACATCGAAAGCGAACGCGTTGTCCTTAAAGATTACGGCTTAGTCAAGAAGAAAGAGATCCATATCGCTAACTCTTTTATCAAAAAATACCGGGATATCGCCAAGAGACTTATCGCGATAAGCACTATCCCTCAGGCCCAGAAAGAAAAAGAACAGATTCTCAACAAATTACAGGACCTAGGCTTATTACCTTCCGGCGCAGAACTGGAACAGATTCTTGGATTAGAGCTTAAGGATGTATTATCCAGGCGCCTGCAAAGCGTAGTCTACAGAAAAGGATTGGCAAGATCCATGAACCAAGCTCGGCAATTTATCACTCACCGGCATATCATTATCGGTGATCAGGAAATATCATCCCCCTCTTATTTAGTATCAGTGGCAGAAGAAGGCGCAGTCACCTTCAAACAGAAATCAGCATTGGCTGATGCAGAACATCCTGAACGGGTCATCCTCACCAAGGGAGAAGCGTCCGCTCCAAAAGCAGAAGCTCAGAGCAAGGATAAAAAGAACGAAGCTGTAGAAGCCCCTCAAGAAAAAGCTAGCGAGGCCCAACAATAATGAAAAATAAAAAAATATTTTTCAAAGTTTACTCCGAGGTCATAAACGCATGAAAAAAGAAACTAACCCTGCTCCAGCAGCTACTCAAGCTCCACGAGAAGAAAGAAGAGAAAATTACCCGCCTCGTCAAGAGTACAAAACCCGCTGGGGAGTCGCACATATCTATTCTTCCTACAACAACACTATCATCACCGTAACTGATATCACCTGCAGCGAAACTATCGCCCGCGCCAGCGGTGGACAGATGGTTAAGTCTGACCGCCTGGAAAGTTCACCTACTGCGGCAATGGGCTGCGCCAAGAAAGTAGCAGAGATCTGTCGAGAAAAAGGCATTAATGGCTTAGTGATCAGAGTTCGTGCTAAAGGCGGTCATAATGGGCCAAAAAATCCAGGACCTGGAGCACAGCCGGCTATTCGCGCTTTAGCCAGGACTGGGTTGCGCATCGGTAAGATTGAAGAAGTCACTCCTGAACCGCACAATGGCTGCAGGATGAAAGGCGGACGAAGAGGTAGAAGAGTATAAAACATGAAACTCGAAAAACTCAAAGACGATAAGAAGAACAAAAAACTGTCCTTCCTCTTGAAAGGAAGCAACGAAGTATTTGCCAATACTATCCGCAGATTAGTGATTGAAGAAGTTCCTACTCTTGCCGTTGAAGAAGTGGAAGTGAAAGACAACAATTCTGCACTGCACGATGAAATGCTGGCTTTACGTCTAGGGCTTATCCCTATCAAGACTGACTTGAAAAGCTACAGGCTTCCTCAAAATCAGGATGAAATAACTGAGAAAAGCGCAAGCTGCACCTTGCAATTAAAATTAAAATCCAATAAGAAAGGATATGTCTACGCTGGTGAAGCAGAAAGTGCAGATCCTAAGTGCACTTTTGTCTATGAAAAGATGCTGGTAGTAAAATTACTTTCAAAGCAGAAAATCGATGTTATCATGACTGCGGTGATGGGTCAAGGAAAAGACCATACTAAATGGACTCCTGCTCTGGCACATTACAAGAAAGAGCCAGTCGTTAAAGTAGGAAAAGTACAGGATCCGGAAGCATTAGCAACTATGTGTACTGATGGCGTATTTAAGATCAAAGGAAGCAGCGTCGAACTTGTGGAAGAAAAAGTGTACGATAGCAATTTGCTGGAAGCGTATGCTGCAGCAGACAAAGGAGTTACTGTAACCTACACCGACAACATCGTATTTTATCTAGAGAGCTGGGGACAATTAAGCTGTAAAGAAATCCTTACCACTAGTGCTGAAATCTTATTAGAGAAAGTAGAGGAGATGGAAAAACTCATCTGAGAATAAAATGGTCAAACTAACTGGTCCTACTAACTATCAACTGAAAGAATTATTAGTCCAGCTAGATGCACAACCGCATCAAAATCACTTTTGGAAAAGGATCGCAGCAGACTTGCGCCGGCCTACCCGGGAACGAAGGACCGTGAATGTCTACAAGATTGAAAAATTTGCTCAAGACGGAGAAACTATTGTCGTTCCTGGAAAAGTCCTTAGCGTAGGCGATCTGACTAAAAAAGTGAATGTTGCAGCTCTTACTTTTTCAGAAGAGGCAAGAAAGAAAATTGAAAATGCCAAAGGGAAAACCTTATCCCTTCAGGAATTGTTGAAAAGCAACCCTGAAGGAAAACAAGCCAGGATCTTAGGATGATAACGGATACTAAAATGAAAATCTACAATGGCGAAAACATGATCTTAGGGAGATTAGCTGCCCGCGTCGCCAAAGACGCACTGCTTGGCGAAGAAGTAAAAGTAGTCAACTGTGAAAAGATCGTCATCAGCGGCGCTAGAACAGTTACCTTTGCCCGTGCTACCCAAAAACGCGGCCGATATGGGCATCCTCATCGCAGCCAGACCCACAGCCGAGTCGCTGATAAATGGGTGCGCAGGACCGTCAGAGGCATGCTGCCTTGGAAACAGGCTCGCGGAAAAGAAGCATACAGATTAGTTATGTGCTATGTAGGATTACCTGCTGAATTCGCCGGAAAAGAACTTATCACTCTCGATGATTCATCTCAGAACAAATTACCTAACTTAAAATATACTACTATCGGAGAAATTTGCCGGCACATCGGCGGAAAGGGAGAAGAATAAAAATGGCTGCTAAAAAAGATGTTGTTCATACCCAAGGAAAGCGCAAGCTTGCGGTAGCCAGAGCTACCTTGACTGCAGGTACCGGAAAAGTCACCGTCAACGGATTATATTTACACAATTATGGAACCGATATATTACGGACCAGGATCAGCGAACCGATCATCTTAGCGGGAGATGCTGCAGAAAAAGTCAATTTTGAAATCAGGGTTCAAGGCGGAGGAGTCACCGGACAAGCAGACGCTATCCGTTTAGCCATCGCCCGTGCCTTGGTAGAGCATCAGCCTAAATTGAAGAAAACTTTTTACGATTATGACCGATTATTATTAGTAGCAGACGTGCGCAGAAAAGAAACCCGCAAGCCTAACGATTCAAAAGCTCGCGCTGCGAGACAGAAATCATACAGATGAGGATACCAAGAAAATGATCACGACGAAAATTCAGAAATTTTCAAGCAGTCATTGTTTCGCTGAGGTGGAACAATGATCATTCCAATAAGATGCTTTAGTTGCGGAAAACCAGTTGGGCACCTTTGGGAAGAGTACAAAGAGAAAGTCGATCGCGGCGAAGAAGCCAAGAAAGTCATGGATTCCTTAGGATTAGACCGCTACTGCTGCCGTGGATTGTTCCTTGGACATGTGGAATTGATCGACATCGCCGGTGAGTTTAAGCGCGGGTAAGGGAGAAGACTATGGAATTAGACGGCAGAACCCAGTACTTATATGGACATTTGTATGAACGAGCAGTAGATTCTCTCAGCAGAATGGAGTGTCCTGATTTCTCGGATACTGATAGTAGTAAGACTCTTTTTGGCTTCTATGAAATGTTTCATCATCCAGAAATGTATGAAGCTTTTGTTGAAGAGGTAGTGTCCAGGAGTAATGGAAAAGTATCATTTGATCATAAATCATCTAGTGAATTAAAGATTCCCATGATTCAAGGTGTAGCAAAGTATTTTGTTTTAAGTGACGGTAAGCAAAAGAAAGTAGTATCCTTCTCTCCAGCAGCTAGCCCTTTCAGATTTTACTAAATTTTAAAATAAAATGTTTTTGATAATTACGGTTTACTTATTTCTCGAATATATTCCAGTGCTTTCTCTTCATCTTCCGGGCAATCTTTCATTGTTGTCATAAATTTATTAAGATTACATCCCTGCGCAGCATAGGCATCATTCATAAGCGGAAAATGAACTAGATATGGATACCAGCTCCACATCAAAGCGTTGTTCACATCCGCTCCCATGAAAGATTGTATTTCAGAAAACAATTGCTGGCGTTGTTTAATTTTTTCTTTACGAGAAATATCCTCATTATATACTTCAGAAATTTTTCCATGAGCTTTATTGAATTTTCTTGCAAATTCAAGATGATTATCTAATTTATTAAGAGCGTCTGCGCGTTCTTCTGGCATATTCTTCTGAGTAAAATATTCCACTACCCCAGCATATCCTGCTAAATTACAGAAAGACTCATTTAATTCTGAAGAGAAATCAGCTCCAATATTCTTCTCCACAAATTCATGGCACATTTCATGAATTATGGTCTGTGCTTGATAGACCAGGCCAGAATTCAAAAAGGAAGGAGTGATGGGGCTTCCCATTCCTTCACCAAAAGTGTGATAGCTGGTAACAGAGCGCCAATAGGTATCAAAACCTTCTCTAGCATAATAATCTCGCTCGTCCGTAAGCTGGTCTTCTTCTGAGTATAAATAAAGTGAACTATCCAGCGTCTCCCGATATGCGCCATTCCGGTCAAGATGCTCAATTGTTACTTTTCCAGAAGGAGGCAAGGTAGTCTTCTCTGTCACCAGCAACGTTGAGAGAGTATGCCCATTATTCCCTTCTTCCGCAAACCAAGTGTAATGTTTGCTGTCCTTATAAAAACCAAGATAGTCGATGGCAAACTGGCGGACCTCCATGGCTCTGTGTACACCTTCTTTATATTGGACTGGAACTCGCTCTTCTAAAGGTGGACTAGAGATGGATATAGGTTCGACCGCTTGAAATCGAGTAGGAACACAAGTAGAAATAGCAGCCAATAGAATTGAAAGCGAAACTGCCTTTTTACTCATAGATTTACCTAATTCCTATCTTATATAAGAGTTATGCATATAGGCTAAATTAAAGAAACATATTATGATTCGTATTCTGTGGAATAATAATGTTTAAAAGAACAGAAAGATTTACAGAAACTATGAAAAAAACATTACTTTCTTTATTGGCGGCAAGTTTAGTCGGTTGTATTCAACCGCAATTTCGTACTTTATCTATTTTTGATCAATACGACTATCAGAAACCAGATAACGAAGAAAAAGTATTAGGCCGCGCCTATACCTTAAAAGACCAAAGTGAAGATTGCCTGCGCAGTCATTATATAGGTATGGAAAATGATCAACTTAAGTCTTTTACCGTCACCGAACATTGCCTATCCAAGCGAAGTCAGAACGGCAGTTATAGCCTGTTCCGGTTTGAAGACTATGATCAGGATGGCTATGCTAATACCGCCTGTGTTAGTCGCGGAACTACTTACCTTGGTTTTACTTTATTTGATCCTCTTCAATGTACCCCTTTGGGAAACAAGATGAGCCAATTGATGGGATTATTTAACCTACGATCCATGGAAGAGCAAGTAATTCCATTAAATGAATTAAAGTGGGACGGGGAATAAAATCCTATCTTCATCACCATAATCCTTAAAAAAATACTTCTTCACTCATTTATATTATAGAAAATAATAATGCTTAAAAGAACAGAAAGATTTACAGAAACGATGAAAAAACCTTTACTTGCACTACTGACAGCTGGAACAATGTCATGCGGGGGTAGTTATCCCATAATTTATAACCCAGCAGAATTAAGGCCAAACGAAATAGAATTCTTAGAATACGCATATGAAAACTTAGCATATAAATATGAATACGGGGTTGAAATGGCCTGCCGTAGGTGGGTTTATGCTGGATTTGAAAAAGGACAGCTGCGATCTGTCTTAGAAGTAGAACATTGCCTCGAATCGGAAAAAACTCAAGGCAGGTATAGTTGGGAACGCCATGAAGACATCAATGCAGATGGATTAGTAGATAAGCTCTGCATGAACAGGGGGCAGAGTTATGTTGGAAGTAAAAGTGAAGAAGAGAAGTTCCCAAAATGTGAAACTAATTCAGCCTATACTATAGACAGAGAAATAAGTTTAGTTTTTATGGATGCATTGGATCGAGCTAGAAATCCATAACCATTCTGATTTATCCAGTACAACAATCCTTAAAAAATCTCCATCTTACCTAAAACTGTGGTAGAAACAAGCATTCTCAAAGTTCCAGTAGAACACCTCACTCCAGGAATGAAGCAGTACTTAGAAGCAAAAAGAGCGCATCCAGACTGCCTGATCATGCTCAGGATGGGCGATTTTTATGAGATGTTCTATGAAGATGCCATCACTGCTTCAAGGGAATTAGAAATAACCCTCACCTCAAGAGGAAAAGATGAAAAGAAAGCTCCTCTTGCCGGAATTCCCTATCATGCCCTGGAGAATTATCTAGGAAGGCTGATCAAGAAAGGATACAAAGTAGCGATCATTGAACAGCTGGAAGATCCTAAACAAGCCAAAGGCTTAGTGAAACGCGGTTTAGTGCGTATCGTCACTCCTGGAACAGTGATTGAATCTTCTTTGTTGAATGAGAAAGAAAACAATTACATCATGTCCTTAAGCAGTTATGGAGATCAATATGCGTCTGCTTTCTGTGACCTCTCGACCGGCGAATTCTTCACCATGCAGGCGCATTCTTTATCTCATCTGCTAAGCCTAATGGTTCGCTTCAATCCCAGCGAAGGATTGATACCAGAAAGCCTGAAAGTAAATACTGAACTGGTAGAAAAAATAAAATCGTCTGGCTGCTTTTTGAATTCCGTAGATGATTATTTCTTCAAATATGAGAAAGCGAAAGAGACTATCTGCAGCCATTTTAATGCTACTTCTTTGCATCAGTTCGGCCTGGAAGAAGAAAAACAGTTGGCCAGCGTATCAGGTGCTTTGCTAAAATACCTACATGACACCCAAAAAAATTCCTTATCACATCTACAACACATTTCTATCCGCAGCAATGAGACAATCATGCTGTTGGATTCCAGTACTATAAAAAATCTGGAGCTGCTCAAGAATATTAGAGACAATTCCAGCCGAGGAACATTACTATTGGTATTAGATAAAACCGTCACTGCTCCTGGCGCACGATTGTTGAAAAGATGGATCAAAGAGCCTCTGTTAGTCAAAGAAGCTATCCTACAGAGATTAGATGCAGTAGAAGCATTGCATAAAAACATCATCGCAAGGGAAGAAATAATTTCTTTATTGCAAGAGACCTATGATCTAGAACGGTTGATCAGCCGGGTCAATTATGGGAATGCTAATCCCAGAGACTTACTGTCGCTGGCAAAATCATTGCAGCAGATCCCAGCGCTGAAACAAAAAATAAGGCTGCTTTCCGGAAACCTATTGCAGCAGATCGCCGTCATGCCGGATTCGCAGGATGTTGCTGCACTCATCAGCAAAAGTATCAAAGATGATGCGCCAATAACTATCAGAGAAGGCGGGATGGTCAAGCCAGGATATAATTCAGAGCTGGATACGCTCAGAGATATCAAGAACAACAGCAAAAGATATCTTCAGCAATTAGAAGAACGGGAAAAAGTGAAGACTGGTATTAGCACGCTGAAGATCGGCTACACCAATGTCTTTGGCTATTTTATTGAAGTGACTAAAAAGAATATCCATCTGGTGCCGGGGGATTATATCCGCAAACAGACCACTGCCAATTCGGAACGCTATATCACTGAAGAATTAAAGATTGAAGAAGAGAAGATTCTGGGTGCGGAAGAGAAGATCAATGAGCTGGAATATAACTTATTTCAGGGAATACTAAAGAGTATTGCCGAGCAGACTGCAGCAGTTCAAGATGCAGCCCAGAAGCTTTCAGTATTAGATGTACTCTGCTCCTTAGCGAAAGTAGCAGCAGAAAACAATTACGTCCGGCCAGCATTAGTAGAACAGAATCTATTGCACATAAAAGATGGCCGACATCCAGTGATAGAGCAATTGGAAAAATCTTTCATCGCTAATGATATCATGCTCAACGATGGAGAAATGATGATTTTAACTGGTCCAAACATGGCCGGAAAAAGTACAGTAATGCGTCAGACTGCTTTGATCGTGCTGATGGCTCAGATGGGAAGTTTTGTACCGGCAGAGAAAGCAAGTATGGGGATCATGGATCGTATCTTTACTCGTGTAGGGGCATATGATGATCTCAGTTCAGGACAATCTACTTTCATGGTGGAGATGCATGAGACTGCTACGATATTACATAACGCTACGGAAAACAGCCTGATCATCCTTGATGAGATTGGCCGCGGCACCAGCACCTTTGATGGGGTCTCCATCGCCTGGAGCGTAGCGGAATTTATTTACAACCACACCAAAGCGAAAACTTTATTCGCCACCCATTACCATGTCATGAACAAATTGGCAGAAAAATTCTCCAGGATCAGGAATTATAATATCGCGGTGAAGGAACGCAATGGAGAAGTTATCTTCCTGCACAAATTGATTGAAGGCGGGACCGACCAGAGTTATGGTATTCACGTCGCAAAATTAGCTGGACTGCCCCTGCAAGTGGTGGAGCGCGCCAAAGAGATCCAAGCCATCTTAGAAAAAGATGATGAGATGATGCGCAAGATCAAGGCCAAGAAGCTGGAAGAGCAGAAGAGTCTGGATTTGTTTTAAGATCAAAATCAGTCTACATATTTTTGCAATGGCCCTTTAAATTCTATCTTCCCGTCAATAAACTGAACTAGCGAAAAATACTGACTAAATACTTCCACTGCCTCTTTAGAAGGAATAGTGATCCGGGAAGGTAAATGATAATTTGCCCAGAGAGGGCAGAAAGTTCGCAGATGTGCTTCTTGAAAATAGAATTCATTTAAGTAATAACAGTTAAAACCGCTCTCCTCAAAACCATTTTCAGCGATGACACTAAAACGCCTTTCTCCTTTAGGAATCCTGAGGATAGGAAAAGTATGTTCCTTTCTAGATTTCGCATACGCCTTTTTTATGGTTTCCCCTTCTGGGGGTATAGGTAAAAGATAATATTGATGGGATATTTGGTAATATTCAGCTTGATCGCACATGGCAATTTCATCCCAAGAAAATGGTTCTATTCTCACCGCTGGTGCAGTGATATCATACAGAGCCCAGCCGTACCATTTCAAAATATGCGCTAAGTTCGTATCGCCAAGGAATCTTTTATCCATGCTTACCCTGAAATAAGCCTTTTTATAAAGATTATGTCTAAGAATTCTTCCTCCACAAGCTTTTTAATATAGCCTCTAAACCATATACCATGGATACAAAAGCCAGGCATGTCGCTATAATTCTAGATGGCAATAGGAGATATGCCAAAAAAGTGCTCAAAGAACCATGGAAAGGGCATGACTCTGGGGCGGAAAAAGTAGAAAAATTGTTTGATTGGTGCAAGGAATTAGCAATCGCAGAATTAACATTGTATGTCTTTTCCATGCAGAATTTTAACCGGGATAAAAAAGAGGTTGATTATCTTATGAGTTTATTTTGCAAATTCTTTGAAAAGAAGGAGACCAAAGACAAGATCCATCAGAATAAAACCAAGATCAATTTTATCGGAAGAACACACTTGCTTCCACAAAAAGTTCAAGACATTATAAAGAAAGTACAAGAAGAGACCAAAGATTATACGGATTTCCGAGTTAACTTTGCCATGGCCTATGGCGGCAGGGAAGAGATAGTTGATGGAATAAATAAGATCCTGAAGGAAGGAAAAGTAAAACAAGTAGATGAGCAATCATTTTCCCAATATCTGCAGCTTCAAAGCCAGCCTGATCTGATCATCCGCACCGGCGGGGAGCGCAGGACATCAAATTTTCTCATCTGGCAGTCTTGGTACAGCGAATGGTTCTTTGTAGATAAATACTGGCCGGAATTTGAGAAAGAAGATTTAGTGAAAGCGTTGGAAGAATTTAATCAACGGGAAAGAAGGTTTGGAAGATAATTACATTAGTGGTTCAAATCGTTCAAACTGTTTTACTGATTCCTGATCAGCGTTCTTAAAAAAAGTTTCTTTTAATCCATGATATTCTCCTCGTTTATACTCCAAGCGGGGATCGTTATTGAAAAAACCAGGTTCAATGATAATTTTATCGATCGAAGAACAACCTTCTTCACCGATATACGTTCTTTTTTCTTGAAATGTAATCCTTTCCAATTTAAAATAATCTCTTCCATGCTTTGGATGTCCTCGAGTGATTACCGTGTGCGCGTAAATCCCATCCATTTTTCGATATTGGGTGACATCATTTGAAAGGTAATAAACCTGATTATCATTGTAGGCAAGATTGACGACATATGTAACTCCTACAGACGTGCCCGATAATAAGCCAGCTAAAAGTCCTAACCTGACAAAACCGGGAAGTTTCATTTTATTTCTGTTCTTGATCTGTACGTGTAATTGTATTGTGGCCGTTGCGCTTCAATAAGCTGCAGGAGTATAAAAGAACATTATGGCATTTCATTTTATAAACTTTCCTCACTGTTATCCACTCCAGCATATAAATCATTAAATAGCAAAATTCTACCTTTTTAGTATGTCCAAGATAATCCTTCTGCCAGAAGATCTGATCAACAAAATAGCTGCCGGTGAAGTGATCGAACGGCCGGCATCGGTAATTAAAGAATTAATAGAAAATTCATTAGATGCAGGGGCAACAAAAATTACTGTTGAACTGGAAGAATCTGGAAAAAAGCGTATCAAAATATCGGATAACGGAGAAGGAATGTCTCCCGAAGATGCAGAGAAGTCGATCCTCAGGCATGCTACCAGCAAGATCCGCTCAGTTGAAGATTTGTTCTCCATTAAAACACTGGGATTTCGAGGAGAAGCTTTGGCTAGTATTGCTGCCGTTTCTAAATTGAATATAACTACTAAACAAAAAAATGTATTAGAAGGATTTACCTTGCAGATTGAAGGCGGAGCTATTCTCAGCAGAGATATTATTGGAACAGAGCAAGGAACTATTTTAGATGTGCAGGATATTTTCTTCAACACTCCGGCCAGAAAAAAATTTCTCAAGACTGATGCGGTAGAATTGAAGCATTGTTTGGACGTGGTTACTCATTATGCTTTGGCCAATCCTTCCGTTACCTTCAAATTCCTGCATAACAATTATACTTTGTTACATTCTCCGGCCTTGAACGATGCGAGAAGCACCATCGCTTCCATTTACGGAGTGCAGACTGCCAAAGAATTATTGGAAGTAAAATACCAGGAAGAAAAAATTAAGATCAGCGGTTTTATTTCCAAACCCTATCATGTGCGCAATGACAAGAATCAGCAGGTATTGTTTGTCAACGGCCGCTGGATAAGAAATAACGATGTAACTAATGCGGTGTATGAAGGATATCATTCTACCTTGTTTGTGAACAAGCATCCAGTGTTTGTGCTGCATCTGGAATTGAATCCGGAGACTATTGATGTCAATGTGCACCCTCAGAAACAAGAGATCAAGATTGAGCAGAAAGAGCAGGTCGCTGCTGCAGTTGCTGTGGCAGTACGAGAGGCCTTGCAGAGCAATCAGCTGATGCCTACCTTAGATGTCAATACCGAACAGCAGATCACTTTTGGAACTCCCATACCAAGAAAAGAAGCTAAGACTACAGCAAAGTATCCTTTTGAGCCCAGCGCGCAGACTATTTTTGCAGTAGAAGAAACTACTGCCTCGTATGGAGAACAAGAAGCTGCCCCAGTAATTTTAGAGCAATATCAAAGTAATGATTTAGTAGAAGATAAATTACCTTCCATGAAACTCTTCGGGCAAGTGCATAAGACTTATTTCCTAGCAGAAACAGAAGGAGGATTGTTTTACATCGACCAGCATGCGGCGCATGAGAGGGTGATGTATGAATCATTGTTGAACCAATTCCTGCACGGCAAAGTCGAAGTACAGCAATTATTGCAGGGAGAAGTTATAGAAGTGTCTGCTGCCGAAAAAATATTGCTGGAAGAGAAGAAAGAAGAATTGAAAACACTCGGCTTTGATTTAGAATATTTTGGCGGAAATTCGTTTGTAGTCAAGACTATTCCTCTCGTGTTTGGGAAAGTCAAAGTTTCTGAGTTGCTGCACGATCTTCTTACTATGTTAGAGAATAACAAAAGCATCTTGGAAAAGAAAGAAGAGATTTTGACCAGGATGGCTTGTAGAGCCGCGGTGATGGCCGGTGATGTGGTTACGATACCGCAGATGGAGAAAATATTAAGAGAATTGTCAAATACTGAATTACCTTTTACCTGTCCGCATGGAAGGCCTACTCTGATGAAAGTGACGATAGCTGAGTTAGAGAAGAAGTTTAGAAGGAAATGATTGGAGGAGATGAAATATGGATAGAAAATATTTTTTGATATACACACTTTTAACCATAAATACAGTAGCAACTGTAAATTCAAGTTGTGATAGCAGTAAAATAAAAGAAGACGTCGCCTCAATGCAAGGAAGCGTGAGAGGATTAGAACAGGAAGTAGGATATCAGTTGGAAAAGATAGAAAGGAATACCGCAGAAAAGCCAAAGATAGATTTATCTAAATGCGATCCTTTAAAGTTGCAAGGAAGAGTGTTTCATTGTGAACATGCGTCTGGAGGCTATGATTGCACTCTCACTAACAGGCATTTATATTAGGAAGATACATACCCCTACGACTGTAGCCTCACAAAATATATAAAGATTTGATTTACTAACTTAAAATGATGGTGGGATTGACTGATCAGGAATTTAAACCCGATGATTTCTGTTATATTGTGGTATATACTCCCATCTCTTCTCAGCAGGAAGTGACGGAATTCTTAGAAGGGAGAGTAATAGAAGTCAGTTCTATCGGAGCAAATTTTCCTCCGGAAAACCATCCATTATTACGATATTTCTGGCAGGCTCCTCCAAAAATGATCAGAGAGATTCAGGCCGAAGTGACTGATCCAAAAGCAGAACAGCGAAATCCAGCTGATCCGATCAGATTGCACCAAGTTCCCGGGAGACATTATCTAGTCGTCCCCCCGCAGGAATGTGTGAGATATATTAAAGAAGCCCTTGCCCAGGCCCAGAACACTTTAGGAAGAACTCAACACACCTTGGAAAGAACACAGAAGATGAACTTCGTACAGCAACAGAAAATAGGTCAGCTGGAAACAGTGTTACAGCATTATCAGCGGAAAATTTAAGTAATCTTTTTTCTTTCTTAATAACATCATGATAACAAACCTGATAATACTGGTTGCTTCCTTAGCATTACTTGTTAAGAGTTCAGACTATTTTGTCAAAGCGGCTTCTTCCATAGCAAAAAGAGTGGGTGTCTCTGAATTTATCATAGGACTAACCATCGTTGCAGTAGGAACATCCCTGCCAGAACTGGCTTCTTCAATTGCTGCTTCTTTTCTTGGACAGGACAAGATCATTATTGGAAACGTAGTCGGCTCAAACATCGCTAACATCGGCTTAATTTTAGGAATTACTGCGGTTATAGCCGCTGTCAGCACCAGAAGAGCAAATGTTAAGATGGATGGATATCTGATGGTCTTTGCCGCCGTGCTTCTAGCTGCTTTCGCTTTCGACAAGGTAATCTCCAGGATTGAAGCGGTAGTATTTTTAATTCTCTACGGCGGATATGTCATTTACCTGTTTGAGAAGAGCCAGGATCTAAAGCAGGAATATCATTTCAAAGAATATTTATGGTACATCCTGAAATTCAAGACCTTTGGGGGAGCAAAAAGGATCTTTTTCCAGTTTTGGGATGATTACAATGGGGCGAAAAAAAAGGAAGAACATAAACCCCTGTTAAAATATCTTGCTATCTTAACCGTAACCGGAGTAGGGATAGTAGCCGGTGCGCATTTTACTATTGTTAAAGCATCCTTATTTGCTGAACTGCTGCAGGTGAATAAAGAAATTGTCGGTATCATTTTAATTGCAGTAGGCACCTCACTCCCAGAATTAAGTGTCTCTATCGCCGCTGCCAGGCTAGGAAGAGGACAGATCGCCATGGGCAACATCGTCGGATCAAACATCGCTAACATTTTACTAGTATTAGGAACAGCTGCGCTAATACGGCCGGTAACATTTGGATTGGAAGTAATGTATTTTGTTATACCGGTGTTGATATTTATCAGTCTAGTGCTATTGCTGTTAATGAGGAGATATAAGCAGATTACCAGAACCCATGGCTTGATTTTAGTAGCATTTTATGTTTTGTTTCTGTTAATTCTTACACAATTCATTTACTAGAAGCAATAGTCAGATTTAAAAACACTCCAGCCATTATTCTATTTTAGTATGAAATTCAAGACTTTTACCTTAGATCCTTTTCAGGAAGATGCCATCAAGGCTATCGAAGAGAACAATTCGGTGATGGTCTCTGCACCGACCGGTTCAGGAAAGACCCTTATCGCTGATTTTATCATTGAGAAACATAAAGATGACAATAAGAGAATTGTCTATACCGCGCCGATTAAAGCATTATCTAACCAGAAGTACAAGGATTTCTGTAAAGAATACGGAGAAAGTAAGATCGGGTTGATGACTGGAGACGTAGTCATCAATCCGAAAGCCAAAGTGGTGATTATGACTACTGAAATTTATAGAAACATGGTAGTCAGCCAGGATTCTGATGTAGATGATATCGCCTATGTTATTTTTGATGAGATTCACTATATTAACGATATTGAAAGAGGTTATGTCTGGGAGGAGTCGATTATCTATTCACCGGCTTCAGTACGGTTCTTGTGTTTGTCTGCAACTATTCCTAACGCTCAGGAGTTTTCTAATTGGATCCAAGCCATCAAGAAACATCAGGTGAAAACCGTCATATCCACTAAACGAAATGTTCCGCTGGAGCATTTGTTTTACGATGAGGAATTAGGGATAACTACTCTAGAGAAAATTCGTGAAGCGAAGTCTATTCCGCAATATCATCATGTCATTAGAGGCAAGCACCAGAAGGGGAAACGTGAAAAAGCTCCTGAACCAAATCATCTGGAAGTGATCAAGGAGATCGGCAAGGAGAATTTACCGGCGCTGTTCTTTTCCTTTTCCCGCAGAGATTGCCAGGTCAAGGCCAAAGAGTTGGCAAAGCTGAATCTTTTTTCTAGAGATCCTGAACTGGTGCAGTATATGAACCAGAAATTACAGGAAGTGCCTAATGAGATCAATCGCTTGAGTTCCACCAACTTGTTGAAAGAAACCTTAGGACAGGGAATAGCTTTTCACCACGCTGGATTACTACCGGTGATCAAAAGTATTGTAGAAGATCTGTTTGGCATGGGCAAGATCAAAGTATTGTATACTACTGAGACTTTTGCGGTTGGGATAAATATGCCGGCTAAAACAGTGGTGTTTAACAGTCTTAGGAAGTATGATGGCTATAACTTTAGATACTTAAACAGCAAGGAATATTTCCAGATTGCCGGTAGAGCAGGTAGACGGGGCATTGATACGAAAGGAACAGTCGTGAGCATGCTCTATCGGCCGACCTTCAATTATAATGAGATTCAAAGAATTACCTCAAAGGATGTTGAACCAATCAAATCGCAGTTTAAGTTGTCTATTAATACTGTACTGAATTTAATTAATTTACATTTGCCTAAAGATATTGAGCGGATCTTGCGGATGAGCTTTTATTCCTATCAGCAATTCGGGGAGAATTATTCTAAAGTGCCGACTAAGGTCTTGTTATATAGATACAATAGTATCGTCAAGATGCTGGTCAAGTATGGCTATGTTGAAGGGGAGACCTTAACTGTGAAGGGGCATTTTGCGTCCAAGATCTTTGCTGATGAAATCACTATCGGAGAGATTTTCGCTACTGACTTTATTGACGGCGTTGATGAATATCAAGTATTGTTACTTATTTGTGCTCTGGCGTACGAGTCTAGGATTGGGCATGAGTTCAAGCAAGTGTTCAAGGATGAGAAGTTTTCTTCGTTGATACAGTTGATTCGTTCTAATGCCTACTTGTCTAAAGAGAAGAAGTTTGAGGATATGCAGTTCCTGACTACCTTTATCTATCCTATCTACAATGGCAAGACTTTCTTTGAAGTGTTGAAGTTATCGAATTTACTTGAAGGGGATTTGATACGATTGTATTCTCAGATCAATGATCGATTGGGGCAGATTAGGAAAGCATCTACTGATTATAAGGTCTTGAATAAAGTAAATAATGCTAGAAGGATTGTTGATCAGGCACTTGAAGGGATTTATTTGGTGTAGGGACGGGAGAATTTTATTCTGACGATATTCTAAAATAGAGCAGTGCGTAGCAAAGAAGTAAAGTAAAAACAACAAGAGTTGTAATTCCAATGATTTTGATAATATACCAAAAATCAAATGCATCACTAGTTAAAACATAATGAGTAATTTCAGAACCAATAATTGCAAAAACAATTAAAGGAAAATCAGCAAAAGCTCTGCCTAATGCTTTCTGATTAAATACAAATTCTTTAAAAAATTCCCGTAATTCCATAGTTTTTCAGTTAATTAATATTATATCTCCAAATCCTTCAATGCTTCTATTATTTTCTGTTCATATTCCAGTATTTTCTTCTTAATTACTTCTGGTTTCTCATACTGAATTTCTTCATATTCAATTTCTTTGTATTTAGAAATACTTAAATCATAATTGTTACTCTTAATTTCCTCAAATGGCACAAGGAAGCATTTTTTCTTTCTGTCAGTTGGTTTCTCTTTAATCCTATTTCTAAATCTCTCTATTATATCTGGAAGATCATTCTTATCTGGTTGGGGAGTTCTTTTATCATCTAAACTAAATCCATCGCTTCCCATATCATAGAACCATACTTCTTTGGTTGGTTCTCCCTTTGTAAAGTATAAAACAGCAGTAGAAACCCCTGCATATGGCTTAAAAACACCAGAAGGCATGGAAATAATTGCATCAAGACGACATTTTTCCAGCAGCATTTTTCTTATATCAACGTGAGCCTTAGAATTCCCAAATAGAACCCCATCTGGAACAATAACTGAGCATCTTCCGGAAGGGGCAAGTGCTAAAAACATTAATTCTAAAAATAACAATTCTGTTTTTGTTGTTTTTATTCTAAATCTTTCATCTATTTCTGCTTGGTTTAGGCTTCCTTTAAATGGAGGATTTGCTAGGATCACATCATACATGTTTTCTTCAGTATAGTTTCCGGATAGAGTATTTTTCCTTTTGACATTGGGTTTTTTAATCCCATGCATCATTAAATTCATAAGAGCAATGCGGGTCATGGTTTCGTCAATATCATAACCATGGATTAAATCCTCATCTAACATCTTCTTCTTCGTAGATGTTAAGGTGCTTACTCCATCTTTTCTATTAGCTTCTAGGATATGTTGATAGGTATTTACTAAGAAGCCTGCTGTTCCACAAGCTGGATCTAGAATTTTCTCTCCAATTTCTGGATTAACTAGATCTACCATCATGTTGATGATATGCCTGGGAGTTCTAAACTGTCCATTTTTACCAGAAGACTGCAATTCTGATAATAAAAACTCATAAAGATCTCCTTGAGTATCTTGATTTTGGTCTTTGATATGCATATCATTAATGATATTTACTGCTTCAATCAGAAGAGAAGCAGTTGGTAATCCAAAGTTTGCTCCTTTCATATATTCATTGTAATTTCCTTCACCTAAATTCCTCATAAAAGGAAATACTTTGTCTCGTACATGATCCAGAATTTTTTCCGCAGAATAAGTGCTCCAAATAGACCATTTACAATCTTCTCTCCCTTTGAATATTGATTTGTATTTTTCACCAACAAACTGTGCTTCTTGCTCACGCTTATTATCTTCATCTTCAAGTTTCTTCATGAAGATGAGATAAGACATTTGTTCTATGGCAGTTATAGGATTACTTAATCCAGAACTCCAGAATTTATCCCAGAGTTTGTTTATTTTTGATTTTAAGTTTTGATCTAGCATGTTATTTGGCTCCTTTCTTCTTTTTTGTTGTTTTTTGAGATAATTCTACTAGATTATTCTTTGCATTTTTTGGAGTAACTATACTCTCTCCTAACTGCTTTTCAATATCCTTTCTGGTGTTTCCTGCAACAGTCCCACCCCTTATTGCTATTTTTTTACTTTCATCAAACTCAGTGGGGTTCTCTTTCCGGGATAATTCTGTGGTTGTGGCTTCGGCCAGCATATTTAAGACAAGTTCTAAATTAGTCATATTATCTCTTAGATTCTCTTTTTTTAAGTTCTTTAACTGTTTGTATTCGGCTACGGTTTTACCAGACCACGCTTTTGTAATCTCGTTAGTAAGTATTGCAAAATCAGATTCTTTATCCATTCCAGCCCGGTTCCATTCATCGGTCAATTCTTTTCTTACTTCTATGGTTTTAAGCCTTTGATTGACCCATTCTTTAGAATATCCTTTTTGCAGATATGTTTTCATGGCCCGGTCAAAAGCAAGTTCTGGGTCATAGGTTTCATTTATTCTTTCATTGCCAACCATGGCCAGCCAAACCTTAAATGGTTCAGCCTTTTTGGAAGGAATTGATTGGATTAATCTTAGAATGAGTTCTGTATCGGCACAATCAGTTTCATACTTCTTACCATCTGAAGATAGCAATTTCAGTTGTACGATTTTTTCGTACAACTCAAAACCTTCTTCTTTCAGCTTAATCTTTAAATCTGACCAATATCTCCGTGGGACTGAGCTATCGGTTAGAATTTCGATTACATCAATGATAGAAAAGTACCATCTTTCTTCGGTTGATATCCATTCTACCCTAACTTTTTTGTTTTCAAATAGTTTTATGGAATGGTTTTGGTCTGGCATTTTAGTTACCTCTCTTTATTTTCTTGAACTCATTTTTCCATTGCTTTTTAAGATCTTTTGGTTTCCTTTCAGTATCACCAATATCGCATCCCTCTCTTTTCTTCTGATCTTGAACAATATAATCAGCTAAAGATTCGCCATAACCATGATTACAATGGTATTGGGCAATATATTCTTTATTTAGCTTTGAGCCCTTATACCTACAATAATAAATCGCCTTTTTCTCAAAAAGTTCGAATGCGTGTCGTGAACCATGACCAAACAGGTAATAATTTTTAATTTGGTGGTTAGTTATTAAATTATCAAACTCCTCTACAGTTACATTTTCAAATATTTTATATTTAATCTTCTTTAATCTTGCTAACTTAAAAAAATGCTTAAAAGAATAAGAGTAAGGAGATATGATCATGTTCTTCAATGAAAAATTTTCTTGATTTGCGATAATGATGGCTGTATCGTAATCATTAGTTTCTCTTTTTTTAGCGTTCTGGAGTACAAAAAAATTATTAATTAGTATCAAACTTTGGCGAGCAATTAATATTGCATATACTAATAATAAAAGGAAAAAATATTTACCTATTAATTCAAAACCAGTTTTATTAGAATTAAATAAGGGAAAATATTTGTTAAATAACTCGTTAAAGAAACCAAAGCAAAAAAATAGCAGAATTGGTATGATAAAACATAAGACTATTAAAACTAATTCTTGCCCCGAAAAAAACTTCTTTTTCATATTAGGTCCCCTAATTTTTTTACCATCATTTTACATTCATCACATTTTCTCCAACACATTGTCCGGAAGTAGTTTGAACAATTATCCTAACAGCGTATCTTCCTGGTTCTTTTGGAGAAAGACAATTTGCTCTCTTTACAACAGATTTTGAAGAATCAACTTTCTCCAATTCTGTTGGTTCAGAAATTTGCTCAATTGATGGGGGAAGGAAGACTAATTCCTTTTCTATTTTAATTTGCTCCTCATTTTTCCAGTAACAAAAAGCATCAATCCGTTCTATTAGTAAATCCTTATTATGCATATTAATAAGTAAATACCCTAACCCAAATGTTTTTAGACGATCAACAGTAAATTCTCCTACAGGAAAATCTACTCTACATGGGGGACCTTCCCATTTGCTATTCAAGTAGTTTGTTAAGGGAACTTGGATTAATGTGTTAATTATGATTATGATTAATCCAAAAAAAAGGAAAAGTAACCAACTCTTTTTGATCTCCTGTTTAGCTTCTTTCCACACCATTAAACTAATTCCCCCGTGAGTTCATTTTGTGAAAGTTTATCTTTATTTAGCTTAAAATAATTATTTAGTTTCTTCTTAATGCTTTTACTTTTGTATAATTCTCCTGTTTCATCCCGATACCACACAAAATCAAAAGGCCTATCTTTTAGTTGATTCATTTTAAAAAATTCGTTATGAGAAGTTCCTGCTTTTAATTCGCAAGGAACTCCAGTTACCCTATTCGGAATTAAATCTTCCTCTCCGCTTCTTAATCCAAATGAAGAGAGGTAGACTGATCTCTTTCCTTTGTTAGTTGCTTTAACAAAGAAAAATGGTCCTTCTGCACCTTTAGAAGAGCTAAAGAATCCAAATTTAGAAGTTATTTTGATCCTTGGTTTATCTTGCAAATTATTGTAAATATTCCATACAATAGCAACTGTAGATACGAAAGCCCCATAAAGTGCAATATAAACAGTTAAATTCATATTACCAATTCCCCTTTAAACGCTTTCTGCATTAAAGCATTGAACAGATTATCAATCTGCTCTTTTGAATACTTTTGTTGTTCTTTCATCTGTTCAACTCCCCTGACGATTGAGGCGAATTTATGCTGTAGCGATAATGGAGGAATAGGAATTTTTGTTTCTTTAATTATAGATTGAGAGATATTTGGCTGACCGCCACCAATACTTTTCGAAATTAATTTCTCTTTCAATGAAAAAAGGATATGAAGTAAATAAATTGAATTAAGAGTACTGTTATTTTTTGGCTTAATTCCACAAATTGCCTGGTTTGTAGTTGCTTTAACCTTTAATAAAGCAGCTTTTCCAACCGTAGCACCATACATTGCTAGTAAAACTGTTTCTGGATCAAAATATTTTGCACTACTTTTTTCTAAACCATTTTCAGTTATTTTTTCTTCAGTGTCGTAAATATAGCCCTTATCTAATTCACCAGACTTAACCCATAAGATAGTTCCATTCTCCCAATACTCTTTTTTATCTCTCGAAGGTGTTCCTCCACTTGATGTTTCGCAAACTTCATTTAGTTCTTTCACCTGAAATTTATCCTTATCTGATAGAAACATCTCCATAAAAACAGCCTTCAAAAAATCATTAGTCAATTTATCAGCTTCTTTTCGCCATTCTTTGGCCTGCTCTGCTTTTTCTAAGATTGAGACGATTTTTTTCTGGGTTGAGAGAGGAGGAAACATAATCCTAATAGAATAAACATCCTTTCTGTTCAGGCCCGGAACTGCAGCTGCTCGATTTAGTGCCTCTAAATTTAAGGTCTTTAGAATATAATATATCCATTTCAAATCGCACGGCTTTTTTGTTTCATCAACATAATAAGTTGTATCGATAGGGAAACAAGACTTTTCAGAAAGGTTTATTTTTCCCACGGATCCCTTTCTACCCACAATAATTGTTTTACCCTTAGTGATACCTTCATTATGACTACCAACAACACCATTAGAACCATAAACATTGCAGTTCCCAGGAATCCTTTTCTGCTCCGGAAGTGATGAACCATATTTTAGTTCAAATAACTCTTCTAGCTTCACTTCTTCCCATTCTTCTGGCAGTTTTTGTTTACTCATTTTGTCTTTTTTCTTCTCCAAAACCCAAATTTATCAGAGCCAATCTTTACCTCTGTCTCAGTTTTTTCCTTAATTGGCTTAAAATCCTCAAACCCAAATAACTCAGATTCTTCTAAAATCGTATCTATAACCATTATAGCTCTGTCTATATTTCCTAAATAAGAATTTTGCCAATATGTATCGGTTTCGCCTCCAGTTAGTATCCAAAATCGATCTACTAATTTATTTTTAAGCTCCTTTGCGTCTTTTTCAGGATAAATCCGGCCAATTATCCTTTCAATTAAATTCCGACAAGAAGTTAAATTGTCTTCTCCTTTAGAATGATGTTGTGATTTTAGATTGTTTAAAGATTCTTTCATTTCATTCAATTTTTCATTTATCTTGCTCATATCCCCTTCCCCACCAATTTACCTTTCCTCACCACAGCCTCTTCACTTTTCATCTTTCAACCTATCAAGTAATTTCAGAGAATCTTCACTTATCTTTGAAAATGCAAACCATTTTTTCCCT